>Ga0207768_100717_pt1 | contig 11405 bp, 12 predicted proteins | sample CeladaPassaB1F01_FD_187478 | JGI IMG/M metagenome (GOLD analysis project Ga0207768, IMG submission 187478) | Cellulose-adapted microbial communities from the Joint BioEnergy Institute, USA - Passage B1F01 (SPAdes) (version 2) | ecosystem: Engineered > Bioreactor > Continuous culture >... | reverse complement strand
TTAGCCCTTGGCGGCTTTGGATTTCGTTGTGTTTGGGCAACTCATCCGACTAACCCTGCCTCAAATCCAGTTCGTGTACCTTGGCCCGTGCGTTTGCCTCCGGCTTCCTTCAGATCCCGCCTCGCGACAGGCACCCTCGCCTTCGGCTAATGATAGGCGCTCGCCAGCCCCCATTCCGGACTTTCACCGTAGAGATGACGCCCATGCTGGGCGTACAAGAAGGCGCAGTCCGCCCTTCCGCGGGCGTCCTGCGCCTGACGCATCCCGCGCCTGCAACGGCCCGGCCGCGCCGGCCGCTCAACGGCGCGCAGCCGTTCAACAGCCGCTCAATTTCCCACCAAATCTTCGCGCACCGGCGTAAAGGAATCCAGCAGGGCGCCCGGAACCAGCGCCTTTGCCGCGTGCCGGACACCGCCCGGGATGATCAGCGACTCGCCGGCGCGCAGGCGCACGGGTCGACCTTCGAGGCGAAATTCGAACTCTCCCCTGAGACAATAGGAAATCTGCTCGTGCGGGTGATGGTGCTCGGCGGATTCGGCGCCCCCTCAAACTCCACTTCCATGATCATTAGCGCCTTTCCGGGCGGATGAATCCGGCGCCTCACGCCGGACTCGGCGTTTTCCCACACCCCGATTTGACCCATGGGGAAACCTCCCGGAATTTACGGTTTGAAGGATTTGACCGGTGCGGTCGATTTTCTTTCGATCAGCTTTGGAAGAAGAACCACACGCCGCGTGGGATTTTCTTTGCCCTGGATTTCCTCGATCAGCAGTTCCATCACTTGGCGGCCCATATCGACGATCGGCTGCGCCACCGTGGTCAATCCGGGGTCGACGATTTCCGCGAAAATCGTGTTGTAGAATCCGACCACGGACAGATCGTCCGGAATGACAAGCCCGAACTCCTTCGCCGCCCGCATCGCGCCGACCGCCAGCAGGTCGTTGCAGGCAAACACCGCCGTCGGCCTCTCGGGCATCTCGAGCAGCCGCAAAACCGCCCTGCGCCCGCCCTCAACCGTAAAATCGCTCACCTGAAGCAGGTTGTCGTCGTACGCGATTCCCGCTTCTTCCAGAGCGTGGCGGTAACCGCGCACCCGTTCCCGGCTGCTCATGACCCGCAAATCTTCGGCCACGATGGCGATCCTGCGATGCCCCAGCGAAATCAGGTGGGAAGTTGCCAAATATCCGCCGGCGAAGTCGTCCACCAGCACCGCGTTAACCGCGAGCATCGGCATATCCCGCGCGATGACGGCGACCGGAATCTTGTTTTCCACCAGCTTTTTGATTGCGGTGTCGCTTTTTAACCCCGATGCCAGAATGATCCCGTCCACGCTCTTCTGCCGCATGAGCGAGATATACTGGTTTTCCTTCTCGGGGTCGTTGTCCGTGCTGCAAATCATCAGGTTGAAACCGGACTCGTGGCCCCGGTCTTCCACGCTGCGGGCAATTTCGGCAAAAAACGGGTTGGCCAGATCGGGAATCAACAGCCCAATCGTGTTCGTCGGTTTCCCGGTCAGGGCGGAAGCGACCACGCTGGGCCGGTAATTCAGGTCCTCCATCACCTGAAGCACCCGGTTGCGCGTCTTCTCGCTGATGTTCCCCGTCCGGTTGATCACCTTCGACACGGTGGAGATGGATACTTGTGCGACTTTTGCCACATCGTAAATGGTTACCTTCATTGCCCAATCCCTGCTTTCGATGACTGCCCAAACCGTGCGGAACGCCGCGCCGGAATACCGGAAATGCGGGCTGCGACTATTTTCACGGTTTTAATATAACCCAAAACGAACACAAATGGAATATTCAACCTTTTCCTCCAAAGTGCGCTCTCAGGCGAAATAAACCGGGTTGGTAAAGGCGATCATCGTACGCGCCTGGCGCATGATGCCGATTAGTTCCGCCCGCAGCCAGCGCAAAAGGCCGCGGGGCAATTCCACGCTGGCCGACCTCCGTCCGTTGTCCAGGACGATTTCCGCCAGCGTTCCCGCGTTGCTCGTAATTCTCGCTTCCAGACCGCCTTCGGAAAGCTCCCACAGCCCGCGGCGGACCGAATCGTCGACGGTGATGCCGACCCTGATCCGCTCCGCCGGATCCCCCGCCGGCACTTCATCGCCCAGCGTGTACGTACGGCCGGAACTTTCCACCTCGCACAGCAGAAGAGGCCCCATGGTCACGCTGACCCGGCCCGCGGCGACGGCCCGCACCGCTTTCTCCGCGACGTCGCCCGAAGCGGCGTCGTCGATGCCGAGATAGGTGACGGAAACGGGCTCCTCCGTCCGTTCCTGCTTGTGCCAGTCGCGTCCGGATGTGGCGGCGATGCGGAATCCTTCGTTCAATTTTTCGGTCCAAAACCGGAACGCCCGTGCGTTATTGGGTTTGACGGAGGGAAACGTTCCCGACCACACCTCGATGTAGTCGATGTCACGGTAATCGGCGATTTCGAATTCCCAGTGGCATCCGGTGCAGATCGGACTTCCCAAACGAAACGGATGGGCCATCCCGACGATCGCCCCCTGGGCGTGCACCTTGGCGATTCCGGCGTGAATGTCCCGCGGGCCGACCGTCCGCCAGTCGACGTATTCTTTTACGCCGAGCGTCACCATGTGCCCGTAAAACGTCGTCCATTCCATCCCGGGGATGATCGGCAAACCGGTCTCCCTCTCGACGGTTTCCTTTTCCGCGAGCCCCGCCATCGTGTTATGATCGGTCAACGCAATGCACTGAAAACCGAGCTCCACCGCCCCGCGCGCCAGTTCCGCGAGCGTTTGCCGCCCGTCGCTATGCAGGGTGTGGGTATGAAGCTCGCACGCCATCCATCTGAACATCCAAAACGTCCTCCCCTCACCATACCCTCAGCACATAGTCACAGGTTGGCGTCACGATGTTGTGCAGGCTGAGCCAAACGCGCCACATCCCGGACGGAACGGGACCGTCGACGAAACCGGGGGAAGCCGTTTCTCCGATCACATGTTCCTGAACCACTTCATGGCTGTGGGAAGCTCCGCGGAATTTCTCCGGATCGTCGGCGGACACGGTGATCAAGTTTTGCAGGGGCAAAAACGACTCCCACGGAAAGTGGCTCCGGTGCTCCGGCAATACGTACCGATCCAGGCTTTCCCCGATGAGTTTCCGCGCCAGCCCGACGTCTTCCAGCCGTTTGGGCGCGTACGACAGAAAAATATGAAGCTTTTCAGTGCGCGGAGGAACATAAAACGCGTATACGATATGGGTTTTGTTGCTATCCGGCGTTACACGGCCCTGGACATCCAGCAGCATGTTCGAGTCCTCCGATGACGGTTTCTAGTAACGCGCCACAACCATTTTTTTGCGGGTATAATACTCCACGCCGTCCCGTCCGTTCGCGTGCAAGTCGCCGTAAAACGATTTTTTGTACCCGGAAAACGGGAAAAACGCCATCGGGGCGGGCACGCCGACGTTGATCCCGATCATGCCGAGGCGGCCGTGACAAAAAACTCGCTGCCCGCATCCCGGGAAACCGGTTCCATTTGTTCCGGTACCGGGCGTATTTCCCGGCGTCGCTCGTGATGATCGTCCACTCCGGGGACAAACGCGCCAAAAGGGCCTCGTCCAACGCATCCGGCTCTCCGTGTGGGATGCTTTGAACGCGCGCAGTTTCAACGGCTCCCGGTCCAAAATGCGCGCCCAGTTCGCAAGTGGAGCGTCGCCTCCGAACAGCATCAGCTGCTCGCCATGTTCCCCGTGCTCAACGACCCATACGCTGCTGTCTTCGTTGGACAACGCGAAGAATTCGCGCAGCAGCCTTTCCCCCTCCCGCGCCGGCATGCCGTCGTCCGCGGCCAGCGCCTTCATCCGCCCGTAAGCGGTCAGGTGCGCTTCATCCGTCGGATCGACGTGGCGCAGGCGCATTTCCCCGAACCGCCATACGGCATCCCCGAAAGGGGGGCGCAGCGAGATCGCCGTCTTTTGCGACTTGAGCAGTTTCCACAGCCGCCCGTACATGCGGAACACGTCCGCCGCCAGGTCGGCTTTCGGATGCCGCATCGGCGAAAGCGACAGGCGCAGCGGCGGATACGGGAGAACGGCGGAGGCGACTTGCACGTTTTCCGCCACGGGAAGCAGCCCGACGATGTGATCGGGATGCAGGTGCGTCAGAATGAGCAGATGGATCCGTTTCCAGCCCATTGCCTCCGCAAACCCGCCCGAGGTCGCGCGTTCGTGCCAAAACTTCTCGCCTCCGTCGATCAGGACCACCGCGCGGGAGGCGCCATTTTCGATTTCCAGGAAAAACGCGTCTCCCCGTCCCGCGTTCAACGCATACAAGATCGGTTTCATCGGGCCAGGTCCTCTTGCGCGCCGTCGCGCGGAAACAAGAAACATTTGCGCACCGGCAGGTGAACATGGCAGTTGCCCTTTTCGACTCCCTTTTCTTCCGAGTGGAAAAACAGGCTTTGTCCTTCCACCTGCACCCAATGGCGGTAGCCCGAGCCGACGAACAGGCTTTCCCTAAAAATTCCCTTGAGAGTTACCGTGTTCGGGCCGGGCGGCGGTTCCGACCCAAACGAGACGGAGATATCCTCGCCGCGGACGACCAGCAGATAATCGCCTTCGCCCCGCCATTCGCGGTACGCCTCGGCCGGAATCGCAACCTCCTGTTCTCCCAAATAAAGCTTGCCGTTTCGGTGCGTGACCTCGAGCGTGTTGCTGTTGCCGAGAAAGTGGGAAACAAAATAGCTCTGCGGCTCGTTGTACAATTGCTCGGGCGTGCCGACCTGTTCGATTTTTCCGTTCCGCATGAGCACGATCCGGTCGGCCATGGACAACGCCTCGTCCTGGTCGTGCGTGACATAGACCGCCGTGATGCCGAGATCTTTCTGCAGGTTGCGGATTTCCACGCGCAGGCGCTGCCGCACTTTGGCGTCGAGATTGGAAAGCGGTTCGTCCATGAGCAGCAGTTTGGGTTCCAGCACCAGCGCCCGCGCCAGGGCGATCCTTTGCTGCTGCCCGCCGGAATATTCGGTCGGACGGCGTTTGCGCACGTCGCTCGGATCGAGTTCCACTTTTTTCAATATGGCGTACACTTTCTCTTCGATCTGCTGTTTGGAAAATTTGCGCAGTTTCAGGCCGTAGGCGATGTTGTCATACACCGTCATATGCGGCCAGAGCGCGTAATTCTGAAACACCATCGCCGTGCCGCGTTTCTGGGGGGGTAGTCGGGTGACGTCCTGGTCGCCGAAACGGATCGTTCCGGAATTGACTTCCAAAAATCCGGCCAAACAGCGCATGAGCGTCGTCTTGCCGCATCCGCTCGGACCGAGAATCGCCGTAAAACTGCCTGCCGGGAGCGTCAGGTTGATATCGGTCAGCGCCGGTTTGTCCTTGTATTTTTTGTACAGGTGCTCGATGGTGATTTCCATTGCCTATCCCCTTCCGAACGAAGCCAAGTACTCCGATTTCAGGTATTTTTCCAACAGGAACAACAGGAGCAGGCCCGGCAGCATCAGCAGCAATGCGGTGATCGAGGACACCTGCATCTCGTACCCCATCGCCGAGTTGTACATATAGATCGGCATGGTGATGACAAACGGGGCCCCGATCAGCAGGCTGCCCGTAAATTCATCCAGCGAGTACAAAAACACCAGCAGCGACGCGGCGGCGATGCCCGGAGCCGCCAGAGGCAGTGTGATCGTAAAGAACACCCGCACCCTTGACGCCCCCATATTGATCGCCGCTTCCTCGAGCGACTGGGGAATCGATCGGAATACCGACACCAGGGTCCACACGGAAAACACGAGCGCCCCGACGAGGTGGATCAAAACAACGCCGGGCACCGTCCCAACCAGATCGTATTTGTACATGAGCACCATGGTGTTGGTGAAAACGGGCAGCTGCGGGAAAGCCTGCGGCAGCAGAAAGACCACCAGAATGATGGCTTTGGCCGGGATGTTGTAACGCGCCAACAGATACGACAAGGGCACCGTCAGCACCAGCGCCAAGATCGTGACGATCACGCCGATTTCAAAGCTCAGGATCAGCGAGCGGATCATGGAGCCGCCGAGTACTTTCTTCCAATAAAACAATCCGTATTCTTGCGGAAACAGGTGCGGCCAGTACCATTTTTCGGCGAATGACCAGATCACGAGGCTGGAAAGCGGACCGAAAATGACAAACAACGCCAGCGCATATCCGACGGCTTTCAGGACGAATCGCGGCACCGTCGTTCTCATTTTTTCGTCACCATCCTCAGGTAGTAAATGGCCGCTCCCATCGAAACGAGGTAGGCGACGACCCCGATCGCGTTGGCCACTCCGTAGTTGTTCTGGTACACGATTTGATAGTACAGATCGACCATCATGACCTGCGGCCCGGACGTGTTCCCCATCATGACCGGGATCGAAAAGTTGCCGATGATGGAGGTGAAAATAAGAACGGACGATACCGCAATGGCGCCTTTCGCCATCGGAACGAGGACGTTGAAGATGATCCGCAGGCGTCCCGCGCCGACGTTTTTCGCCGCTTCGATATAGCTGTTGTCAACGCCCCGGAAAGCTCCCATCATGAGCAGGAGCGCCATCGAAAGGTTTTTCCAGGCAAGCGCGATGATGAGCCCCGCCGAGGTGTAGGCCAGCGACGGGGGATTGTCGAGACTGATCAGACCCGCCATCGAAAGGAGGGCGTTCAATGTGCCGTTGGGGGCTAGGAACACCCGCATCGCATGCCCCACAACGACAAACGGAATGAACAGCGGAATCTTGAACAGAAATTCGATCACGCCGTTAAAGTGCAACCGCAAAAAACCGCCGAGCAGGATGCCGAACACGAGCAGCACCGCCAGGCTGGCGACGGCGATCCAGATGGTATACAGCACGTCGCCGCGGTACAGCTCCCAAATCGTGTAATAGTTTTGCAGCCCCCATCCGTCTTTGGTTTTGAAACTGTTGATCAGCGAAAGAAAAAAGGGATAGACAAAAAGCATTCCGACAATGAGGATAGCAGGTAAGACAAGCGCCGTACCTGCTATACGGGAAGCCAGATTGGTCATAAACGCGACATCTCCTAGTATCTCTCGTAGGCCGTTTGCAAGTCCTTCAGGTATTGTACAAGCGGGAATTCAAGCACCCGTTGCGCCAAATCTTCAGCCGAGATATCCGTGAACAGATTTTTCCGCGCTTCCTCGGAGACGAGCGGCAAAACCGGAGCCACGTTGATGCCGGGATACCAGCCCATTTGCTCGACGATCACGCTGGCCTGAATTTCCGGCGACGTCAGGAAATCCGCGAATTTGATCGCCCATTCCTTGTTTTTCGCGTTCTTCGGCACGACCACGTACATCGGCTGGCCGGGCAGGCCGGGATCGATGATTTTCATCCGGTTGTTCGGGTTCATGCGGCCTTCCGCTTTCCACGTCAGGAACATGTCAACCCAAACCGGCCCCATGTCGATCTCGCCGCGGTTGAGCATGTCCAGCGTGCCGTTGTTTCCGTTCGTGTAGGTGACTGGAAGCGATTTCAATTCCTTGATGATGTCCGGCCATTTTTCTTCCAATTTCTCATCAAACGGCCCGGCGACGAGCTGTTTGTAATCGCCGCTTCTCCAGTATGTGTAGGCCGTGACGAAGGCCACGCCGCTCATGCCGTTTTTGATGCCGTTGTAACCGAACCGCTTCGGATTCGCCTTGATCCAGGCCACCAGTTCTTCGAAGTTTTGCGGCATTTGCTGGACTTTGTCCGGATTGTAGGCAATGGCCACCTGGCTGTGGAACAGCGGGATGACATATCCGTCCACGTTGACGCCGAGGCTGTTCCTGCTGTCCGAGGAGGTGACGTATTGCCTGTTGGCGCTTGCCGGAACGTATTGTTCCAGCAGGCCTTCTTCCATCATCTGCGCCATGATGCTCTGGTGGACAATCGCCACGTCGATGTCCCACTCGTCTTTGCCGGCATCCTTTTGTGCTTTTAGCTTGGAGTAGATCTTTTCCGAACCGGCGTCCCCGGGACCGGTGCCCACCACGTTCAGCTTGACGTTGGGATACTGTTTGGTGAACAGCGGTCCGACTTTTTGCGTCTGAAGCTCTTCCATGTTGGTGTCGCCCGCCGTGGCCACGTTCAGCGTCACCGGTTCGTCCTGCTTGGGCGACGGGCTGCTGCCGCTTGCGGCGGGGGTCTGCTGCGGCGCACCTTGCGCACCTTGATTGCTTTGAGAGCCGGAGTCGCTTGCTCTGTTGCCGCAGCCGCTCAACACCAAAGCGGCCGAAATCGCCATAATGCAACCGACTTTCAACAACCTTTTCATTGCAAGTAACTCCCCCTAGACGCTTGATGTTTGCAAAGAAATTTTGTCAAGAAGGAAATCGCTTAATTTTGCGGCCGTTAAGTGATCTTATAAAATTCTGTTGGGTCGTTTTAATTAAGCACTTTCCTTACCTGATGCGATGTTACAACAAATGCGGTCACCATTCCTTCTGTTTCCATGCGCTCTGCCACGCCGGGCCGTAAGGACCGCTCGTGATGTCCGTTTGGCCGATTTCTCCCCACAGATGAGCATATTTGATAAAGGTTTGGCCGTTTTGCGGATTCCCCAATTCTCCTACATTGACCACATTGTTGTAAGTATTCCACAGCTGGCCCCAGCCCGTCTCGTCGTCCGGCAGAGGGAACCTGCCTTGCTTCCCGGCGGTCGGGTAACTGGCGTGACTGCCCTTGGCGGAAAACACGACCGGATGCGTATAGTCTCCCTGCAATTTTTGGTTGCTGGGCGCGATGTTGCCGAAGCGGTCGGCAAACATGATTTGCTGCGCGGTGTAAACTTTTCCTTCATTATTGTGCGCGGCGTAATACGCCCGATAGAAATTGTGGTTGCCGTCCAGCGTGACGGTAATGTGTTCCCAGTCTCCTTCGTGGTTGAACGTCGTCCATCCGTCGTTGTACGGGTAGAAGAAATAATATTGAATGTCAATGCCGTTCGCGAGGTATAAGCTGGGAATAACGTGCGCGTATGCCCTCCAGGCGGAAGGATTCGGATCGCCCTGATGCACGATTGCGTCAAAGTTGTTGGTATTGGGCGGTTGCAGGAAGAACCCCTCGTCCGCGCGGACATTCCGCTTCGTGTCGGACCTGACGCTGTCGCTGTTGTGGCTGCACAAAAAATTTTTCGTCGGATGCGACTGTGTCCAAATATTCGACTGCGTCACGGAGCCCTGCGGCAATATCTGATCGTCGGAACAGCCGGAGTCGTGATGGAAACGCATCGCAACCCGCGCCAGATACCAGTCAACGCTGGAGGGACGGAACTGTTCCTGCGGATGCAGAAAAACCATCGGCGCGTATTTCAGCATCAGTTGGTTTTCCAGCGAATCGACAATATAGTCACGGTCATAATCACCCGGCGGATGCGGCGGGGGAGGCGGAGGACAATACTCGGGCGGGTTTTCCGGAAAGTTGTCACAGTCATCGAAGGCATACGAATTGCCCGCGTGGAAAAACCCTACGACGGCCATCGCCGCGGTGATTAAACCGAGGGACAGCAAACCGACCCACAGCTTGCGCTTACCCGTTTGAACGGCCAACGGTTATCTTCCTCCTTCTGCTTGGTCGATTCGACACCCGCAAACCCCACATAACGGCCTGTTTTCTTTACGATCCACCCGCGCATTGTCACCCCCCTGGAAATTCGAAATCGGTATGAAGGAAAGCGCTTTGTTTATTAAGTGCTTCCATTTTGGATTATTATCCAAATAAAACACCAAATATCGTGTAATAAAGCGCTTTCTTTAAGTGATTCAGATAGTATCACAACCATTTTATTTTGTCAATCCCATTTTTCCCATGTCGTGTTGTTGTGCTGTGATATTGTCAGGGTGTAACTGTTCCGTGAAAATGTCAATATGGGCAAGGAGCAGATCAACCTTGACGAAGAGCGAACTCAAACGTGCCATGGTCCTCGAAAAATGGCTGGATGGTCGTCTCACGGAGCGGGATGTCGCGCGTTGCCTCGGCATCAGCATCCGCCACGCGTATCAACTCAAGGCCAAATACCGCCAAGGAGGTGCTCAAGCCATCGCCCACGTCAATCGGGGCCGCAAACCCGTTCACACCCTGTCCGATACGCTCAAACAACGCGTGATGTCCCTGTACCAGGACCGCTACTACGGCAGCAATGCGACCCACTTTGCGCAACTGCTTGTCGATTACGAAAACATCCGCCTCAGCGTCTCGTCCGTCCGCCGCATCCTGATCCAAGGAAAGCTCCGTCCCCAACGCCTGCGCAGCCGTCTCAAGGCCCATCGCCCACGGCCCCGCAAACCCCAGGCCGGCATGATGTGGCAAATCGACGCCTCCCCATACGCCTGGCTGGAAGACCGCGGCCCTTCCCTTACCCTCCATGCCATCATCGAAGACGCCACCGGAGAAGTCGTCGCCGCCGCCTTCCGTTCCACCGAAACCCTGGAAGGCTGCGTGACCGTCATGATCGACGCCCTCCGGCGAAAGGGGGTCCCTCTGTCCCTCTACAGCGACCAGCACTCCATCTTCCATCCGCCCAAGGGCAAACTCACCCTCGAGCAGGAACCAGCCGGCCAGCGGCAGGCCCTTTCCACCTTCGGACAGGCCATCGCCGATCTGGGCATCACCCATATCGAGGCGCTGTCCCCCCCCAAGCCAAAGGACGCATCGAACGACTCTTTGAAACGCTGCAGGACCGCCTGGTCATCGAACTTCGGCTGCGGGGCGTCTCCACCCTGGAGGAGGCCAATCAGGTGTTGCCCGAACTGATCCAAAAGCACAACCGGTTGTTCGCCGTCGCGCCCAAAGACGCGGAGTCCGCCTATCGTCCGCTGCCCGAAACGAGCTTGTGAATGTTGATGATGATCGTGTTGGCGAACACTTTGTAGAAATCGCCGAGCGAAAACAGCTCGATGAAATTTTCGAACCCGACCCACTCGCTCCGGAAAATGCCCCTGGCGGGCGAAAACCGCTGGAACGCCATGGCCAGGCCCAGATAGGGAATGTAATGAAACACCTTAAATAAATCAGGCTGGGAAGCAAAAGCAGGTAGACCGCTCGGTGTCTCCAAATGCGACGCATCATGACGCAGTTTGTCCCTTTTTCTCTTTCTGTCCGCTTACGGGCTACCCCCATATTAGCCGGCGCGCGGATGAGCGGGTACCCGACAATCGTCAAGTAAGGCATGGCAAAACCAATGGATTTGAATCGAGTAGAAGGGGGCGGCTAGCCCCCGTCCTCTCACACCACCTGGCATGCGGGTCCGCACCAGGCGGTTCCGAAGAGTTAACGAAATGCCAAGTAACATTCAAGCATGCTGACCAGCCCTTGCGCCTGAAAATATCGGGTGTCAAGGGCGTTGTTCAGGTTGCGGGACATCTCCCATGGCCCCCGGCGTGAGTTCGCCATCATATGGACGAAGTGTTCC
>Ga0207768_100705_pt1 | contig 11643 bp, 12 predicted proteins | sample CeladaPassaB1F01_FD_187478 | JGI IMG/M metagenome (GOLD analysis project Ga0207768, IMG submission 187478) | Cellulose-adapted microbial communities from the Joint BioEnergy Institute, USA - Passage B1F01 (SPAdes) (version 2) | ecosystem: Engineered > Bioreactor > Continuous culture >... | reverse complement strand
TTGATGATCTTGTTCGCGTGCGTCTCCGACAGCGAGCCGCCGAACACCGTGAAGTCCTTGGCGAACACGTAGACGATGCGGCCGTTGATGGTGCCCCAGCCGGTGACCACGCCATCGCCCGGGATCTTCGTCTTCTCCATCCCGAAGTCGGTGCACCGGTGCTCGACGTACATGTCGAACTCCTCGAAGGAGCCCTCGTCGAGCAGCAGGTCGATGCGCTCGCGCGCCGTCAGCTTGCCGCGCTTGTGCTGGGCCGCAATTCGCGCCTCACCACCGCCCAGCCGTGCGACAGCCCGGCGCCGCTCAAGCTCTTCGAGAACATCCTTCATGGCAGGCACGCTTCCCAGTTGGAGGGCAAGAGACCGTCAGCCGCGGTGAATAGCACGCGCCGAACAGGGTGCAAATTATTCGGCGCGGCGCACCCCAAGCTGCCTGCCAATACGGGGTACCGACTGAGAGCTGTACCTGTGCGAGTTGGCCGCTGGCGACGCAGCGACCCGACCATGACCGGTGTAGAAGCTCAGGCCGCTGCGGCCGTTCCGTAATGAATCATCTGCGGCCTCGTGAACCGCACGGCGGGGGACGTGAAGGTCGCCGGTTATGACATCATCAAGGATTATCTAACTTCCGCGCCTTCCAGTGCGTCTCCACGGAAATTCGCTCGATCATGTCAGGCGTGATCGTGCCGACACCTTGGAGCGCTGCTAAGACCGCTTCAACGGTCGAATGCCCATATTGGCAGCAGGCATGCATCTTGTGGTAGGCGTCGCGGATCGCCCAGTGCTGCCCTAAGTCGCGGCACAACTCTTCGGGTGCTGACTCGGCGCCCATAATCGCCGCGAAAACGTCAGTCAGGCTGTACGGCCCACCCTGAATACCGATTTCAACCCAATCCACAGCACGAATGCCGTTCTGTGCGCAAAGGCCGGGCCAAACGTTGCGAATCAGCGCGCCTTCGACAGCATGTCCAAAAGGTCCAGGCAGAACCAGGGTTGCCCCCGTCGTAATCGCAGCCGCCGCGCTTTCTGCATCGATACCACGCAGCTTGGCCACGGCGGCGGCAGCCCCGACGGTAGCTAGTCCGCCATGCGGGTGCAGAACTAGGCCGGGAAACGTGAAGCACCTCGCGATGCGCGCAACCGTTTCGTACCCGACGATAAGAGCGAGCAGCAGGTCTCGGAGAGGAGAATCGCGCGCCTCGGCTTCGGCGAGTAGCGCCGAAATACAATAGAGCGCAGCGTGGCAAACAACAGGCCGATAGCCGCCATCCAACTCACACCAATCCGCAGCCGTGCCATTCGAGAGCGCCGCAGAGTAGCGATCCAGCCGGCACGCACCGCCGTCGAAAACCGTTGCCTCTGGTTTACGATGTCCCACAGGTCAAGCAAAAGCTGGACCAGCATCAAAAACGTCCCGAAGACAAGGAGAAATCGTGCGGGATAAAGTGGGAATCGGATGATACCCGACGTCGCTTCGGCAATAGACCAGCTGTAAAGTGCCTCGTTGAACCCCTGCCAGCCGAGAAGGCCGAAAAACACGAGAGCACTCAGTACAGCAACAAGATCCATGACCGAGCGAAGCATCGGACCGGCTCGGAGATAGACGAGTTCGACACGAATGTGGCTACGACGGATTTGCGCATAAGCGAGACCGCCGAAAACCACCAGCACCATCGTGCTCTCTGTCATTTCCAGAGCACCAGGTACCGGCGCGCCCAAGCTTGTCCCGACAACATCCGCCACCCCGAGGAGCATCGAAACCAAGAGGCCCAACCCTCCGAAAGCGACGGAGGCAATCGCAAGGCGCGTGACTAAGGTCCTCAAACGACTAACTCCAAAAAAGGTGAGCCGGCCGGATTACCGGCCGGACCGTCCAAATTACCGGAACTTCGATCAGTTCGCTGTCAGCTCGCGCCATTTTGCAGCGACCTGAGCAGCGGTCTCGCCATGGCCCCGCTTTGCCATGTCATCAACCCAGGCTTGCAGCAGGTCCGGAGTTTTTGACTTCCACTCAGCGAGAGTTTCCGGGCTGTATTCAATGATGACTGCGCCAGCTTTCTTCATCCGCTCAGCCGCGGCAGCTTCCCCCTCGTCAACCCACTCGACATAGCGCTGCTGTGCGATGGCAGCTTCCTCCGTGATGATCTTCTGGATGTCCTCGGGCAGACGCTGCCAAGTACGCTCGCTCATCACAATCATATGGCCAGCCATTGACAGTCCCGGCCCACAGGAAAACTTCGCCACCTCATAGAGACGAAAAGCCTCGACGTTACCGAGATTGACGAATGAGTAGTCGAGCAGCCTGATTCTCAAGAAGCAATGGTTAGCGCGGGATCCTGACGCCGCGAGTCGGTGGCTCTAATGCTAGGGTTTGCTGGCGCTTGTTTACGTCCGTCTTACCAATACGAGAAGGGACTCTGGCGTCGGACGCCGCGGTGACATACATGCGCTCTTATCTTCGGAATGCTCCCGGATCGCAGCGCAATGCCGCTTGTCACGATGACTGATGAGCTCCGGTGCCTCGCGCAGACTTGGCTGGATCGCGCGGCTCACATGCCACGCGGGAGCTGGGACCGTGAGCGGCTGATCACGGCTGCCAGGCTCAACCAAGCACTCGCCAGTTTGATCGAGTGCTGCCAAGAGCTCGCGAGAGATCCAACGGCTGCTCAGTTACCGGGGTGCCGCTGGCGTTCTGCAGGGACGGTTACGCCCGCCAGTTGTTCGGATGAGAAGCGCGCCTCGTGTAAGTGCCAAACATGATCAGCGCCACAATGCGGACAGCGCGATTTCACCTGAATATCCGATAATCTCAAAAAGCTAGCTTCATCGATCTCGATACTGGTTCCGTACTCCAGCCGAGTCACAGGACATTTAACGATAATCGTGCCCATGGCAGAGCCTCCCGGGCAGCGAACAAGGCAATCTTAGGCATACTATCCCGGGCCATCATTGCCTCACGGTGGCCGCGCGCATTGATTGGCATCAAAGCGAGACACCGGAGACGCCGAGCAGCCAACGAAGCAAGCGTAGGGATATTCACTGCCACGCGCAAACGAACTAGCGAAAATGCGGATCAATTCTTTGTGCAAAATGGAACAACCATCTTCGCTCCTGACGCGTGTACGTTCGATCCGGAAGACTTTACTATTTTCCGCTGCTTCCTAACCGGGACGGTGCGGAAAGCACGACAAGATCTGATAATCGCTATCAAGAAATTCTGCTTACTGTATTATGCTGGCCCGCCGACATCAGTTTTCGGCGGCATTAGCTTCGTCTGTTTGTGAAAGCATATTGGTAAAGATAGCTTTCGCTGGAAACTATCAGCTATCGCTTCAACTTTTAGACGAACTCCATCTAGTGCAGGCGCTTCGAGACAACGAGCTTCGACTGAGCCCGAGCGCTCTTGCGCTGACTTTGGGAAAGGGCAGGCGATCCCTCGTGTGGAACCAGGGGGAAGCAGCACGATTGAAAGCATTAGGTTAAGTCACGATATGAGGGCGCGGGAGTAAGCCCCGGGAGAAGCAAGCGGATCGAGAACACCATGACAGACGTCACTCCGACAACCCCGATGCAGTACCTCGACAGGGCCACGAGCCGTCTACGCGAGATAGGGTTGATGCCGGCAAAGGTGGAACCTGCACCGATCAATGCACTTCTGGAGAAGATTTCGGACCTCGACCAGGATCGGATTACGTTGATCGCCCGCACGCTGGGGCAGGCCGAGGTGTTCAACGAAGTCGTGCGGGAGCAAACCGCTAAGATGGAGATCGGCCAGCGGTACCAGTTGATTACGGACGGGTTCAACTCGATCCGTGACGATGCGAAGCGCCTTGTGGATCAAATCAGTGACGGCAAGCTCGACTTACTGGAGCGCGGCAGCAACATCTGGATGAAGATCGTCCGAGGCGACATTGCCGACCGCTTCGAGAAAATCCGTCAAGTCTATCTAGAGGTTACTCGCGAAACCAAGAACCAGATCGAGCGGGAAGCGAAAATCCTCGAGGCCTACAGTGATTTTCGCGGGGCGCTCAAGCACGCGGAGGTGATGGCCCTTGAGGTCCTCAAGAAGGCTGAGGAGCAGCTCGAGACAGCCCGCAAACGCCTGGATGAGGCCTCCGCCAAAGTCGCCGGCTTTACAGGCACGGACCCGGCTGAGCGCGCGAAGCTCGAGCTTGCCCGCGACGAGCAGCTGCGGCTCCTGCAGCATGAGGAGAAGCGCTACCAGATCGCGAAGGACCTCGCCGATAACTTAACCATCGCATACAACACGTCGGAAGTGATCATGGCCAGGCTCATGCAGACAACGTCTGCCAAAGAGCGGGTCTATGGGCAGGCCATCGCCTTCTTTTCCACCAACGACAGCGTGTTGACCGCACTCAAGGCCTCCTTCACGGGTGTCTTCGGGCTCCATGAGTCCACGAAGACGCTCGAAGCTATGAAGGAGGGCATGTCGAAGAGCCTCGAGGATCTGGCCAAGATCGGCGACAAGGTTCAGGAGGAGGCCATACGAGCCGGGTACGGGCCGACGATCCGCGCCGATGCAGTCAAGCAGCTCGTCGATAGCGTGATCAACTTCCAGGAGCGCTCGCGAGAGATCATTGCGGAGATGCGGAAGCTGGCCACTCAGAACTCGCAGGATATCCGCGAAGCTGTGGAGGATGGCAAGCGGCGCATCGCCCGCCTCGCAGCTGAAGCGGAGGTCTTGCCTGCGCTGAGCTAGCTCGAAGGTCCAGGGGGCGAACGGTGGGCCACACTCCGCAAGAGCCCAAGCCGCACACGCTGGACGAGATCATGATCGCGATGGACGTGGTCGACACGTTGCGTCATCGCGAGGAGTTGGTGCGCCGCGAGCTGGACGACGAAGGGCGGGAAGCGGAGTTGATCGCCCGGCTTCGGGAAATCTATCGAGAGCAAGGGATCGAGGTTCCCGACCGCGTGCTCGAGCAGGGTGTCAAAGCCCTGAAAGATCAACGCTTCGTCTACACACCGCCACCGCCCTCGTGGAAACGCACTGTGCTCGAGCTGTGGGCGCAGCGTGACAAAGTCGGCAAGCGGATCCTCAAGGTACTGCTAATCCTGCTCTTGCTGGCTGGGCTCGCCTACTTTGCTTTGATCCGACCGGCTCAGGAGGCCCGCCGTCAGGCTCTCATTGAGGCGACCGAGACATTGCCTAGGTCGATCCGCGTCACCCACTCTGACATTCAGCAGATCGCGACGGAGGAGGCGGCGCGCAGCAGGGCCGATGCGCTGCTTGCGGACGGTGAGCGCGCCATCCGCGATGGGGACGTTCCAGAGATGCGCCGCATTAGTGCTGAGCTTCAGCAGCTGCGGGACACTTTGAGCGCAGAGTATACGCTAAGGATCGTCTCCGAGCCGGGCCAAGTGACCGGATTTTGGCGCCGCCCTCCGGGACTGTGGTCGCAGCGCAGCTACTACTTGGTCGTGGAGCCGATCACGCCCGACGGTCGCCGATTATCACTTCCCGTCCGCGATGAAGTAACTGGCGAGACGCAGACCGTCAGCCAGTTCGGTGTTCGTGTTCCCCGAGAGACCTACGAAGCTGTAGCCGAAGACAAGCGTCAGCACGGGATCGTGCAGCGGAACGAATTCGGCGTGAAGCGCCGGGGTCGAACGCAAGTCGAGTACCTGATGCCCTTCGAGGGCGGGACAGTGACGAGCTGGTAGCGAAGGACATCGGGCCCATGTGGACCGGACGACAGGCTTTCGAGCGCATCGAGAACGCAATTGTCAGCCTGCATCGCCAGGAGAACGAGCTCGACAGCGCGCTTGCGTCTGCGACAGCCGAGGCCGAGCGGCTGCGTCGCGAGCGCAGTGAAGCCTTTCGGGAGCTGGCTCGGATCAAGCTGGACGAGATCACGGCGAAGCGTCTGGTCGAGGATCTCGACGCCGCTGAGGCGCGCGCCGTGCGGCTACTCGAACGCCGGCGCAGTGAGCTCGACCAAGTCGCGGCAGATCGGCAGGCGGCGCTTGCCGCACTCGAGCAAGCGGAGGCGGAGCGCAGCGCGGCGGCTGCCGCGTTGGAAGCCGCTATCGATGCCGTCGACGACTTGAGGGCGAAGGTTGCGGAGGAGATCCAGTCGTCTGAGGAGTGGCAACAGGCGAAGGCGGCCTACGAATCGGCGAGAAAGATCGCCGGGGCCGCCGATGCCAAAGCGGCTCAGTCTGAGCAAGAGCTCGCCGAAAAACGTAAGCCCTACGACGAGGATCCGCTGTTTTTCTACCTTTGGTCCATCGGCTACCTGACCCCGCGCTACAAGGCAGGGCCGTTCGCCCGCTTCATGGACGGTCTAACGGCAAAGCACATAGGATTTGCCGATGCCCGTCTGAACTACGCAATGCTCATCCAGATCCCGGAGCGACTGCGCGAGCACGCGCGGCTCCAACAGGAGATTGCGGACAGCCAAAAGAGGGCGCTTGAAGAAGTCGAGCGAAAAGCACTCAGCGCTGCGGGGGAGGATGAGCTCGTCCGCAAGATGGAGGAGGCACGGCGCAAGCTGGCCGAGGCTGACGGGGCCGTCGAGCGCGCCCAAGCGGCGCTTCGTGCAACCGATGAAAGGCGAGATGCGCTCATCGCGAGCTTGGAGGACGAGGCCTATCGCGAAGCCCTAAACATCATTGCAACGGCCGACGCGCAGGACCGCTTGGAAACGCTGGTCCAGGAGGCCAAGCGCACGCCCACGCCTGCTGACGACGCAATAGTGCAGCGGATCGGTGAGCTGAACGAACGCATCGAGCGGATCGATGCAGAAATTGCCGAGCTGCGGAAGTCGGCGCGCTCTATTGCGGAGCGGCGGCTAGAGATGGAAAGAGCGCGGGACCGGTTCCGCAAGTCCGGCTACGATCATCCGGACGTCATCTTCGACAACGAGCTGGATCTGGAAAGAATCCTCGGTCAAATCCTGGGAGGCGCCGCAACTGGCAGCGTGCTTTGGGACATTTTGCGTGCTGGTTTCGGCCTGCGATATCCGGGCGGCCGGCGCCGTTCTGGTGGCCTCACATTTCCCTTCCCGTTCCCGATCCCGATGCCCGGACGACACGGAGAGACGGGTGGTGACGAGTGGCGCCGACCTGACTCTCGTGGAGGCTGGTTTCCCCCTGAGGACGCCTGGGGGAAGAGCCGTCCGCGGTACGACGATGACGACGACGATGATGATGACGAGAGGCATCACCGTCGCGGAAAATGGGAAACTGGCGGTCGTTTCTGACCGGCGTCCAGAATTATCGAAGATCAAGACTTCGAAAATCGGCGTCGAAGTCAAACCTCGCTGAAGATCGTCCTGTAATGGCTGGCCAATTTGGCACGTGTGTGGCGCTAACACACGTGATGTCTCCTTCCGTTGCCCATCTTATTCTTAGTCGGCATCAAGACGATCTCAGATTAATTGCCTAGATACTTTGCAAGTCCCCAGCAGCAAGATCGAATATGTGATCACCCTGCGTTGTCTTGACGAAACGGTGGTTGAGTGCCAGCCTCTCCAAAAAACATAGTCTCTAATGAGACCGGCAACAGCGAGGAGACTGGTGCCGTCATGATGAGGAAACTGCCCGCGCCGGAGGTTGCAGCTCGTTTTCGTGCTCGGTCCGAGCAGAAGCGCAAGAGTTCAGCACGAGCTCATCGCCTAAGAGGCCGAACGGGGATCCGCTTCCGTGTGGCACAAAACGAAGTTGTGTCACAGTTTGCGGCATTTCGGCTTCCAAACGCGAAACCTCCCTTTCAATCCGCGGAATTGGCATGGAGCTTGCCTGAGCTCCATTGAGCGTAACTGGATCCGCGTCAGGAGGAGGGGTTGGTTATGGATCGGAGAGACTTCCTGAAAGCCGGCGTAGCTGGATCAGCTGCCGTCACCGGCTCACTTGCAGCACCAGCTGTTGTGCGCGCCCAGGAGACATTCACTTGGCGGATGACCAACGCCTATCCGCCAAATTCTCCATTCTACGTGGTCGGCCCGGGCAGCCCGACCGATCTCATCTCAAAAATTGAAACCATGTCCGGTGGGCGGTTGAAAATTCAGCACTTCGCTGCTGGAGAACTCATCCCCGCCTTCGAAGGGTTTGATGCCGTCGTATCCGGGACGATCGAAGCCAATGCAGCAAATTCGTATTTCTGGTCAGGAAAGAGCTTTGCTGCACAGTATTTCACCACCATGCCATTCGGCATGAGCTTCCTTGGTCACATGGCGTGGCTCTATCACGGCGACGGTTTGAAGCTGTGGCACGAGGTCTACGAGCCATTCAATGTCGTGGCTTTTCCGATCAATAACACTGGCGTTCAGATGACCGGCTGGTTCCGCGAGCCTGTCGAAAGCGTGGAGGACTTCAAAGGCCTCCGCATGCGCATTCCCGGGCTTGCGAGTCAGGTCTACGGCGCGTTGGGAGTTGACTCACGTGTTTTGCCAGGTGGCGAGATTTTTCCAGCTCTCGAGCGAGGCGTCATCGATGCGGCCGAATTCGTCGGTCCCTATCAGGACCGTCGTCTCGGATTGCACAACGCCGCGAAGTACTACTACACGACGGGGTGGCACGAACCGGCAACGACCGGCGAGCTCCTTATCGCGAAATCCGCCTGGGAAGCGTTGCCAGCCGATTTGAAAGCCATCGTCCAGACGGCCTGCATGGCGGCGACACTCGAAAGCGTAACTTGGTCGGAAGCCGTGAACGGTGACGCGCTTGTCGACCTCGTGGAGAACCACGGTGTGAAGGCATCAGTGTTGCCGAAGCCGGTGGTCGATCGTTTGCGGGAAGCAACTTTCGACGTGCTGGAAACCGAGGCGGCCAAGGATCCAATGGTGAAGAAAGTCCATGAATCCTACATGGCTTTCAAGGCCAAGCATGATCGCTGGGCCGCAGTCAGCGAAGGTCCCTGGCATGCGATGATTCTGCGCGGGTGAGTTGGGCCTTGTCGACCATTCTACGTATCTCGTCGGTACTCGAGGCGGTCGTTGATATTTTCGGCCGCCTTGCAGCATGGACCTGCGTAGCCCTCGTGCTGCTGGTAGCCGGCAACGTGCTGGCCCGTTACTTCTTCCACACCGGCACGATCTGGTTACAAGAACTAGAATGGCACCTGATATCGCCAATTGCGCTGCTGGGCATGAGCTACAGCCTCCTCAGGGGCGATCAGGTCCGTGTCGATTTTCTTTTCGAAAATCTACCTGGTCCTGTAAGGGCTGGGATCGAAATTTTCACGGGTTTTCTGCTAATCATTTTTTCGGTGGCGATCATCAAGCTATCGATACCGTTCGTCTATCAAGCGTATCGGGTTGGTGAAGGCTCGCCCAACCCAGGCGGGTTGGGCTATCGCTTCATCCTAAAGAGCTTCATTCCGCTTGGTTTCGGGCTACTCGCGATCCAAGCGGCCTGCCATATGCTACGCCACTCGATTATCCTGTACAGCGGACGATCCTGATGTCGCCAAACGAACTCCTGGCGATCGGCATGGTCGCCACTTTCTTTGGCTTGCTGATCATCGGAATACCCGTCGGCATGGCCATTGCGAGCTCAGCGCTCATATTCGGGTATCTTGGGTTCGGGCCGCTTCTCTTCAATTTGCTGCCGTCCCGCATCTACGGCGTCGTAACCAACTACACGCTCATGGCGATACCGCTGTTCGTGTTCATGGGCGTTATGCTCGAAAAGTCACGATTAGCGGAAGAGCTACTCGACGTCATTGGCCATCTCTATGGCCGGATGGCAGGGGGAATGGCGATTGCGATCGTTTTGGTGGGCGTGCTGCTGGGCGCAGCTACGGGCATCGTAGGGGCCACAATCGTCACGTTGGGCCTCCTGACACTGCCGACGCTCCTACGACGGGGTTATTCGAAAGCAATTGCTTGTGGAACGATCTGTGCCTCCGGCACTCTCGGGCAGATTATTCCGCCGAGTCTCGTCCTCATCTTACTCGCTGATATCCTCGGCGAGTCCGTCGGAACAATGTTTGCAGCCGCCATGATTCCAGGGCTGGTTCTGGCCGGAATTTATGTGGTGACACTCATAGCGGTCGGATTGCTGCGTCCCGACCTCGTGCCTCCGATTGACGCCGGAGAGCGAGCGGCGATGTCTTCGAGAGAGCTCGCCAAGAAGGTCGTCATTGTTGTGTTGCCACCGCTTGGTCTGGTTATTGCCGTGCTTGGCTCGATCATCGGTGGGGTCGCAGCACCAACGGAGGCGGCCTCGATGGGGGCGATAGGATCGCTACTTATCGTGATTCTCGCGGGCAAGTTCTCTTTCCGGTTGCTCGACGAAGTTGCCCGCGCAACGCTCCTGATTTCGGCAATGGTGTTTTTCATCCTAATTTGCGCTCAGGCATTCGGCCTCGCCTTCCGCGGCCTTGGTGGTGAGCAACTCGTGGTGCGGATGTTCGAATGGGTGCCAGGAGGTGTCACCGGCGGTATCGTATTTTTGATGGCTCTGCTCTTCGTGCTCGGTTTCTTCCTGGAATGGATTGAAATCACTTACGTCGCAGTCCCGCTTTTCCTACCATTTTTCATCCAGAACAATGTCGATTTGGTCTGGCTTGGCACGATGATTTGCCTGAACCTCCAGACCTCATTCTTGACACCTCCTTTCGGTTGGGCGCTGTTCTTTCTCAAAGGGGTAGCCCCGAAGGGCGTCACGACGCTCGATATCTACCGAGGCGTCGTGCCGTTTATCGGGCTGCAAGTCCTCGCACTCGTTCTCCTGTTCTTCGTACCTGATTTGGCAACCTGGCTACCGCGAGCAATCGGCTGGTAGGTCTGGTCAAGACGTTAAAGGACCCGCTTCGGTCAGCAGGCGAGCTGCAATTGCGGCTCGTGCCACACTCGATTGGATTACGGATTGATCGAGCTTGACGGAAATCTCCAGTTATGTAACTCAGCAGACAGACTAGAGCGATTTACTCTGGCGGCTTATTTCATACCGAAGCGTTGATCGTTCTGGTTGCAAAGCGAATTTTTGCCAGATTGGTGCAGAGGCCCATTTATGGATATTTCTCGCCGGGGTCTTTTTAAGCTTGCGTTGGCCGGGGGATGTCTTCACACTGTCAGCTCAGTCGGGTTCGCGGCACCTGCGCTTACGCAGAGCGAACCGTTGACGACGGTTGCCTTGGACAATGGACTGCGTGTCCATTGCTATCGCAACGCATCCCGGTACATCAGCGCGGCTCTGATTCTGCGAAGCAAGGAAATCGGTGCGCACGGCGGCTTGGCACATATTCTGGAACACACATCATTCACCGGGGCTGCTGGCAATATGACCGCCGCCGAACTGAAGCAGAAGCGGCGGGCCTTGATACAAGACAGCAACGCGATGACCTCTCCCGGAAAGCTGGAGTGGTACGCGACGTTCCTGCCGAAGTATGCCTCTGAGGCGCTTCACTTGCTGGCTGTGACGTGCCTCGATCAGAAGTTTGACCAGGAAACTGTCAAGAGCGAGGCACGGGTCGTCTTGGAGGAGCTGCTGCTGGATAAATACAGCAGCGAGGGGGCAATCAAGAGGCGGTTCAACTCGATCATCTACGGAAAAGACCATCCTTATGGAAACGATACGCTCGATTCGGAGTTGGCCGTCGCCAAAATGCCCGTCCGCAAGCTGGCAGAGGAGCTACGACGCTATGCGGACATGATCCGCCTCCCCGCCAACATGG
>Ga0207768_100704_pt1 | contig 11664 bp, 13 predicted proteins | sample CeladaPassaB1F01_FD_187478 | JGI IMG/M metagenome (GOLD analysis project Ga0207768, IMG submission 187478) | Cellulose-adapted microbial communities from the Joint BioEnergy Institute, USA - Passage B1F01 (SPAdes) (version 2) | ecosystem: Engineered > Bioreactor > Continuous culture >... | reverse complement strand
TAAAGTGGCTCACAGGAGCTTCCTCCTTCTTGGTGCGTGTTTTGGCAAACTCACTTTACCAAGGGAGAAGCTCTTTTTCTATGTTCGCTTTTTCCAATTCCTACACCCACGGAAATTTTACACTAACTACAACCTGCACAACCTGCTGCCTCGTCGTCCAACGTCAGTGCCGGGCCAAGGCTTCGTGGCGTCCATCTTTCCCAAATTCCGCTCACCGGGTCGACGGACACAAGGCGCAACCATCCGTTGCTCACTTTTCTGCGGAATTCGGGATTCCCTTCGAGCAGCTTCACCATATACGGCCGCGGGGCTTCGATGACCACGAGCAAGCGAAGCGGGGAATGAAACCATTCCCTGTCGCTTGCCATGACCGACTGCCACGGCAACCCCGCAAGCAAATCGCTTCCGTTGCCCTGCATCACGCCGATCCCCGCCGTGACGGTCTGGGTGGCCTTGTTGCCGCTCCCGTAGATATGGGGGGCGACCGTCGAAGCGTAATATTGCAGGTTAATCCACTGGGCGACGGTCACCGGACCGGCCGCAATATTCATCAGCAGAGTTCCGTCCGGATCTTCCCGCCAGTCGTAACTGTGCAAAAATATCCTTCCTTCCAGATTGCACGATTCGGTCAAGTGTCGCCTGCCGATGACAAACGCGTAATTCCCCGCCAGCCCCCATTCCGGACGAACTTCACTCCAGTCTGCCGCACGCCGGTGCGCCTCGGCAACCGGATCGCGTCCAGCGGCGCCCGCACCCGGCAATTTGGCCAGTTGCTCCAGATTGACCTTGCGGGTTACCGCCCGGAGCCTGTCCTGAAGCAGGGCAAAAGCGTCCCGGGCCGCCGGGGAAAGTTCCGGCACATGCAGCCAGCGCAACTCATGGACAGTGGTGCTATGTTCCGCGGCGATAAAAACCGTCTCTTCCGGAATGACGATGCCTTGCCCGGCCAGAGCCCTCCGCACCTCTTCCCGGTTGCAGAGTTCCGCGAATACCCGGGCGTTCAACCCTCCGGCGGCTCCGCCGCAAGCGCCGCAATCCAGAGCCGATGCGTAAGGGTTGTTCGCCGTCTCGCTTTTGTGGCCGCAAACGACCACAAGGGGCGAAAATGCGGACGTCAGGCCGATGCTTCTCAACAAGCTGCCCACATAGTTCACTTTCTCTTCCAGGGAAAATCCTGTCGGCAAACCGGAGTCCCCGCAAGTACTCTCGAGATCCAGGGTCAGATGCGTCTTCATTTTACCGGCAGACCGTTTCCGCCAACGATGGATGGAACCGATGACGCATTCAGGAGCCGCATTCCGCGCAAGCATGTACAATCCCAGCCACGGTCCGCTCATTTCCGGCAACAACAGGCTGGTGACAAGCCCCTGTTTCATCTTTTTAAATACGCGGGCGACGGAAAGTTTCGCGGATTCCGCCCAAAGATACGTTTGGCTGCCGGCGGATGGAAGCTGTTCCCGTACCTCATGGCGGGGTTCGACAATGGCCGGACAGGCCGCATGGACGTGCCCGTCCGGCAGGCGCGTCCGGATGGGAAGGCCGAAAAATCCCGCACAGCCGAATGTTTCAAACGGCCCTTCCCGTTCGAGATGCCGACGGAAAGGTTCGGAACGGACGTCGATGCAGAAGAGCAGCTGCGCGGCCGCCCGTCGGGCGTGGCCGTTTGTTTGCGTTGCCGATATCGTTTCCCGCAACTTCTCCTCTTGTGTATCCTCCCAGGCTTCCAGCCACAGTCTGGGACGAACCATCCAGGCGAAACGGCGGGCGAAATCCAGCCGGATAAACCGCTCTTCAGGCGACATCCCGAACCATTGTTCGCACGTCCATCCTCCCCAATGCAACCATGCACCAATCCAGGGTAAGAGTTCCGCGTCATGGTCGGCATCACCGGTCTCCTGAAGGGGAAGACGGGGGGCGACCAGCGCCCATTCCGTCGACAGACGAATCGCCAAATATTCCGTCAGCAAGCGGTATTCCTGTCCGGATTTTTGCGAGCGCCACAGCAACATCCCCGCCCAGCCCGGCAGCGCGATCAGGTGTTCTTCCAGATAACGCTCCATGTCCGGCCGCGGAACATTCAGGTTAAACAGCGCCTGCTTCAACGCGTCTTCCGCGTTTGCCGGCGTTTGTTTGATCCGCCCGCGCTCCGCCCGGCTCAGGGACGGATCGTGGCACGCCAGTTTCCGCCAGGCGCAGTAGAATCCCGATTCCCGAAACGGCATCCCCCACGCGGCTTGCCCTTCGTCCAGAAACAGCTTGCACCATTTGATCATATGGCGGTCCAGCGCCCGCGCAAAGCGGGGTTCTCCTTGCGCTTCCAATATCGCGCTTTTGGTTCGGACACAACGGACGGGAAGGCGATCCGGCAGCGTTTTGGCGTGTTTCATCCGGACGGCCAGACGTTTCATCTCCAACGAATTCATGACCTCGCGGGGAACGTTTTCGTGCCACAGCAGTCCGCGGCACAGCCGTTCCGCTTCTTTGCGGGGAATGGAATGCGCCTCCTCATTCAGCCACTTCCCGAAACGTTCCTCGAGCTTACGTGGACTTAACTCCCCTTTTCGCAGCGCTTCATGAAACATCGCCATCGGGGGAAACAGGTCCAAACCCCGGGAATCCCGAAATCGTTCCGCCACTTCCTCAAACGTCAGATGCTCCAGTCCCGCCCAGGGATGAACAGCGACAAACGTGCGAAGCGGCCACAGCGGCGCGATGACCCGGCTCGCCCTTCCCACCATCTCATCCACCGGCAGGTTGCCGGAAAAATCCCGATCGCATTTTTTTTCATTATTTTCCACACGGTTTTCCACATGATCCACAGCCCGTTCGGACAACATCGCGGAGCGATTCATTTTAACTCCCCTCCCCTACGCATGTACGCCCCGAGATAGCGGGGGTGGCTTTCCACCGCCTCATCGCGCGCTTCGCCAAGATGAACCAGCCATAGATACAACTTCGCCCGTATTTCCGTTGTGCGGCGTGCGGTCAATCCCAATCCCGACAGCCCTCCGCAGGCGATCAGGAGGACGACGGCGGTCTCAGTTCTCCCGGTTGAAATGGCTGCAGGCAGCGCATCGCCCAGCATGGAAGCCAGTGCGTCGTGGAACGCCATCGCGGACAAGCCAAGTCCGGAGAGGACGATAAATCCCGTCCAGCGCCCACTCTGAAACACGGCCATCTGCCACCAGGCGAGCGCCAGCGACCAGCCCATCAACAGCGCCCGCAACATGCGAAGCGGCTCGTGGGGCTCAGCCACCCAAAATCCGATGCCCAGCACGATTCCGCCCAGTACGCCGTAAAGCAGCCATCGTCTCGACGGCGGATCGGGCGCCAAAAGCGCGGGTCTCGGCCTCGGCACAACGGATCCGGAACGCAAAAACAAGGCCGCCTTGAACCATCCGTGAAAAATCAAATGCAAAACCGCCAGCAAATAGGCACCCAAAGCACATTGGAGAAACATCATCCCCATCTGCGCCATGGTCGAGGCCACCAGTTGCCGTTTATAGTCCGGTTGCACCAGGAGAATGCCGGTTCCGACAAATATCGATAACATGGCCGGAACCATCAGCAGCCATTGGGGCAAATCGCCATCCAGCAGCGGTGAAAATCGGGCCAGCAGCATGCCGCCCGCATTGACGAGCCCCGCATGCATCGCGGCCGAAACCGGCGTCGGGATGACCGCCGATTCCAGCAACCACCGCTGGAACGGCCATTGACCCGCCGGAATAATCGCGGCAAACACAACCAACATGCCGATTCCTGCTGCGTTTCCCCATCCCAGCCGCAATATCGATTCCTCTGACAGCGCCAGCGTGATCCGCCAATGTCCGGTCACCTGCGACAGCCACACGGCGGCAAGCGACAGGGAAAGCCAGCTGGCGGCAAACATTCGGGTCATAAGCCGGGCAACATGGCGGGCAGGCGTCCATTCCTTGTTCAATAAAACCAACCCGACCAGACCTGACAAAGGTAGTCCCCACAACAGCGCGAGCAAGCGCAAATCGCCGCTGAACCAGATGAGGGATGCCGATCCGGTCGTGAACGTCAACAGTGAAAAGTAAGCGCGATAAGAACGGTCACCGTGCATGAACCGGATACAAAACCGTTGGATCGTCCAGCCAAGCAATCCTACGTAAGACGCCATCAGCCATGCTGTCCGATCCAAGTGCCATAGTCCCGTCTCCCGAACCTGATCGGCGCCGATCAGTCCCGCAAAGGACACCACGACCGGTATGGCCAGCAAAAAGACGTGCAGGCGAACGTATCGGTCGGAGACGCGGGATATACACAGGCAACATGCGCTGATCCATGCGATCATCCATCCGGCAATGAAGGCAATAAACATCGCAACATTCAAGACCATTTCCTCCCAACAAAAAGACCGACCATACCATCTTGGCGGAACACCCCGATTGAAAGTAGGGTTCGATCCAAATGGCATGGTCGGTCTATTTCCAACAAATCCGATGCGGACTTTTTGAAAATCCACCTTGTTTGCACATGCGATATGGGCTTACCTTGAACCATCCGGTTGCGAGGGGAAGTTCGACAGGTCGGCCCGGTCAGTTGAAACTGTCGTATTCGATTTCTAAATTATAGCGAAGTCCGCTTTTCATTGCAAACAATTTTCAAGCTTTTTTCGCTTTTTTGCAGGCTTTTATTCATACATCCTGGTTCATTTTTGTTTTACCGCCTGTATCCTTCAGGAACCACTTGAGCAGGGGAGGCACTACGACGGTTGTGATGACAATGACCAAAATGATCGTCGTGTACAACTCTGACGGAAGCAACCTGGAATTCAGGCCCAGCGCCGCAATAATCAGAGCGACTTCACCGCGCGAAACCATTCCCGAGCCGATGATGAAGGAGGATCTTGTATCAAACCCGGTTATTCTGGCGCCCAATCCCGAGCCGATCAGTTTGGATGCAATAGCCAAAACGGACAATATGAAAAGGGGCAGCAGTTGTTCAGACAATCCGTCGAACGAAACGGTCAGACCGATACTGGCAAGAAAGACCGGGACAAATAACGTATAAGCAACAGATTCCATTTTTTTCTCGATCTGCTGTTTGAATTCGGTTCTCGAAATCGCAAGTCCGGCAGCAAAAGCGCCGATAATACCGGCAACTCCAAAATATTCCGCAGCGAAGGACAACATCAGACACAAAAATACGCTCATACTGAGGACAGGTTCGGTCACCCGCATATGGGCGGACTTCCGCAAGACAAAGGGAATGCCCTTCCAGACCATCATAACCACCAGGATTATTAATAAAATCTTCTTGCCAATCACCCATGCCAGACTGATTTCGTTGGCTGTCAACAACCCAACCATAATCGTAAGACCGAACACGACCAGAATATCGTCAACAATCGCTGCCCCCAATACGGTCGTGCTTTCCCGGCTGTTCAATTTCCCCAGTTCCCGGAACGTTTGCACCGAAATGCTCATGGACGTTGCCGAAAGCAGTAATCCGAAACATCGCGTGACCATGTTCCATCCCAAGCCATAACCCGACGGTATATCCCCCCGCAAGCGGAAACAAAATTCCTCCCACCGCCACGGCAACAGAGGCATTGCGGTTTTCGTTCAATGCTTTCAGGTCAGTTTCTAGGCCAGCCAGAAACATTAACAAAAGTACACCGACTTGGGCAAAAACCTCTATGATATCGGAATGCTCTACCCAGCCCGCCATGGCCGGTCCAATGAACACGCCTGCCAAAAGTTTCCCCAAAACCGAAGGCTGGCCGAACCGAGAGGCAAGATCTCCTGCAAGTTTGGTCGAAACAAGAATAATGGCCAACTGCAACAACGCTTCCACGAGATGATTCATTTTATCGCTCCTTTTGTTATTTTCAGGCTGAAATGTTGGCTCAGCCCCATGAGACTATGCAAAATAAAGACCTTCGTGTTCTTGATACCTATTCTGAACAAACCATTCACACTTCGATCCGTCGCAAGTTCGCAGTCCCCTTTCTGTCCGAAATAAAGAAAAAAACTAAGAGAAGCCCGTCAATGACAGGCTCCTCCACATGAAACAGTATTTAAATTTCTTAATACGCGGAAACAATTATAGGTTACCTACCGTTTACAGTCAAGTAAGATGAGAAAATCCTGTAAGATGAGAAAATCCATTTGCAATTCTCACAACCAGAATGTCATATTTATGCTCCCTTGTCGCGAAACCGCTTGATTCGTTTACCAATCTCGGCCCGTACGCGGCGGAATACCGCCAGTCGTTCTTCCTCCGTCCCCGTCGCATTGGCGGGATCGTCAAATCCCCAATGCCAGCGGGTCACGTGCGGGAGTATCATCGGGCATCGGTCGTTGGCGTCGCCGCAAAGGGTGATCACGTAATCCGCTTTGTTTAACAGCTCAGGATCGATTACATCGGAAGTCTGGCTGGAAATGTCAATGCCCACCTCCCGCATCACTTGGACCGCATACGGGTTGAGACCGTGTGGTTATGCAAATGAAACTTGCTTGGCTATGCGAACGGTTCGTTCCCATTTTCTCACGATCGCGGTGCCCACAACATGACGGAAACGCCTACCATGCAAATGAACGCTCCGATCCAGTCGTAGAGATCGGGCGTTTTTCGGTCCACCAACCATCCCCAGATCACCGCCAAAATAATAAACACCCCGCCGTAAGCGGCGTACACGCGACCAAAGTTGGGGAAGCTTTGCAGGGTGGGATAATCCCGTACAGCACCAGGATCATCCTCCCAGCACGCCGACCCAGAGGGGTTTGGATTCCCTCAGCCACAGCCAGACCAGATATCCGCCGCCAATTTCCGCCAATCCTGCCGCCAAAAACAAAACAATCGCCTTTGCCATGGTCTCCCCCTTGAAATTAAATGGCTTAAATGGCGACTGGCGCCTTGATCGCCGGATGATGGCGGTAATCGACAAACTCGAAATCTTCGTACACATAATCGAATATGCTGGGCGGCTTCCGCTTGATGACGAGCCTCGGCAACGGAAACGGTTCGCGGCTCAACTGCAATTTCGCCTGCTCCAGATGGTTGCTGTACAGATGTACGTCCCCGCCGGACCAAATCAATTCGCCCGGTTCCAGATCGCACTGCTGCGCCATCATATGCGTAAGCAGCGCGTACTCGGCAATGTTAAACGGCAACCCCAGAAACACATCCACCGAACGCATCGTCAGCATGCACGACAGCTTGCCCTCCGAGACGTAAAACTGAAACAACACATGGCACGGCGGCAACTTCATCTGATCGATGTCCGCCACGTTCCAGGCGCTTACGATATGGCGGCGGGAATCCGGATTTGACCGGATCGCCTCCACCACCTGGGCGATTTGGTCGATTTTGCGGCCGTCCGGCGTTTCCCACATCCGCCACTGCTTGCCGTACACCGGTCCCAGGTCACCGTTTTCGTCGGCCCATTCGTCCCAGATCGTCACTCCGTTTTCGTTCAAATACCGAATATTGGTCTCCCCTTTCAGAAACCAGAGCAGTTCATGCACGACAGACCGAATATGAATCCGTTTCGTGGTCAGCAACGGAAAACCATGAGACAGGTCGAAACGAAGCTGGCGACCAAACACCGATATCGTTCCGGTTCCCGTCCGATCCGTCTTGGGGACACCATGTTCCAGCACGTCTTTCAACAAGTCCAGGTACGCTCTCAACGGCATCACCTTCATTTTCACGATACAAATACCTTGCCAGTTACCACTTGATTTCCTGTCAAAACTGTTCCGCTTTCTTGACAATTGTACACCAAAGTGTATAATATAAGGGCATCAGGATTGGTTCTTCTCCCCGATCCTAATTTTATCTTTACGGGGTTTTGATATGCAATGGTCAAAAGGGGAACTGGAGGACAAAATCAGCAAGGCTCTTACCCAGTGGGAAAAAGAATACTTGGGCCGCGGTTCCGTTTCGGTCAAAACGGATATTGTGCGAAATATGGTCATCGTATTGCTGAAGGGGGTTTTAACCCCTGCCGAACGCAATTTGGCCCAAACGACCGAAGGAATGCTCTCCATTAAAAAAATCCGGGCCGATCTCGTGGAATCGGGCAGCGGCCAATTGAAGGAACTCATCGCAAACCTGACGGGCTCGAATGTGACCAGTTTCTTCACCGACGTCAGCACCCGAACCGGGGAAAGGGTCATGGTATTTATCCTCTCGGACAATCTGGAAGGACAATATTCATAGTTTCGGTGGATCCTTTAAACGGCCGGGCAAGGTCGGTTAAAGATAAACCGGGAAATATCGCACGTTTTGTTCCATGCCAACTGGTTCGGAACGTGCCGATTTTTCCCGGTTTTTTTATTACAAAAAAGGATGTGAAAATACATGACAATTCGAGCAAATGCTTTGGATTACGACATGCTCATCCTCGTCGGTATTGGTCCAAAAGCGGACCTTGCGTTGGAACGATTCCTGGATGGCCATAAACAGAAAAAACCGCTGATTTTCCGTTGTGAAGAAGTGCTTGTCTGGGATCCTTACGGTTCTCTTGCCCGCAGCATCCTCAGCGCGCTCATGCGCTATTCGGCCATTCAGGAAATCTGGATTCTTGGCTACAAGGGCGAGCAAGATTCCACTTTCTCCATTTTGTCGGAAAACGCCGATAAACGGACAGTTTCCACCGCAACTTATTTGATTTCTCATCTGTCCGGGCTGTCCGAAGACCGGTGGTTCCATGTTCCATCAGATGAAAGCTCGGGGGCCTGGAAAACCGCCCATTTGCTGCAAAACCATCCGCTGTTGCCCCGTCCAGTCAAGGTGAAAGTTGCGCTTCTGGACAATCAAGATCATCTGATTGTCCAAGAGTGAACCCGTAAAATCAGGAGACGAAAGGCCTCCGGTTTAAGCGATGTATCAGGGCTTTCATCATAATTTAAACTTTTGCACCATTTCTTCCAGCGATTGCGCCATCCGGTTTACCCGCTCGGAAACGCCGGCGATTTCTTTCATGGAGGCGGTTTGCTGTTCGGTCATTGCGGCCACTTCCTGCATCGCCGATGCTGCGTCTTCGGTAATCCTGGATATTTCCTGAATCGAATCCATGACGGATTGGCTTCCTGCGGACATTTGGCCGACTGCGGACGCCACTTCAATCATTTGCGAACTCAGTTCGTTGACCCGATCGACGATGTATTGGAACGTCTCCCCGGTCCCGCGCAGCGAACGAATTCCTTCATAGATGCGTTGCGCGTTTTCATCCACCAGACGCACCAAAGAAGCGACGCTTTCCGTCATCCCTGTCACCGTTTTTTGGATTTCTGCTGACGCTTTTTCCGACTGATCGGCCAGTTTGCGGATTTCGGAGGCCACCACCTCAAATCCTCTGCCGTGTTCACCTGACCTTTTGGAGTTTCTGGACAAGCTGCTGCAGGAAGAACTTCTGGCCAAACGGGAACGGTTTATCCGCATGAAGACGCGAATGGCCCGCTTGCCGTTTCACAAAACGTTGGATCAATTCGACTTCAGTTTTCAACCGTCCATCGACGAACGGCGGATCCGGGAGGTGGCCACGCTTCGGTTTCTTGCGCACCGGGAGAACCTGATCTTTCTGGGACCTCCCGGCGTCGGCAAGACCCATCTGGCCGTGGCGATCGCGCTCGAAGCCATCAAGCAGCGGTACACGGTCTATTTTACGACCGCTCACGATCTGGTGGAGACACTAAAGCAGACTCATCAGAACAACACGATCCGGCAGAAGATCAAAATGTTCACCAAGCCGAATTTGCTCATCATTGACGAAATCGGGTATCGAAGGATGGAGGACACGGCCGCCCACTTCTTCTTCCAGATCGTATCCGAGCGTTACGAGACCGGATCGATCATCTTGACGTCGAACAAAACGTATGGCGCATGGGGCGAGATTTTTGGCGATTCGGTCTTGGGGACGGCGATTCTGGATCGACTGTTGCACCATTCGACTACGATCAACATCAAGGGAGAAAGCTATCGGATCAAGGAAAAAAAGAAAGCCGGCTTCATCCGTCCGGAAGGAACCGAGGACAAACAAGAGTAGGTAGAAAATTTTAGCGTGATCGCGTGCCCCTAGGGGGCGCATGAAATCGACCAAACTGGGGAATTTTCAATCGATTATTTTGAGGATTTTTCAATCGGTCTTGACAATGGACCGGTCGTGTACAGAACTGGGGACAGATTCTCCTCCAGCTTTCCGTCTTCTTCCCTGATCGTATCGGTCACTATCTTAAATAGGGTTCAACGAGGGTTTACACAAAATTCTGGAAAGACCCCATTCTTTACTCTTTGGACTTTCATCAAACCTCTTTACACGGAGTTAAGACCAAGATAACTTTGTGTAAAGGGGTTGTTTTGTATGGTGCGTAAAAAGTATGACAAAGCCTTCAAGATGGCTGCCGTGATGCAGGTTATTGATGAAGGAAAGAGAGTCTCTCATGTCGCTAAAGCTTTAGGCATTCTGCCTACAATGCTTAGCCGATGGGTGTATGAATATCAAACCCATGGTGATGAAGCATTTACAGGCAACGGGAAGCCCATCGCCAACAAGGACCTTGAAATTAAACGGCTGCAAAAGCGCCTGGAAGAACTTGAAATGGAGAATGAGATTTTAAAAAAGTTTCAGGCATTCTTGAAGGAGCCCGAATAGCCAAGTATCGGTTTATTCTAAAACACATGGAAATCTATCCCGTCAGGCTCATGTGTAAAGTACTTGGAATCAGCCCCCAAGGGTATTATGACTGGAAAAACGCCGCAAAAGCCAACGAACCATCGATCAGGAAATTCTCGAGGAAGCCATTTTGCAAGTGTACAAAGAATTCAAGGGCCGATATGGCAGTCCCCGGATTGCTTTGGAACTGTGCAAACGCGGCTTGTTTACCAGCAAGAACCGTGTCGCCCGCCTCATGCAGCGGATGGGACTCACTGCCGTTCGATATCGGAAACGCAGTCGGATAGGACGAAAACCAAATGGATCTGGAATCATGGACAATTTGGTGAAACGGGCGTTTGAAGCCAAGACGAAAAATACGCTTTGGGTCGGAGAATCACTTACATTCCCCTTCAACATGGATTTCTCTACCTGGCCACCTACATTGATGTATTTTCACGGAAAGTTGTCGGTTGGGCAATGAACACCCGAATGACCGGACAGTTGGTGATTGACGCCTTTTTGCAAGCCGTTGGAAGGGAACGCCCGTCAGCAGGACTGATTGTACATACGGATCGAGGTTCGCAGTATACAAGCCGACGTTACCAAAGCATATTAGCAGCACATGGAGCCATCCTCAGCATGTCCCGCTTGGGAGATCCATATGACAATGCCGTGATGGAGAGCTTTTACAAAACGTTAAAACGCGAACTGATGCCGGAAACAAGAAAGTTCACCAGTGAAAAGGAAGCACGAAATGCTATCTTTGAGTACATTGAAATGTTTTATAATACATATATAAAACTTCCATTTGAAGTGGTTTCCCGGTCTCATATAAATGTTTACCTGAATCCATGATCGTCCGCGGATAGTTTTGGAACCCGATTCCTGAAACCGGTAATTTTAGTCGTTTTTTCTGTGATGGTCATAAGAACTGGCTTTTTACGATGGCAGAAGGACGCATCATAGCTTGTCAATTCAAATCTATGAATGCCAAACAGACCTGGCGGACGACAGGTCGTTCCAAAGCGTCTCCT
>Ga0207768_100699_pt1 | contig 11735 bp, 16 predicted proteins | sample CeladaPassaB1F01_FD_187478 | JGI IMG/M metagenome (GOLD analysis project Ga0207768, IMG submission 187478) | Cellulose-adapted microbial communities from the Joint BioEnergy Institute, USA - Passage B1F01 (SPAdes) (version 2) | ecosystem: Engineered > Bioreactor > Continuous culture >... | reverse complement strand
AGTCCATCGATGCGCTGGCCGCGCTTGTGCAGGAAAGCTTCCGCCTGGACCCGTTCTCGCCGGCGCTGTTCGTGTTTTGCAACCGCCAGCGCAACAAGCTGAAGATCCTCTATTGGGAACACAATGGGTTCTGGTTGCTCTATCGCCGGCTGGAACGCGGCACGTTCGCCTGGCCTTCGGATCGCGCAGGAACGCTGGCCATCTCAGCCCGTCAGCTCCGCTGGCTGCTGGACGGACTGGAGCTGAGCCAGCGACGGACCCATCCACAATGTCAAGACCAATTGAAAAATCCTCAAAATAATCGGTTGAAAATTCCCCAGTGGGATCGTTCATTGTCCTCCCTAAGGGGGGCAATGAAATCGCGGATGCTTCCATATCAGTCTTGCTTGTCCTCCGCTCCTTCCGGGCGGAAAAAGCCGGCTTTCTTCTTCTCCTTGATGCGGTAACTTTCACCTTTGATGTTGATCGTCGTCGAGTGGTGCAGCAGCCGATCCAGAATCGCTGTGGCCAGGACCGGATCGCCGAAAATTTCACCCCATGCGCCATATGATTTGTTCGATGTCAGGATAATCGATCCGGTTTCGTATCGTTCGGATACGATCTGGAAGAAGAAATGTGCGGCCGCATCCTCCATCTTTCGGTACCCGATTTCGTCAATAATGAGCAAATTCGGCTTGGTGAATATTTTGATCTTTTGCCGGATCGTGTTGTTCTGATGCGCCTGCTGAAGGGTCTCCACCAGATCGTGTGCCGTCGTAAAATAGACCGTGTACCGCTGCTGGATGGCCTCCAGGGCGATGGCCACAGCAAGGTGGGTCTTCCCGACGCCGGGCGGCCCCAGAAAGATCAGGTTTTCCCGGTGCGCCAGAAACCGAAGCGTGGCCAGCTCCCGGATCCGCCGCTCCTCAATGGAAGGCTGAAAGCTGAAATCGAATTGGTCCAGTGTTTTGTGAAACGGCAGATGGGCCATCCGTGTCTTCATGCGGATCAACCGTTCCCGTTTGGCCAACAGCTCTTCCTGCAGCAGCTTGTCCAAAAACTCCAAATACGATAGATTGTGCTTGGCGGCTTCCTCGGCGTGGTGATCCACCACCTCGGGAATCCGTGTCCATCCGAACTCCTGAAAGGCGTCCTTCAGGCGCTCGTACAGCAGCGTCATATTCGGGCCACCGCCTCATCCGTAAACTGTTCGTAGATGGACAGATCGCGTTCCAGCACTTCGGGGATGGCTTCTGGAACCCGCCTGGGCATCGGTTGGGGGACCTTATGCTTGCCGGCGATTCCGAGCCCCTCGAAGTGTTTTTCATGGACGACGCGTTGGTATTTTCCCGTCGCCTTGGGGTGTTCAGCCAGGAGCTGTTCACCATGATAGATCCGGATCTTTCCGTTCTTGAGATCTTGAACGTGGACGATTTGGCCGACCCATTCGAACGGCACGGAATACCGGTTGTTTTCGTACGAGACGCATGCGTCGGACGAGACTTTCCGCGCCTCTTTATCCACCTCCTCAAACGGCATCGGATTCAGGGGTTTGAGCCCTTCCTGTCTCCATCGTTCACAAGGGATCTCCTGGGTCGTCCCGTGCACCCGAATATTGGCGACCGTGTCCAGCCAATCTCGGACTTGCCGGTTCAGATCGTCCAGGTCGGTGAAGGTTTGGACACGCGGCCAGAAGTTTTTGCGGACATAGCCGATGCCGTTTTCCACCTTGCCTTTCGTCCTCGCCCGGTATGGACGGCAGTTCTGCAAGAGGAACCCGTGATGCGCCGCAAAACGGGTAAACCGTCCATTCCAGACGGCGTGTCCGCGTTCGTCCAAGTCCGTCACCACGGTTTTCATGTTGTCGTACAGAACGACTTCCGGACGCCCGCCGAAGTATTCGAAGGCCCGAACATGACTGATGCTAGACTAAAAAGTAGACACCGAGAATCGAGTGTGCGATGCTATTCTCAGGAGGTGCCCCCACTATGAAAACCAAGTATGACAAATCCTTTAAGATGGAAACCGTCCATCTCGTCCTGGAACAAGGCCGCCCGGTTGCCCAAGTGGCCCGTGAACTTGGCATCGGCGAAAATACGCTCTACCGCTGGATCAGCGAATACAAGCAGGATCCCGCGAACGCCTTCCGCGGCAGCGGCCATCTCAAGCCCGAAGACCAGGAACGACGCAACCTCCAGAAACGCATTCGCGACCTGGAGATGGAGAACGAAATCCTAAAAAAAGCGATGCACATCTTCGCCAAACATCGGAACTGAAGTTTGCCTTCGTACACCGACACCGCTCCCGGTATCCGATTGCGAAGATGTGCGAGATGCTCGGCGTTTCCAGGAGCGGCTACTACGCCTGGGCGCATCGCCCGGAAAGCCCGCGGCGAAAGCGGCACGCGCAGCTGACCCAGGAAGTCGCCCGGGTGTTTTGGCAGTCGCGTCGGCTCTACGGCAGCCCGAAGATCACGCCAAGCGCTGCGCCGTCAGGGTATTCGGATCTCGAGCAAAACGGTCGCCCGCATCATGAAGAAGCAAGGGTTCCAGTCGCGCACCGTTCGGAAGTACAAGGCGACGACGAATACCCGGCATGCTTGGCCGGTTCACGAGAACGTGCTGAACCAGCAATTTACAGCCGACGCTCCGAATCAGGTCTGGATGGCGGATATCACGTACATCGGGACCGATGAAGGCTGGCTGGTTCTGGCCAGCATTCTGGACCTGTGTACGCGCAAGGTCGTCGGCTGGCACGTCGACGAGCGGATGACGAAAGAGCTGGCGATTCAGGCGCTGGAGAAAGCGGTTCAGCGAGAGCGGCCGAAGGGTGGCGTGCTGCACCATTCGGACCGAGGCAGCCAATATGCCTCGCACGAGTATCAAAAGCGCCTGCTGGCGTATGGGATGAAAAGCAGCATGAGTCGCAAGGGCAACTGCTACGATAACGCATGTGTCGAATCATTTCACAGCCTCTTGAAGAAAGAGCTGGTGTATCAAGAGAAATTCAGGACACGCGAAGAAGCGAAACGCAGGCTGTTTGAATACATCGAGATGTTCTACAATCGCCAGCGATTACATTCGGCGTTGGGCTATCAGACGCCGGTGGAATACGAACATACGTTTGCGAAGCTCGCATAATTTTTCTCGATTTCATGTGTCTACTCTCTTGACAGAGGTCCACCTTTCCCCAAGACGCGATAAGCTTGCCGGATTTCCGCTTCGACCTCAGGGACAATTGAAGTATTCAGAAACAGTTCTTTTACAGACGCACTGAGCCGTTCGTAGTCTCCATCATGGCCAGCCAATCGTGCGGTCAGCTCTTTCGCGATAGAAATCTCTTCAACCTGCTTCCTGTAGGCGGAAGCCGTGACGCAGAACGCACGGGGAATGGGGAATTTCGCCTGAAACAACTCACCGAGGTTTGCCCCCTTGCCGCCTACCAGGGGGATATCTGCCTTGCTTACCCGATCCAACCAAAGAATAAAATCACTCATAAGCGCCCCCACCTCCATGAAACCTTTGAAACCGTATACCGCTTACAAAAACGACATGTCGGCATGTATCGTCATTGGGCATACATCAACCCACTCACCTCCATGATTACGGAGTAATCTCGATCGGCCTGCTTGATTTCTCCTGATGTGCCTTGCCATCTGCATGCTCGTCATGCCAATCGATCGCGTGTTGCAAAATAGCTTTCACTCCCAAAAGCGCTTCTCTTCGCGACGAATGAAAATGCTGCCGCGCCTCTTCCGGAGAAAGTGCGGCCAAGATTGTTCTGCGCAGCTTCAAAATGTCGCTCACAATTTTCACTATCTCTTCCTCTTTCATTTCATTCATCCTCCTCATGACGGTTTGATATCGTCTTATTTTCACAACGAATGGTCAACTTCTGCTCTGTAAAACGCGCTCCTGTGATTTCTCGCCCCAGCAGCGTTCGCGGCAGAAGCACCTTACGCTTGTATGGACCTGCCTGTACAGTCAGTTCGTCGCCCTTTTGACTGAGTTGATGCTGATCCTTTTGGACAAACGGCAGGACCAGTTCCAAAACATAACCGTCTTCTTCCTTGCGAATCTCCTGCACTTTGCCCCGGTACAATACCGCCGCGGCATCCGTATTGGCAAATGCCGCTTCACCGATCCGTTTGAGCATCGGCAATCCGTATACCTCGGACTCCATCATAGGGATGCGGAGAATAGGAAGCGGGCTAAAGGAGTTGCGTATTTCCTCCTCATACTTGAGATGAATGTCGCGCCAGGTTGACCAGTACCCGGTGCCGGCTTCCGCAGGCAATACCCGATTGACAATAATCGCATCCGTGTTGAATCCGTACAAGTTCAAATAGGTAAAAGCCCTCCTTGCTTCGGCGATCACCATTTTTTCGGGATTGACGACGACACGCACAGACGTCATCGCAGGATCAATGATGATTTTTTGCAGTTTTTCCAATTGCCGAACCAATGATGCAAGACTATCCAGCACGTTGTCACCCGGCAGTTCCAAACCTCCCGCGACGACTTTCGCGACCGGACGCACCACCTTCAATAGTCGACGCTCGTAAGGGAACACCTTCTCCAGCCACCAACGGAGCAGATTCGGATAGCTGAGCAAACGCAACGTCTCTCCCGTCGGGGCACAATCGACGATGATGGCGTCATAGTCACCGCTCGTCGCATGGCGCCTGATTTCCAAGAGACTGAACAGCTCTTCCATTCCTGGAAAAACGAGCATTTCCTCGGTGGTGATATCATTCAGATTGGCCCAACTCATCAATCCGGACAGCCAATTCCGGACAGCGCCCCAATGCTTTTCGGTTTCCCGGAGACTGTCCACTTCCACCCCCCATAGCCGCTCGCTAATCCGTACCGGTTCACTGCCAAGGGCGACTTGGAACGAATCGGACAAACTGTGCGCCGCGTCCGTACTCAAAATCAAAGTCCGGTAACCCTGTTCCGCTAGCTTGACCGCTGTAGCTGCGGCGACGCTTGTTTTCCCGACCCCGCCTTTCCCGGTATAAATAATGACCCTCATCCGGCACCCTCCTTTACTACGAAATCGTAGTTTTAATCTAAAAAAATATACGTTTATACGTTGACTTTGAATTTAATCGTCAATCGGGATGTTGCGGATTTTGGAAGACGGGGCCACGGTCCCCCACGTTTCCTGCCCTTGTATCGCTTTTCCTATCTTTACAGCCAAGGAAAGAAATTGTTTTAGCTCATTGGGGCTGAGCGCAGCCTGCACGCGCGCAAACACCTTCTCAATGATCGCCCTTGCCTGCGAAACGATCTGCATTCCTTCTTCGGTAAGTTGGACAAGGATGATGCGTTGATCCTTATCGGAAGGGTATCGTTTAATCAATCCTTTGCGGTCAAGCCGTTGTGCCAGACTTGTCATGGTGCTGAGCGGCGCCCCCAGTTCCGAAGCAAGCGCGGACATCGTCATCTCACCGCGAAAATGCAGCATCAACAGTACGGCAATCTCGGACCGGTTAACTTTGCGCTCCAAACCGGCCATTTCCGGGAGCAGACTCAAGGGCCGCAATCCGTTCTTCAAAAAGAGTTCCAAAATCTGTTCCATAAGGTTAGGTTCCCCGTGTACTTTAATATCAATACATCTTCACACCTTCATATTACTACGAATTCGTATTTTTTTCAATAACTTATAAAGGGGCAAGCCAGTTTGAACCCCATTGAAGGGCAAAGTATAAAAGAATGCCAGCGAATAAAAAAAGAGCAGCACGCCGGTCTCCAGCAGCATTCACCACCGGAAGCAAATCCGTCGCCGCAACATACAGAAAAATCCCTGAAGAGAATGCAATGGCGACAGCGATTGTCTGTTCGCCCGGCAAATAAAAATCCGAAAGAACAAATGCCGTAACGGCACCTGCAAGAGTAGATACCCCTAATAAGAGAGCGGCTCCTATTGCCTTTTTCTGGTCTTGAAGAAGGGTAAAAATGATGGATGAAATGGTTAATCCGTCCGGAATTTTATGAAGGAGTACGGCAATAAACACGGTAATACCCAGACCAAAATCAACATCAAAGCTGGCCGCGATCGATAACCCGTCAAAAAATGTATGGATGAGCATTCCCACCATGGCTCCCACTGTCGTACTTTTGACGTGGTCATGAACATGAGTTTCCTCGCCGTAATGAAAATGCCCTGCAACATATTGTTGAAAAAAATAAACGGAAAGCATGCCCAAGAGAATAAATACCGGGCTTGAAGATTCATGCTCCAAAGAATCTGGAATGAAATCCAAAATAGCGATCGCCATCAAGAGACCTGCGCTCATCGCCATTAACGCATAGAGTCCTCTTCGCGACCAATTTTGTTTAAACACAAACATCAGCCCGCCCACCACATTCGCGCAGGCCGCCAACAAAACAAACAAAAAGCTGCTCCAATTCATTCCACCACTCCATTAATAGTGCCGAAAAAATCCTTTTCCATACATGACTGAACTTGTTACTGCGGGTAATATCAGCGTGACTGACACCACCCGCAAAGTAGATGTATCCAACAAAAATCACTCTTCCTTGGTTCTTAACAAACGTAACCCATTCAACGTGACAATGAGCGTGGCACCCATGTCCGCAAAAATAGCAAGCCATAATGTTAACCATCCCGGAACAATAAGCAACAATGCGATCGCCTTAATGACAAGCGAGAAGGTAATGTTCTGCTTAATGATTTTCAACGCATTCCGGCTTAATTTAATCGTAAAGGGAAGTTTCATCAGATCGTCAGCCATCAGGACAATATCTGCCGTTTCCAGTGCCGTATCCGTGCCGGCACCTCCCATAGCGATCCCCACTGTTGCATTGGCCAAGGCCGGGGCATCATTTACCCCATCACCAACCATGGCGACTTTACTCATTTGTTTCAGTTCTTTGATTGCCTCAAGTTTATGCTGCGGCAACAGCTCGGCTTTTACCTCGTGAATGCCGACTTGCTTTCCAATCGCTTTCGCCGTGGCAAGGTTATCTCCGGTCAGCATGACCGTTTTTTGAATGCCCAATGCGTGGAGTTTGCGAATGACTTCTTTGCTGCTTTGGCGAACTTCATCGGCAACCGCAATTACAGCAAATATCTGCCGCTCCGTACCGAGCAGCATGACCGTTTTTCCTTGCTCCTGCAATCGTTGAATTTGACTAGATACTTCACTGTCGATGGCTTGCAAATCCACAAAGAGCCTGGGGCTCCCGATATAGTAGAGCTTACCGTTTACAACCGCTTTCGCTCCTTTTCCGGTAATCGAAGCAAAATCTTCAGCTTTCCAAGCTTCCAGATCCACATGTTCTTCCTCGGCTTTTCGAACGATGGCAGAGGCAAGCGGATGCTGCGACCATTTTTCAATCGCCGCGGCGATGGCCAACAACTCGCTTTCGGCGGGGCCCTGCAAGCGGACGAAATCCGTTACAACGGGTACACCTTTCGTGAGCGTACCGGTTTTGTCAAAAGCAATGACCGATAGGCTGCCGGATTCCTCAAGGTGAATGCCGCCTTTAACCAACACTCCGTTTCTTGCCGCAGTGCCAATTGCTGTGACAATCGATACCGGCGTAGAAATGACCAGCGCGCATGGACAACCGACGACAAGCAAGGCCAATCCACGATAAATCCAATCGCCCCATTCGCCTCCGAAGAAAAGCGGCGGAATCACTGCTATGCCTAAAGCCATCACCATGATTGCAGGGGTATAGTATTTTGCAAACCGGTCCACAAACGCTTGTGACGGTGCCTTTTCAGCCTGAGCTTCCTCCACAAGATGTATAATTTTTGAAATGGTCGTATCTTCAACTCGTTTTGTGATTTCGACTTCGAGCAAACCCTCTTCGTTTATCGTACCCGCAAAAACTTCATCTCCCGGCGATTTCTCGACCGGAACCGACTCACCCGTAATCGCAGCTTGATTCACGGAGGAACGTCCTTTGACGACCCTACCGTCCATGGCAATCTTTTGACCGGGCTTCACGATCATAATATCCCCGATATCAATGTCATTTACACTGATCAGCATTTCTTGATCGCCGCGGCGAATTATCGCTTCTTTAGGAGCCACGTTCATGAGCGATCGAATCGATTGACGGGCTTTGTCCATCGAGAAACGTTCCAGCGCTTCGCTGATCGCAAACAGAAAAACGACCGTTGCCCCTTCGCCCCATTCGCCTATGGCTGCAGCTCCGATGATCGCAATGGTCATCAACGTATTCATATTGAAATTAAAGCGGACCAAGCTTTTGAATCCCTTGACAAACAAAGCATATCCGCCTATGACAATGGACAAGACGAAGGCAACCACAGAATACGGATGCTCTTCCCCCAAAATCCATCCGGCAACGAGAAAAATGGCTGACAAAACCGTTGTAATAGTGGATTTTCGTTTCCAAAACGGTTCTGACTCAATCGCGCGCTGCTCTTTTTCCGGATAAACCTTCAACCCTTCAAACGCCCCGGCTTGCTCCAATTCCTGAACGCTGGCTTCCCCATATACCGTTATTTTGGAAGCACCAAAGTTCACCCGTGCATCCTGGACCTTGGGCAGGGCCTTTACATTTTGCTCAAATTTCGCGGCGCAGTTCGCGCAAGTGAAACCCTGTACGCGATATACGCTTTTTTTGCTTATGTTTTCAGACATTTACTTTTTCCTCCTTCCCGTGTTCCAGAGCCAACAAAATAAGCTGTCTCACGTGTTCGTCATCCAACGAATAAAATACCAATTTACCTTCTTTTCGATACTTCGCAAGCCCCATATTGCGAAGCAGCCGAAGATGGTGCGATGCATTAGCCACAGTCGATCCGATGATGTTCGCGACATCACATACGCACAACTCGTCTTCCTGGCATAATGCTAACGCAATTTTCATCCGAGTGTCGTCCGCTAATGCCTTGAAGATTTTCACCATATTTTGTGTACTGATTGAAGAAAGCTGTTCCTTTACTCGATTTACCTTCTCTTCGTCATAGCAGTAAATTTCACAGATGTCATGAGACATAATATTCACCACACATTCAAATGATTATTTTATTATTATAATATAACAAACACCATCTATATTCAAACATTTATTTTACTATTTCATGAACAGATCAAGTCCATATTTCTGTGTAAATTCGCCCTTGGTTAGAATGCCCCCTTTCGCCCCCGAAGGGGGAGACGCAGGGAACCACACACCCTGCACCCTTTCACTCGCCCGTGTGGCAGCCCCAGCGTTTCGGGGCCTTGACAAGCTGCGATACGCATCCATTAGCCAATGCGTGTGACTTTGGAACTCCTGTTGGCGACCTTTGATTCGCGCCACTCCAGATACTCAGCCATATCCAAATACTTCCTGCCGCTTGCCCACTTCTCGTCAATTTCCATGAGCAATGCACCAATCAAACGTATGGCCGACTCACGATTCGGAAAGATCCGAATCACTCGTTCACGCCGGATTTCCTCATTCAAGCGCTCGAGAGCATTTGTTGTGCGGAGACGCTTGCGGTATTTTTCCGGCAAATGCAAGACCGCCGTCGCGTCTTCAAAGCCGGCTTCCAGGATTGCCATGGCTTTCGGTGCTTTCGTCTCGTATGCCTCCAGCACCTGATTCAAGAGAAGTCGTGCCGTATTCAGGTCTGGTGCATCCAAAATGGCCCGGATCCGACTATGCATCTCGTCTTGCAGGGCTTTCGGCGTGACGTCCAAAATGTTGCGCATGAAGTGTGTCTGGCACCGCTGCCAGGTGACGCCTTGGAAGTGTCTGCGGATGGCCCGGACCAACCCTCCGTGGTCATCCGACACAATCAGATCGACGCCTCGCAGCCCGCGGCTTTTCAGCCAGCCAAAAAATTCACTCCAACTGACTTCCGACTCGCTGTCGCGAAGCATGAGGCCTAATACCTCACGGTATCCGTCGGTGTTCACACCGATTCCGACGAGAACGCCCCGAGACCGTACTCGGCCGTCTTCACGCACTTTGAGGACCAGAGCATCGACGATGACAAAGGGGAACGGGTTGTCATGAAGCGGACGGTTGTTCCATGCCGTCACGATCGGATCAAGACGCTTGCACAACTCCGATACTGTGGATTTCGAAAACTCCGTACCGCACAGTTCTTCCGTAATCTGTGCCACTTTGCGGGTCGACACCCCGTTAACCACCATCTCCATCAAGGCCAACACCAGAGCCTGTTCGCTGCGTTTGTAACGGGCAAACAACTCCGTCGAGAACTTCCCGCCGCGAATCCGAGGGACACGAAGCGTAATGGTGCCGACACGTGTTGTCAATTGGTGCGGATAGGTGCCGTTTCGATACCCTTGACGCTCCTCCGTCCGTTCATAGGGCTCTGCACCCAGTTGTTCCGTTGCTTGGGCCTGCAACACTTGGTTCAATACGGATTCCAGAAGTTTGGCTACTCCCGCATCCTGCGAGTTACTGAGAAAAAGTTGATGCAAAAGTTGCGAATCTACGGTAATCTGATATTGAGCCATTTCAATCCCTCTCCTTGGAATGTTGTCTCAACAACTTCATTCTAACCGAGGGGATTTGATAATGGCTCACTTTTTTAGAGAAGCTCTGTTTTTACACAATTATACGGACTTAACTCATGAACATCTGAAAATATTCATTTTCCAAATATATATTTGGCATTCGAACTTCGGAGTAATTCGTTTATCATTGCCAAGTTTTATAGCGAAATATAGACTAACTGTAACAGCATTGTTCCGAATCTGGTCAACATCGGAACTTTGTTAGATAAAAATCTTTGTGGGTGCAAGAACTGGAAATAGTAGACATAAAAAAGAGCTTCTCCCTTGGTAAAGTGATGTTTGTGACAAAACACACCAAGAAGGAAGAAGCTCCTATGAGCCACATTACCAAAAACCTGCCGACAATAAAAGAGCTGGAACAATGGTTATTCCGGAAATTGAAGGAGGAGTTCGCCAGAGCGATGGCGCTAATACCGGAGACAAGATCAGCATATTATGGAGCAGCGGGATCGAGAACGTTACTAGGTCAAAGAAGAACGAGAAGTGAGTGTCGATATGGTGTTTGGAACAGTGCGATTCATGCGGCGTCTCTATTTAGACCGGAGTACAGGCAAACACGTCTTTTTGCTGAACGCCTTCTCGCATTTGAGGGACGCTGCAAGTTCAGTCCGCGTCTGGAAGAGACGGCGGTGGGCGTTCGCTCAAAGGCAGGAGATGACATACGGGTGGAGGGAAACAAAAAAGAGCTTACATAAAGTGGAAGTCCGAAGTTTTTCCTCAAAAACTCAAAAACCAGGGAATCTGCCCACGGTGGCTTGACTCAGACGGATCGTCTCAAGCTCTTTCATTGTGGGAAATTCCGTGATAAACTCGCTCATGGGGCTTTTCCTCCTTGGGTGTTTGGTTTTGACGTTTAACACTTTACCAAAAAAGGAAGCACTTTTCCATACCCTCCAATTCCTTCAGATCCTCTTCGCCCACTTGCCCACGAACATTTTACTCACACCCATACCTACACGTTTCACACAGTTTCCTCGGTTTCAATTATCCTTTAAGAAAATAAAAAAAGCCCGTTTAACTATTGCTGACTTAACTCAGTAGTGTAATGGTGCCGGTGGAGGGACTCGAACCCACACCCTTTCGGACGCGATTTTGAGTCGCGCGCGTCTGCCAATTCCGCCACGACAGCATGGTAAATATTTACTTCACCAGAGATAGCAATTTTGCCAGGACTTCGTATCTTATTTTCCTTCGGCTGCAAACTGCTTGATTCTTT
>Ga0207768_100698_pt1 | contig 11735 bp, 9 predicted proteins | sample CeladaPassaB1F01_FD_187478 | JGI IMG/M metagenome (GOLD analysis project Ga0207768, IMG submission 187478) | Cellulose-adapted microbial communities from the Joint BioEnergy Institute, USA - Passage B1F01 (SPAdes) (version 2) | ecosystem: Engineered > Bioreactor > Continuous culture > Unclassified... | reverse complement strand
GGATACGTTAACGGGATGATCCGGTTGCTTAGGGGGCCGTGGCAGAGTAGCACAACGGGCATGGCATTGAAAGGGCTTAGAGGATACTAATACCAGAAAAATGAAACGCCAATCCCATAAGGAAGAACACCAAAAGCGCTTACAAGGGAAAGGTTCTTTTCAAGTTCGCATCCAGAATCCAAAAAAGGTGCCCACACTAGCTTGACTCAGACCTGGTACTGCGAATTCTTGAAAACCTGTGATAGAGTATTCTATAATAAAGTGGTTTATTGGGACCGTGTTGCCGTTGGGCACGGCAAGATGTTTGCGGAGGGAATGCGGCTTAAAATGAAAGTCAGCTGGGAAAAAGTAGAGAAGCATGTGGGCGTGCTCACCGTCGAGGTGGATGCCGAACAGGTCGCGCAGGCGTTGGACAAAGCGTTTCGCAAAGTGGTCATGAGAGTGAACGTGCCGGGCTTTAGGAGAGGCAAAGTGCCGCGCCGCATCTTCGAAGCCCGTTTTGGCGTGCAAAGCCTGTATTCGGACGCGATCGACATCCTGCTGCCGGAGGCGTACCGGAACGCCGTGGAACAAAGCGGCATCGAGCCGGTGGACCGGCCCGAGGTCGACGTGGAACAGTTCGAGAAAGACCAGCCGTTCATTTTCAAGGCGAAGGTGACGGTCAAGCCGGAGGTCAAGCTCGGCGAATACAAAGGCCTTGAAGTGCCGGCGGAGGACACGGAAGTCACGGAAGAGGAACTGGAGAAGGAACTGGAACGGCTGCAGCACCGCCACGCGGAACTGCAGGTGGTCGAGGGGGAACCCGCCCAAATGGGCGACCTCGTGTCCATCAACTACGAAGGCATGGTGGACGGCAAGCCGTTCGAAGGCGGCACGGGCGAATACCGCAGCCTCGAGCTCGGTTCCGGCAGGTTCATTCCGGGGTTTGAGGAGCAGATCGCGGGCATGAACGTCGGCGAGGAGAAGGAAATCCACGTCACGTTCCCCGAAGACTACAAGGAAGCTTCCCTGGCCGGCAAGCCCGCCGTGTTCAAGGTACGGGTGAACGAGATCAAGCGGAAGATCCTGCCGCAGCTGGACGACGAGTTCGCCAAGGATGTCAGCGAATTCGAAACGCTGGACGAATTCAAACGCGATCTTGCGGAGAAAATGAAGGAACGGAAAGCCGCCGAAGCCGAACGCAAGCGCGAGGCGGCCCTTGTGGAGAAGGCGGCGCAGAACGCCGAAGTGGACATTCCGGAAGTGATGATCGAGCGCGAAATCGACCGGATGGTCCACGTGCTGGAAAATCGCCTGCGGTTCCAGGGCATGAACTTGCAGCTGTATTATCAGCTGACCGGCCGGGACGAAGCCTCGGCCCGCGCGGAAATGCGGGAAGAAGCGCAAAAAAACGTCCTGCACCGGCTGGTTCTTGAAGCGATCGCCAAGGCCGAGCAGCTGGATGCGACGGAAGAAGACCTGCAGGCCGAACTGGAGCGTCTGGCGGAAGTGTACAACCGGTCCGTGGGCGACCTGCGCGACATGTTCTCCGCCGACGGCTACCTGGAGGAGCTGAAATCGGATCTCCGCATTCGCAAGGCCGTGAAGTTCCTGGTGGAACAAAGCAAATCGGCCTGAGCGCAAGGGTTATAACGGGCACGCGTGCGACGTGCCTTTTTTTCTCCGGAGAACGGCGCTTCTCCCGGCGGCGACATGACATTCGGATGCCGACATGTTAGAATAAGTTTAACCATGGATTTCAGAAAGAGGCGGTTGTATGAATCTGGTACCGATCGTCGTCGAGCAGACCAGCCGCGGCGAACGTTCATATGATATTTATTCCCGGTTGCTCAAGGACCGCATCATCTTTCTCGGCACCGCCATCGACGATGATGTGGCCAACTCCGTCATCGCGCAGCTGCTTTTTCTGGCGGCGGAGGATCCGGAGAAGGACATCTACCTGTACATCAACTCGCCGGGCGGTTCGGTGACGGCCGGTCTGGGCATCTACGACACGATGCAGTACATCAAGCCCGACGTGTCCACCATTTGCGTGGGCATGGCGGCAAGCATGGGTTCGCTGCTTTTGGCGGCGGGCGCCAAGGGGAAACGGTTCGCGCTGCCCAACAGCGAGATCATGATCCACCAGCCCCTCGGCGGCGTGCGCGGCCAGGCGACGGACATCAAGATCCATGCGGACTGGATTCTGAAGACCAAAGAGAAATTGAACCAGATTTATGTGAAGCACACGGGGCAACCTTATGAAAAGATCGAACGGGACACCGACCGCGACTTCTTCATGAGCGCGGAAGAAGCGGTCGAGTACGGCCTGGTGGACCGGGTGATCGAAAGACCGCCCGTCCAGGGATAGGAGTGAGAACCGATGTTCAAATTCAATGATGACAAGGGTCAGCTGAAGTGTTCGTTCTGCGACAAGTCGCAGGAACAGGTGCGCAAGCTGGTCGCCGGTCCCGGCGTGTATATATGCGACGAGTGCATCGAGCTGTGCACGGAAATCGTCGAAGAGGAACTGGGACATGAAGAGGAGCTGGAGCTCAAGGATATTCCGAAGCCGAAGGATATCCGCGCCATCCTCGACCAGTACGTCATCGGCCAGGACCAGGCGAAGAAGTCGCTGTCCGTGGCCGTCTACAACCATTACAAGCGGATCAATTCCCAGACGAAATCGGACGACGTCGAGCTGCAAAAGAGCAACATCCTCCTCGTCGGACCGACCGGTTCGGGGAAGACGCTGCTGGCCCAGACGCTGGCGAAAATCCTGAATGTGCCCTTCGCCATCGCCGACGCCACCTCGCTTACCGAAGCCGGGTATGTCGGCGAGGATGTGGAGAACATTTTGCTCAAGCTCATCCAGAACGCCGACTACGATGTGGAAAAGGCGGAGCGCGGCATCGTCTACATCGACGAGATCGACAAGATCGCCCGCAAATCGGAAAACCCGTCCATCACCCGCGACGTGTCGGGCGAAGGCGTGCAGCAGGCGCTGCTGAAGATCCTGGAAGGCACCGTCGCGTCCGTGCCGCCCCAGGGCGGGCGCAAGCACCCGCACCAGGAATTCATCCAGATCGACACGACCAACATCCTGTTCATCTGCGGCGGCGCATTCGACGGCCTCGAACAGATCATCAAGCGCCGCATCGGCAAAAAGGTGATCGGCTTCAACACCGCGTCCACGCCGGACGGCCTGAATGAACCGAAGCAGGGCGAATACCTGAAGCTGGTCCAACCGGAGGACCTGCTCAAATACGGGCTGATTCCGGAATTCGTCGGCCGCCTGCCGGTCATCTGCACGCTGGAGCCCCTTGATGAACAGGCGCTGGTCCGGATTTTGTCCGAACCGAAGAACTCCCTCGTCAAGCAGTACCAGAAGCTGCTGGAAATGGACAATGTGCGGCTGGAATTCGAACCGGCCGCCCTGGAAGCCATCGCGAAGGAAGCGATCAAGCGCAACACGGGGGCGCGGGGTCTGCGCGCCATCATCGAGGACATTATGCTGGACGTGATGTACGAAGTGCCGTCCCGCGACGATGTGGTCAGCTGCCTCATCACGGAGCGGGTGGTCCGCGAGAAAATCGCCCCCGAGATGGTGTACAAGAAAGGCAAGAAAAAGGAAGAAAGCGCCTGAGCGCGCAGGCGTACCCTGGGCCGAACCGATCCACCCCGCCCGCGAGGGACAGGGGTGGATTTGATCCATCATGGGGAAAACGGGGAGAAGGGGAACCATGTACTTGCGGACGGATACCGTACCCGTGCGGGTGGGGAATCTGACCATCGGCGGAAACGACCGGGTCATCCTGCAGAGCATGTGCACCACCAAGACGGCGGACGTCGCGGCCACCGTGGCGCAGATCAAGCGGCTGGAGGAAGCGGGCTGCGAGCTGGTGCGGGTGACGGTGAACAACCGGGAAGCCGCCGAAGCGATCCGGGAAATCAAAAAGCAGATTTCCATCCCCCTGGTCGCCGACATCCATTTCGACTACCGGCTGGCCCTGGCCGCCATCGAAAACGGCGTCGACAAGGTGCGGATCAACCCCGGCAACATCGGGCGCCGCGAGAAGGTGGAAGCCGTCGTGAAGGCGTGCAAGGAGCGGGGCATCCCGATCCGCATCGGCGTCAACGCCGGCTCCCTGGAACAGCACCTGCTGGAAAAATACGGCTACCCGACGGCGGAAGCGATGGTGGAAAGCGCGCTGTACCACATCCGCATCCTGGAGGAGCTCGAGTTTTACGACATCGTCGTCTCCCTCAAGGCCTCCAGCGTGCCGCTGGCCATCGCCGCGTACACGAAGGCGGCCGAGCAAATCCGCTACCCGCTGCATCTGGGCATCACCGAGGCGGGGACGCTCTTCTCCGGCACGGTCCGCAGCGCGGCGGGACTCGGCGTGCTGCTCAACATGGGCATCGGCAACACGATGCGCATTTCCCTGAGCGCCGACCCGGTGGAAGAGATCAAAGTGGGCCGGGAACTGCTCAAGACGTTCGGCCTCGTTTCCGACTCGCCGACGCTGGTGGCGTGCCCGACCTGCGGCAGGCTGGACATCGACCTCATCTCCATCGCCAACGAAGTGGAGGAATACCTGTCCAAGCTGCGGGTGCCGATCAAGGTATCCGTGCTGGGATGCGCCGTCAACGGCCCCGGCGAGGCGCGGGAAGCGGACATCGGCATCGCCGGCGGACGCGGGGAAGGGCTCCTGTTCCGCCATGGCGAAGTGGTGCGCAAGGTGCCGGAAGCGCAGCTGGTGGAAGAGCTCAAAAAGGAAATCGACGCCCTCGCCGCCGAATACGAACGGACGGGCACCATTCCGGGAAGAAGGCACTGAGCCGGCCCGCAAGCCGGTCAGCGAGCCGGTCCGTGAGGCGGCCCATGGAGCAGCATGCCTTGCGCTTGGCGCCCGGTCTGTCCCTGCGGCGTTTTGTCCGTGAACCTGTTCGCCCATGCGGTTTGCGAAGGAGCATCCGCTCCTTGCAGACCGCTTTCTTGTTGACCGGAACCATCCGGACAAAATCGCGCAAAATCTATAAATCGGTGGCAATCGGGCAATACTGGCAAATATAAGCCCGGTTGCCTTTTTTTGCGGGAAAAAACGCGGGCGGCCTGCGGGAGGTTGATACGGATGGAGTTCGGCATGCTCCTGATGATCGTTCAGGTATTTTTCGCCATGGTCATCGGCTTCTATTTCCTGACGCTGCTTCGCAACCAGAAATCGAACCGCGTCGCGGTGGACCGCGAGTCGCGCAAGGAGCTGGAGAAGCTGCGCAAGATGCGCGCGATTTCGCTGACGAAGCCCCTGGCGGAGAAGACGCGGCCCGTGTCCATGAGCGACATCGTCGGCCAGCGGGACGGGTTGCGGGCGCTGAAGGCGGCCCTGTGCAGCGGCAACCCGCAGCACGTCATCATCTACGGTCCGCCCGGCGTCGGCAAGACGGCGGCGGCGCGGGTCGTGCTGGAGGAAGCGAAGAAAAACCCGAAGTCCCCTTTTCGCCCGGACGCAAAATTTCTGGAAATCGACGCCACCACGGCCCGCTTCGACGAACGGGGCATCGCCGACCCGCTCATCGGGTCCGTTCATGACCCCATCTACCAGGGCGCCGGGGCGATGGGCGTCGCCGGCATTCCCCAGCCGAAGCCCGGGGCGGTGACGAAGGCCCACGGGGGCATCCTGTTCATCGACGAAATCGGGGAGCTCCACCCGATCCAGATGAACAAGCTGCTGAAAGTGCTGGAAGACCGCAAGGTGTTCCTGGAGAGCGCCTACTACCATGCGGAGGACCCGAACATCCCCGCGTATATTCACGACATTTTCCAGAACGGCCTGCCCGCCGACTTCCGGCTCGTCGGGGCGACGACCCGTTCGCCGGCGGAACTTCCCCCGGCCTTGCGCAGCCGCTGCATGGAAATTTACTTCCGGCCGCTGCTCCCGGACGAAATCGGGCAGATCGCCGAGAACGCCATCCAGAAGCTGGGCTTCCCGCCGCAGCCCGAGGCGGTGGAGGTGGTGAAGCGGTACGCCACCAACGGGCGGGAGGCGGTCAACATCATCCAGCTGGCCGCCGGCCTGGCGCTTTCGGAGCATCGCGAATCCATCACCGCCGCGGACGTGGAATGGGTGGTCAACAGCAGCCAGATCCCGCCGCGCCTGGAGCGGAAGGTGCCGGACAGGCCGCAGGTGGGGCTGGTCAACGGCCTGGCCGTCTACGGCCCGAACATGGGGGCCCTCCTGGAAATCGAGGTGACGGCGATTCCCCTGGCGCGGGGCAAAGGCAGCTGCACCGTCACCGGCGTCGTGGAAGAAGAGGAGCTGGGCGGGGGCGAGCGCACGCTGCGCCGCAAGAGCATGGCCCGCGGTTCCGCGGACAACGTGCTGACCGCCCTGCGCCGGCTGGGCTTCCGGCCCGACCGGTATGAACTGCACATCAACTTTCCGGGCGGCACGCCGGTGGACGGACCGTCGGCCGGGCTGGCGATGGCCGTTGCCATCGTGTCCGCCATCACCGGGCAGCCGGTGGACAACAAGCTGGCCATGACCGGCGAGGTCAGCATCCGGGGTCTCGTGAGGCCGGTGGGCGGCGTCATCGCCAAGGTGGAGGCGGCGATCCAGGCCGGCGCCGAGACGGTGCTTATCCCGAAGGAAAACGAGCTGGCCATGTTCCAGGGCCTCGACAGGGTGAAGGTGGTGCCCGTGGAACGGCTGGACGAGGCGCTGCGCCTCGTCTTCGGCGACCGGGTGAAAATCGCCGCGGGCGCGGGCGGCGGGGCGCCGCTCTCGGCCGCGGCGGGCGACCGCCTGGCGGTCTCTTCCGCCGGCCCGGTGCTGCGCGCCGGTTCCTCCGGCGAAGGAGCGGGAGCGCAGCCGCCCGGCGCGCCTTCCACGGGCGGGCCGGGGCCGGATGACGGTCCCGGGATGCCTCCGTCCGGCCCCGCCTGATCCGCGGCGGCAAGGCCCGCCGCGTGCGGCAACGCTGCCGGCCGGCAGTCCGCGGGCACAGCGCCTTGAGCGGCGCCGTTCAGGGAACGGCGCCCGTTTTTTGTGCGCGTTTAGTGTGCGGCGGGCCGCCGGCGCAGACCGGACGCGCCATGCAGGTTCGTGCCCCGATTTTGCGGGAAGGCCGCACATTTGATACAATGACGGAAAGCCGAGGGTTGAACACTCCGAAAGCGAGGTGCCCGGAACTTGGGTTCGAGGGAGCCGAAAACCCGTACCTTGCCGCTGCTTCCGTTGCGCGGGCTGCTCGTTTACCCGAGCATGGTGCTTCATCTGGACGTGGGGCGGGAAAAATCCGTCAGGGCCTTGGAGCGCTGCATGGTGGACGACCACATGATCCTGCTGTGCTCGCAGTCCGAAGTGAACATCGAGGAGCCCACCCATGACGACATTTACCGCGTGGGCACCATCAGCCGGGTTCGCCAGATGATCAAGCTGCCGAACGGCACCATCCGCGTGCTGGTGGAAGGCGTCGTCCGGGCGCGGATTGAGGAATATTTGCCCAACGACCGCTACTACGAGGTGGTCGTCCGGGAGCTGCCGGAACAGACGGTGGAGAGCTTCGAAGTGGACGCCCTCATGCGGGCGGTGCTCAACCAGTTCGAACACTACATCCACCTGTCCAAGCGCGTGTCGCCGGAGACCCTGGTGGCCGTGGCCGACATCCACGAGCCGGGCCGCCTTGCCGACGTCATTTCCAGCCATCTGACCCTGAAGATCAAGGACAAGCAGGAAATCCTGGAGACCATCGACGTCCGCGAGCGGCTGGAGAAGCTCCTGAACCTGCTCAACAACGAGCGCGAGGTGCTCGAGCTCGAGCGCAAGATCAGCCAGCGGGTCAAAAAGCAGATGGAAAAGACCCAGAAGGAATACTATCTGCGCGAGCAGATGAAGGCCATCCAGAAGGAGCTGGGCGAAAAGGAAGGCCGCGCCGGGGAGGCGGAAGAGCTGCGCCAGCAGCTGGCCGAGGCGAACATCCCCGAGAAGATCGCGGCGAAAATCGAAAAGGAAATCGACCGTCTGGAGAAAACGCCGCCTTCCTCCGCGGAGGGATCGGTCATCCGGCATTACGTGGAATGGCTGCTGTCCCTGCCGTGGAACAAGAAAACGGAGGATCATCTGGATCTGGCGGACGCCGAGCGCATCCTCGACGAGGAGCATTACGGGCTGGAAAAGCCGAAGGAGCGGGTGCTGGAATACCTGGCCGTGCAAAAGCTGGTCCAGAAGCTGAAAGGCCCCATCCTGTGCTTCGTCGGTCCCCCGGGCGTCGGCAAAACGTCGTTGGCCCGCTCCATCGCCAAATCCCTCGGGCGCGAATTCGTGCGCGTGTCCCTGGGCGGCGTGCGGGACGAGGCGGAAATCCGCGGCCACCGGCGCACCTACGTCGGCGCGATGCCCGGCCGCATCATCCAGGGCATGCGCAACGCCGGCACGCTCAACCCGGTCTTCCTGCTGGACGAAATCGACAAAATGGCGATGGACTTCCGCGGCGACCCGGCGTCGGCGCTGCTCGAGGTGCTGGACCCGGAACAGAACTCCGCGTTCAGCGACCATTACATCGAGCTTCCTTTTGATCTGTCGTCCGTCATGTTCATCACTACGGCCAACGCCGTGCACAACATTCCGCGGCCGCTGCTGGACCGGATGGAAGTGCTGTACATCCCCGGCTACACCGAGCCGGAGAAACTGGAGATCGCCAAGCGGCACTTGCTGCCCAAGCAGCGGAGGGACCACGGGCTGGAGGAGCACCAGCTGGAAGTGCACGAGCAGACGCTGGTCAAGCTGATCCGCGAGTACACCCGGGAATCCGGCGTGCGCCAGATGGAGCAGCAGCTGGCGGCCATCTGCCGGAAGGCGGCCAAGGAAATCGTGGCCAATCCGGAAGCCGCGCCGGTCGTGGTGGACGAAGCCCGCCTGCGGGAGTTTCTCGGCCCCGAAAAATACCGCTTCGGCGTCAAGGAGAACGAAAACCAGGTGGGCGCGGCCACCGGTCTGGCCTGGACGGAGGCGGGCGGTGACACGCTGGTCATCGAAGTGACCGTCATGCCCGGCGACGGCAAGCTGACGCTGACCGGCAAGCTCGGCGACGTGATGAAGGAGTCGGCGCAGGCCGCCTACAGCTATACGCGGAGCCGGGCGGCCGAATACGGCATTGATCCGCATTTTTACAAAACGACCGATATCCACATCCACATCCCCGAAGGGGCCATCCCGAAGGACGGTCCGTCGGCGGGCATCACCATCGCCACCGCCCTCGTCTCCGCCCTTTCGGGCCGCAAGGTATCGAGCGAAGTGGCCATGACCGGGGAAATCACGCTGCGCGGCCGCGTGCTGCCCATCGGCGGCCTGAAGGAAAAGGCGCTGGCCGCGCACCGGGCGGGCATCCGCCGGGTGCTGTTTCCGAAGGAGAACGAGCGGGACATGGAGGAAATTCCGGAAAGCGTGCGGGAAGCGCTCGAGTTCGTGCCCGTGAGCCACATGGACGAAGTGCTGCGCTGCGCTTTGGCGGATCCGCTGCCGGAGCGCCCGCTGCCGCGGTATTCGGAGAACGGCTCGATGGGCTCGCTCGAGCCGCAGCCCGCCAAGCCGCAGCCTGCCCTGGATCCGGCGGTGGACGAGGCGGAAGGCACGCCGCCGTTGGGCGCCCACTGAGGGAGGACCGCCGGTGAAGGTCACCCACAGCGAACTGGCGGTCAGCGCGGCTTCCCCGGCGCAGTTTCCCGCGGACGGCCTGCCGGAAATCGCCCTGGCGGGCCGCTCCAACGTCGGCAAGTCGTCGCTGATCAACCGCCTGGCGGGGCGGCGCCAGCTGGCGCGCACCAGCTCGCAGCCGGGCCGGACGCGCCTGCTCAACTTTTACCGGATCAACCGCTCGTTTTACCTCGTGGACGTGCCGGGATACGGGTACGCCAAAGCCTCCAAAACGGAACGCCAGCGCTGGGGCCGCCTGATCGAGAAGTATTTTCAGGATCGGCCGCAGCTCAGGCTCGTGCTTCTCCTGGTGGACTTCCGCCATCCCCCGACCGCCGACGACCGGATGATGTACGAGTGGCTGGTCTGGCGCGGCATTCCGATGTGCGTCGTCGGCACGAAGGCCGACAAGGTGTCCCGCGGCCAGCACGCGAAGCACGCCCGCATCGCGCGGGAAACCCTGGGGATGGACGCAGCGCATCCCTTCCTGCCGTTTTCGGCGGAGACGGGGCTCGGCCGGGATGAACTATGGCAGCTGATCGAAGACCGGCTCGGGAACAAAACCGAGGGTTCCAAGTCCGCGAATGACCCGCGCGAAAGCGAGGATAACGGGTGATTCCGCGGGCAGATCGCGGGAGGTTTTGGTTTTTTCCCGAAAATCACGGATTATCGCGGCCGGAAGGAAAGCGAAGGAAACGGCATTTATCGTATAATAAAATTGCATCGAGTTCCGACCCTGGATCGACCAAAACGAATTGAGGGATATTATGCCACAACGGGCAGCCACCGAGTACGTGTACGCCCGCCTTTCCCTGGTCAAAGCCGACATGCCGCGGTTTGCCGCCCTGTGCGACGCAATGCGGGTCCGGCTCAAGGTATGCGTGCTGGACAACGGCAACCAGGAATTGGTGCTCAGCGACGAAATCGGGGGCGAATCCGTGCGCTTGACGTTTGTGGGCAACGACGACCGGTACACCTGCCTGCTTTCCTGCCGGGTCACCAAGCCCGGATTGGCCCACGCGCTCAACCGTGCGCTGGCCGCCTTCCGGGGGGACGCCATGGTGAACCGGATTTATCGGGGGTTTGTAATCACCTACCATTACCTGGACGGCAAGGTGGCCCGGATCGTGGAAAAGCGGGAAGGCGATCCGGCCATCATCTTCGAGCGGCGCCTGCCCGGACAGCCGGCGGCGGACTCGCTGGAGGCGCTGTTCCGAATGCGCACGGTGGAAGAGCGGATCGCCGGACTGCGGCGGGAAGTGGACGAACTGCTGGACCGGCGGAACCGGGCGGCGGACGCGGCGGACATCGCCGCCATCGATCTGAGCCTGAAAGAGTGCAGCCTTCGCCTCTTCGCGCTGGAAGCCTGAGGAACGGATCAGGGGAAACAAGGGGACATCCCGCGGGCATGCCATCCGTCAGCGCGCGACCGGGTCGTCGAGGGATCCTGCCCGGGAGCGGGTCGCGTTCTGACGGATCGTATGTCCGCAACATTTTGCCGGGGACCGCGATGGCGGTCTCCGTTTTTTCTTGCGGCGGCGTTCGGAGTGGACATGCGTTTGGGACCAAAGGCCTACCTGCCCGCTGGCCGGACGGCCCTGTGACACGCCGGCGTGCGCAAACCGGACGAATTTCGTTTTCCGCATGTTCCCCCGGCGCGTTTGCCGCATATATTTTTTTCAGCCGGATCCATCATGATCCGCCGCGCGGCCGGGCCGTACACCCCCGGAACACGCACGGCCGGGCCGCGAAAGAATGCTAAAAGTTAGAGTAAAATTTGCGTGGGGGTAAAGTCTGGAAAAAGCGAACATAGAAAAAGAGCTTCTCCCTTGGTAATGTGAATTTGCTGAAACACACACCAAGAGGAGGAAGCTCCTGTGCAGCACTTTACCACAATCATTCCCACAATGAAAGAGCTTGAGCAGTGGATGTTCCGGGAGATGCAGGAAGCGTTCGCCAGCGCGATGAAGACAGCGCTGGAGATGTTGGATCAGATCATCCTTGAGCAAAGGGATCGCCAGCGTTTTCGCGTCAAGGCGGAACGGGAAACCAGCGTCAACA
>Ga0207768_100687_pt1 | contig 11960 bp, 10 predicted proteins | sample CeladaPassaB1F01_FD_187478 | JGI IMG/M metagenome (GOLD analysis project Ga0207768, IMG submission 187478) | Cellulose-adapted microbial communities from the Joint BioEnergy Institute, USA - Passage B1F01 (SPAdes) (version 2) | ecosystem: Engineered > Bioreactor > Continuous culture >... | reverse complement strand
TCATCTCATGGATCATGTAAAACTCCCCATTCTTGATCATGTTGTCTCTCTCCTCCGAGGAGAGAGTGCGGTAAAAGTGGGGAATTTTCAACCGGTGATATTGGGGATTTTAACACCGTTTTCTACAAACTTATATTTGACACCAATTTCGTGAATACATTACCATATTCTAAGACAATTGTCTGTGCTTGAAAGGCCGGGTGCGCCCTGGCAGCCTCTTGCCGCCAGGACGGCCCGGTCTTTTCTGTGCATAAACGACTCGAATCATTGAAGCAACGTTCAACCGTGAGCATCGAGCTCACGGTTTTTTATCCCGGCGCGCGGATCTTCTTTTCCCAACATTAGATAAATGACGATTGAGCATGAAGTTTCATGAAAACCCGGTTTCAGCTAAATAAAGTTTCCTGTTGTGAAACAAAGTTCCGCAATTTTCGGCTTTCATTGACATAATAATTCGCGGGGTCTACAATTCATAAAGGCAAGATCAGCTTGGATCATCTGAGAGTAGGCCTATGAAAAGCGTATTGGTCCGCCTGAGAGAATATCAGAACAAAGCGAGCCCGACGGAAAAGACGATCATCTCGTACATTTTGAACCATCCGAAGGAAACATTGGGCATGTCCGTTTATGAACTTGCCGGAGCGACGTATTCTTCCCCGGCGTCGATCATCAGGCTGTGCAAGAAAAACGGCTTCACAGGCTACAAAGATCTTGCCAAAACGCTGATCTACGAGCTCGCGATCCGGGAAAACAGCCAGGCGGCCCAGAGGGAAGACATCACGCGTTCGGACAAGATCGAGGACATCATTGACAAGGTAACCTACAAAAATATCGTCACGTTGGAAGATACGAAAGCGCTTATCGACCATGAGACCATTGCCAAATGCATCGAACTGCTGCAGAAGAGCCGGAACATCTGCCTGTTCGGCATGGGCTCCTCCCTGCTCGTGGCGAAGGATGCCTATCAGAAATTCACCAGGCTGAATAAGCGTTGCACGGTGAATGATGACTGGCATATTCAGCTTCTGACCGCCCGTTACATGACGGAGGATGATCTGGGCATCATCATCTCGTATTCCGGCGAAACGTTTGAGATGATCGAGTGCGCCAAGGCGATGAAACAATCCGGCGCCAAGATCATCTCGATCACGAGATACGGCACGACGCCGATCTCGGAATTGTCCGATTATGTCATTTATGTGGCCGCCAATGAAGGCATCATCCGCAGCGGGGCCATGTCATCCAGAATATCGCAATTAAATATCATCGACATTCTGTATACCGGCTATGTCAACACTCAATACGAAAAGTCTTTGGAGCAAATTTCCAAAACGCACATTCCCAAACGAAATCCGGCGGGTCACAGTGAAATTTGAATGATCCAATCTTCAAAGGACATATGGCGCATGAAAAGGGAGAATATTATGAATAATCTAAATAATCTCACAACAGAGCAAACGAACAGCAGGACAATGGATCTGGATGCGATGCCCGTCATCGAAGCGTTGAAAGTGATGAATGAAGAAGACGCCAAAGTGGCCGAAGCGGTAAAGGAACAACTCCCGAACATCGAAAAGACGATTCATGCGGTGATTGAAGCGTTCAACAAGGGCGGGAGGCTGATCTACATCGGAGCGGGCACGAGCGGACGGTTGGGTTTGCTCGATGCGGTGGAATGCCCTCCGACCTTCGGCACACCCCCGGAGATGGTGGTGGCGCTGCTCGCAGGCGGAGTGAATGCTTTCACGCAGGCGGTGGAAGATGCCGAGGACAGCGAGACTCTGGGTGTGGAAGACCTGAAGAGCATCCATCTCACTCCGGACGATGTGGTGATCGGCATCACGGCGAGCGGCCGGACTCCCTACGTTGTAAGCGCCTTAAAATATGCGTCTGAGCTTGGTTGCAAGACGGCTGCGATCGCGTGCACAAAGCCGTCGCTGATCGGCCAGATTGCGGATATCGCCATTGAGGTGGTCGTCGGGCCGGAGGTGCTGACCGGTTCCACGCGGCTAAAAGCCGGCACCGCCCAGAAGATGGTGCTCAACATGATATCCACCCTGTCGATGGTGGGCATCGGCAAGGTGTACAAAAACCTGATGGTCGATGTCCAAATGACAAACCAGAAACTGCGCACGCGGGCTGAGAACATCATCATGAGCGCCACCGGCGTGAACCGTGAAACCGCGGACAGGACGCTGCAGGCCGCAGGTGGGAGCGTGAAGCTGGCCATCGTCATGATCCGGCTGGGTCTGGATGCGCAAGCGGCGTCGGACCTCCTGAGGTCTGTGAACGGCCATGTCCGCAAGGCGATAGAGACCAAATAAGGGGGGTGAATGGATGGGCAGAGAGCTGGGGCGATTCATTTTGCTGAAGAAAGATCAACAAACTCATCATGTTTCGACAGCAAATGCAAATGGAGGGTTAAATGTGAACAGGAACATGAAAAAAGTTTGGATCATCGGGATTGCTCTGTGTCTGATCGCCATGTTGGCAGCTTGTTCCGGCGGTTCCAATTCGGGCGGCACGTCCAATACGCCGTCCGGCACCTCCCAGACGACAACGGACAATAATCAGGGGAGCAAAGAAGACAACAGTGGAAAGGACACGCAAAGAACCGACAAGCTGGTGGTCTATACGCCGGCCAGCGAAGAGCTGATCAACCTGATCATCCCGGCTTTTGAGAAGGAATATGGCGTCAAGGTTGAGATTGTGGCCGCTTCGACCGGCGAGCTCCTGACGCGGATCAAATCGGAAGCCCAGAACCCGATCGCCGACGTCATGTGGGGCGGTTCGCCTTCGCTGATCATGCCGATGAAGGAATATTTCGAGAATTACGTGTCGGTCAACGATAAATTTGTGCCAGACCAGTTCAAGAACAAGGAAGGCTACGTCACCCGATACAGCATGACAGCGCCCGTGCTCCTGGTCAATACGGAACTGGCCGGAGACATCGAGATCAAAGGCTACGAGGACTTGCTGAACCCCGCGCTCAAAGGCAAGATCGCTCACGGCGACGCCGCAACCTCCAGCTCGTCCTTCAACCATCTGGAGAACATGCTGTTCGCCATGGGTAAGGACAATGATCCGTATTCTCAGGAAGCCTGGGATTATGTCGCCAAGTTCCTTGACAATCTGGGCGGCAAGATCGCTTCCAGCTCCGGCAACGTCCACAAAGGCGTGGCTGACGGCGAATACGTGGTTGGCCTGACTTATGAGGAACCGGCCGTCACCTACAAGCAAAACGGCGCGCCAGTCGAAGTCGTCTACATGAAAGAAGGAACGATCTTCAAGGAATCCGGCAACTACATCGTCAAGAATGCCAAGAACATGGAAAATGCGAAGCTGTTCTCCGATTTCCTGCTGTCCGAATACGTGCAAAATTTGCTGGGCACGGAAACGGCGAACCGCCCCGTGCGCGCCGACGCCGAACTGGCGGACTACAAAACACCGCTCTCTGAAATCAACATTCTTGAATATGACGTCCAATGGGGCATTGATAACAAGGACAAAATCATCGAGATGTATATGGATCTGCTGACAAAATAACAGTCGTCGCACAACAGGGAGGGGGAAGCGCTCCCTCTTCCTTTTTCTTTATGCCAAGGAGGATTCAAGATGAGCGTATCCATATCGATCAACAACGTCGTAAAGCGTTACGGGGACCGCACGATCATCCCGGGATTGAGCGCCAAGATTCGCGAAGGGGAGTTTTTTACGCTTCTGGGCGCATCCGGTTGCGGCAAGACCACTTTGCTCAGAATGATCGCCGGTTTCAATACGATTGAGGGCGGCACGATTCAGTTCAACGACACCGTGATCAACAACATTCCTCCCCACAAACGCAACATCGGGATGGTCTTCCAGAATTACGCGATCTTCCCGCACCTCACGACATTCGAGAACGTCGCCTTCGGCCTGAAGAACAGGAAACTGAAAAAAAACGAGATCGAAGAGCGCGTAATGGAGATGCTGAGGGTCGTCAAAATCGATGAAATGAGAGACCGCTTGCCCGGCAAAATGTCCGGCGGGCAGCAACAACGCATCGCCCTTGCCCGCGCGATCGTCATTCAGCCTGATGTGCTGTTGATGGACGAGCCTTTGTCCAATCTGGATGCGAAGCTGCGGCTGGAGATGCGGTCGGCGATCAAGGAGATCCAGAACCGCTTCAAGATCACCACCGTGTATGTGACGCATGACCAGGAAGAAGCGCTGGCCATCTCCGACCGGATCGCGGTCATGAAGGATGGGGAGATTCAGCAGATCGGGACGCCCGTTGACATCTATCAGCGTCCGTACAACACCTTCGTCGCCACCTTCATCGGCCAGTCCAACGTGCTAAACGGCCGGATCGTGCGAATCGGCGATCAATGGGGGGTCGAACTTGAGAACGGATATAAAGTTCCCGTTCCGGATCTGAAAGAGGAAGCAAGGGAAGGCCGGGAGGTCAAACTCCTTGTGCGGCCGAACCATTTTGAGCTGAACCATGAAGAGGGGCTGGAAGGCCGGGTCATCGAAAGCACCTTCCTGGGGATGCATATCCAATACAAAGTCCAACTGTTCAATCAACAAATTATGGAAGTTTTGGAGCAGGACATGAGCAAAAGCCTTGTGCCCGAGGGCACTCAAGTCAAGCTGAAGATCAACTCCCGTCTGTGCAACGTCTTCGACAAGCAGTCCGATGTGTCGCTCATGAGGGGAGTGACCAGGGGTGAATAAGGGCCAACGAATCACGTGGGACGTATGGCTTGCCATCACCATCTGCGCGTTGGCCTTGTTCGGGCTGTTTTTCGTCTACCCGATTGTGATGATTTTTGCCAACAGCGTTTATGATGCGGAGAGCGGAAAGTTTACGCTGGATGCTTTTCGCAAGTTTTTCTCCCGCACTTACTATACGTCCACTGTTTGGAACAGTATAAAAGTGACGACGATGGTCACGCTATTGGCCGCGACGCTGGGCACGGCCATGGCCTATGTGATGAGATCGATCAGGATACGGGGGAAAGGGGTCCTTGAGATCCTGATCATCATCACGGTGCTGTCTCCTCCTTTTATCGGCGCGTATTCCTGGATTCTGCTGCTCGGACGCAGCGGTGTGGTCACGAAGTTCATCAACAAACTGTTTGACATCCAGTTTAACGGCATCTACGGGTTCTCGGGCATCCTGCTCGTGCTGACGCTGAAACTCTTCCCGCTGGTCTATCTGTACGTATCCGGCGCTCTGAAGAACATGGACAACTCGCTGAACGAAGCGGCGGAGAGCCTCGGAACCGTCGGCCTCCGCAAAATATTCAGGGTGGTCATTCCCCTCATTCTGCCGACGATTCTGGCGGCTTCCCTGCTGGTGTTCATGCGGGCGCTTGCCGATTTCGGTACGCCGATGCTGATCGGTGAAGGGTTCCGGACGCTGCCGGTGCTCATCTATACCCAGTTCATCTCTGAAATGGGCGGAGACGCGGCCTTCGCTTCCGCAATCAGCGTCATCGTGATCATCATCACCACGATCATTTTCTTGACGCAGAAGTATGTATCCAGCCGCAAGACGATCGAGATGAACTCGCTCCGTCCAATGGAGCCGAAGCCTGCGAAGGGCATCAAAAACGTCCTCGCCCACATCTTCGTCTATTTGGTCGTGTTCCTGGCCATATTGCCGCAATTCGTCGTCATTTACACATCATTCCTGAAAACAAGCGGGCGCATCTTCGTCAAAGGATTCTCGCTTGACAGTTACAGAAGCGCCTTCTACAAGATGGGCAGCGCCATCACCAACACGTATGTGTACTCCTTCACCGCGATTTTGATCATCGTCATCATCGGCACCCTGATCGCATACGTGGCGAAGCGTAAACGCAATGTGCTGTCGAACATGCTGGACACGCTGACGATGATCCCGTACATCATTCCCGGCTCAGTGCTCGGTATCGCGCTGCTCGCCGCGTTTAACAAGAGGCCGCTTCTGCTTAGCGGTACCGCGTTCATCATCATCCTGGTGTTCGTCATCAGGCGTCTGCCTTACACGATCCGATCCAGCGAGGCGATCCTGCACCAGATCAGCCCGAGCGTGGAAGAAGCGGCGCAAAGCCTTGGCGCAACTCCGATGAAAGCTTTCTGGAAGGTGACGTTCCCGATGATGGCTCCGGGCGTCGTGTCCGGAGCGCTGATGAGCTGGATGTCCATCATCAGCGAGTTGAGCGCTTCGATCATTCTGTATGTCGGAACGACCAAAACGCTGACCATCTCGATCTACACCGAAGTCATCCGCGGCAATTACGGCGTCGCGGCGGCGCTTGCAACGATGCTGACGGCCACCACGGTCATCGCGCTCCTGATCTTCTTCAAAGTGACGGGCAAGCGGGAAATCGACATGTGACAAGCATGACCTCATCGATGTTCGCTGTTTCCGAGTCTTTTCATTTTGCTGTGACAATGATGAAAACCTTTTGACCAATACGAATCAGAAGGGCCAACCTGTCAGAGGTTGGCCCTGATATTTGCCGATTCTTGTACCGTTAAGAACCTCTCTGGAACGGAGGTCACCGCTCCCCGTTTTATCCGTTGGGTATTGAGGAAATGTACGTTTGCCATCGTGCAATCACCTACTCGTGACGCATGGCAGGGGCATAAATATTACGACAAAACAACCTGACGAGGTGCCAGGATGATGGCGGCTGGTCTAACTGCAGAACAGCGTGTAAGGGATATGTACTGCAGGTTACCGATGGTCTTTTGGGAGTATGTAGACCAAGAGGGCAAAACGGCAGGCTATCATACGAGGAAACCGGGTGTTTCCATTAATTTTTTGCCTTCGGAAGTTCTATTTGTGTTCGAAGAGAAAAAGGGACATCGTCTGCTGGCGCTGCGGTTCGCAGACTGCAATAAGGACGTCGTGATCGAGGGCTGTGATCCCGGGGAGGGCAAGATCCATTATTTTATCGGCAATAACCCCAAACGATGGAGAAGTCATTTGACGACATACCATAAGTTGATCTACCGGGAGCTGTGGCCAAACATTGACCTGATTTTTAAAGGTGATCCGGCGAATCCAATGAATTTGAAATACGACCTCTTTATTCGCCCCCGTGCGGAGGTGGGCAAGATTCGCTTCACCTATCGGGGTGCGGAAAAGCTTTCCCTGGATTCCGATGGCAGCCTTCTGATCCATACGAGTCAGGGGGTTCTGCGTGAATCCCAATTGATCGGCTATCAAGAAATCGGCGGCACCCGCATCCCCGTGGACACCAAGTTTATTGTTCATGATGAAGGGGATGGCGTGTACAGTTATGGGTTTGAAATCGGCCCGCAATATGATCCGGATTATCCGCTGATGATTGACCCCGTCCTGCTTTACGCTACTTTGCTTGGCGGCAACGGGACGGATTTCGGGCTGCATGTTGCGGTGGATGCTTCGAACAACGCTTATGTTACGGGGAGCACCTCATCCGTCAATTTTCCAACAACTCCAGGTGCGTTTGATCAGACTTTTGGCGGAGACCGTGACGCGTTCGTCACGAAATTCAATGAAACAGGGACAGCCCTTGTGTATTCCACCTTCATCGGGGGCGGCGAATTTGATGAAGCCACGAACATTGCGGTGGATGCCAGTGGCCAGGCTTATATAACGGGCACCACCGGATCTGCGGATTTCCCGACGACGCCGAATGCCTTTCAAACTTCGATCCCGGGGATCCGATCCGGCTTCGTCACCAAATTGAATGCCGACGGTTCAGCCTTGGTGTACTCCACCTATCTGGGGGGAAGCGGGGATCAAACCGGGAACGGCATTGCCGTTGACGGTTTGGGTCAGGCTTATGTGGTCGGGATTACCACTTCGGACGATTTCCCGGTAACCCCCGGGGCTTTGCAAACGGCCAATGCCGGTCTTACGGATGGGTTCGTCACCCAATTGAATCCGGCGGGAAGCGGTCTGGTCTATTCCACGTATATCGGAGGAAGTGACAATGATTTCGCCACCGGCGTTGTCATCACAGCTTCAGGAAGCGCCGTTTTTTCCGGCACCACCTTCTCGCCAAATTTCCCGACAACGCCGGGAGCGTTTCAAACGGCATTAAGAGGCTCCTCGGACGCTTTTGTCGCAAGACTGAATCCGGCGGGTACAGATCTCGAATTTGCGACGCTGCTGGGCGGAGACAGCTTCGAGGCCGGTGAGTCTGTTGCCATTGACACACAAGAGAATGTGTATGTCACGGGAAGTACAAGTTCGGCAAATTTCCCGACGACGCCGGGAGCCTTCCAGGTCGATTTTGGCGGGGATCAGGATGCCTTTGTCACCAAATTCAATCCTGCAGGGACTGCCCTAGTGTATTCGACCTACCTGGGCGGAACGGACTCGGATGAGGGCATTGATATTGTGGTGGATGCCGGGGGCAATGCGTATGTTGCGGGAGAAACAGGATCTCCCGATTTCCCCGTAACCCCGGGCGCCTTTCAAAATACGTTCGGAGGCGGTTTTTCGGATGCCTTTGCCACCGTCGTCAACACGGCGGGTAACGCCCTGGTCTATTCAACCTATTTGGGGGGAAATTCGAACGATAGAGGAAACGGCATTGCGGTTGACAACTTCTTTAATTTTTACGTGGCGGGAAGCACGCAGTCCGTTGATTTCCCTGTAAGTCCGGGCGCTTTTCAGACAGCCCTGCTTGGGAGCGAAAATGCATTTTTAGCAAAACTGGGAACGGCATCGCCGGTACCGGGGCCGCCGGGGCCACAGGGACCTGCCGGTCCTCAAGGCCCGCAAGGGGAACGGGGTGAACCAGGTCCACAGGGTCTGCAAGGGCCTGCCGGTCCACAGGGTCCGCGGGGCGAGCGGGGCGTGCCGGGTCCTCCTGGTCCCCCCGGGCCAAAAGTCATCAAGAGATTAAAAAGCAAGCGGAAAAAACGGAGATCCGCAAAAAGCCGAAGACCGCTTCAAAAAAGAAAACTGCGTGTATGCAAAATAAGACGCAAAAAACCCGGACGTATTGCCTTATGCAAACAGCCCGGACACTCACGTACCGTGTTGATTAAAGTTCAAAAAGAATGCTGTTTCCGGCGTTATCGTGTCATGAAAGGGCCACCCTGCATTTAGGATGGCCCTTTCATGGTACGGATTAATGAACATCAGGACGCTTCCCGTGTTCATGCCGGCAAAATACAACGCATGGGGAAATGCGGGCTCGACCGGATCGGTGATGGTTTGCCACCCCGCGAGCGACGCCTATATCATCGGGACGATGAACCATTTTGGGTATGGTCAAAAAGGAGTCAGGTTCATGCTGCAAATCGCGGATAAGCTCCTGAAAGCCGTATGACCGCGGGGCGCCGCGGTGAATGAAAATGTCAACAAGACGGGAAGACGCCGGGGAAAAAACCCGGCGTCTTTCGTAGACGGGCGTGTCCGATTCCGCCGTCTTCATTCTGATACGCCCTGATCGCCTGCAATACACCGTCCTTCGAACCGCCGAGAAAGAAATATTCAAACAGCCTTCTTTCCAGCAGTCTTCCGTTTTCCCAAATGAAATTTGCCGCTTTTTCAAAGTTCATAAGCCACCCCCGCCATAACCATCAAACCGTTGCGGTTGCCGCAGAAACGGATTCGTTCGCCAACCGGGCCAGCCGCTCCGCCGAACCGTCCCGCAAATCGGGGGTAAATACGCACAGGAACTGACCGGAATGATCGTCCATGGTGAAGAGATGGGTCGACAAATGGAGATGGCCTGCCCGGGGATGCTCCATCACGCGGGGGTTCACGCTCTTGCACTCCACGACGTAATTTTCCCACAAGGCCGCGAACTCGGGGCTGCCTTCCGTCATTTCCTGAATGAATTCCGTGTACCAGGGATCCTCGATATGCCGGGTATACAGGGATCGGAAATGGCCGATCAGCGATCGCGCAAGATCCTCCCAACCGATGAACATCGCCCGGTACGAAGGGAGCATGAACATGCGCCAGACCATGTTGCGCTCGCGACTGTCCGCCGGTCCGAAGGGACCGAAGACGGACTCGGCCAGCCGGTTCCAGGCCGTCACGTTCATTCTCCTGTCGGAAACATAGGCCGGACATCGCGACATCTGGTCCAGCAAATATTGCAGCGAATCCGATGCGGCTGGCGGATCGCCGTACCTGCAGCCGACGGTTAGCGAGCGGCCCGCAAGGGTATAAAGGTGTTTGCGCTCGTCTTCGTTCAGGCGCAATACACGGGCCAAACTGTCCAGCACCTGATCGGAAACATTGATCGCCCTGCCTTGTTCGAGAGATGTATACCAGGGAAGCGAAATGCCGGCGAGCGCGGCGACCTCTTCCCGCCGCAATCCCTTCGTTCTCCGCCGGTTCATATCGGCATGGGGCAGGCCGGCACTTTGGGGCGTCATCCGCAGCCGGCGGGACCGTAAAAATCGGCCGAGCTCCTTGCGCCGTTGATCTTCATTCATGTCGGCGGCCTCCCTTCAAACTGATGCTGGCAATAGCAGTATCGCCGGTCATGGGTTTGATGCAAGCAGAAGCGGGAATGGCAGTACGATTGCAGTTCTTTTTGCCACGGCAAGCCAGCCGTAAAATGAAGTCAAATCCTGATATGCTTTATTTTACCACGCTTAGGGTTCAGACGGGTAAAAGAAGCATCCAGCCATGCCAACCGGAGGTGTTCGACTTGGATCGGCATTTGTTTTCGCCGTTTCGTGTGAAAGGACTGCAGCTCAAGAACCGAGTCGTCATGGCGCCCATGGTACAAAACTCCGTCACGGCCAAGGACGGCAAGCCGAACGAATGGCATTACGTCCACTATCTCAGCCGGGCGATCGGCGGGGTCGGCCTGATCATCATGGAAATGACGGATGTGGAACCGGACGGCCGCATTACGGATGCCGACCTGGGGCTTTGGTCGGACGAGCACATTCCGGCTTTCGCCAAGATCATCGACGGGGTTCACGCCCACGGCGCCAAAATCGGCATTCAAATCGCCCATGCCGGTCGCAAGGCGGAAGATGCGGCAAGGCCGGTCGCCCCTTCGGCGATTGCGTATCCGGGTCCCGGCTTTCGGGTGCCCCATGCCCTGACGGCCGAAGAGATCGAACGGATCGTGCGGCTCTTCGCTGACGCGGCGAGGCGCGCCGTCAAGGCGGGGGCGGACATGATCGAGCTGCACGGGGCGCACGGGTACTTGATTCATCAGTTTCACTCCCCGCTGACCAACAAGCGGGACGATGAATACGGGAAAGACCTGGCGCTCTTCGGCGTTCGGGTCATCCAGGCCGTGAAAAAACAGCTCCCGCAGGATATGCCGCTGTTTTTCCGGATTTCGGCGGTCGAATACGCGGACGGAGGCTATGACCTCGATCATGCCATCCGTCTGTGCGAAGTTTACCGGGACGCAGGCGTGGATGTCTTCCATATTACTTCGGGCGGGGAAGGGCCGGCCGAGCGAAGAAAGCCTGGCAACTATCCCGGATATCAGGTGCCCTTTGCCCGCAAAATCAAAGAAGCTCTTGACGTCCCCGTCGTCGCGGTGGGAATGCTGGAGAATCCGATCCTGGCCGATGCCGTCATCCGCAATGGAGACGCCGACCTCGTGGCGATCGCCCGCGGCCTGCTGAGGGATCCGCACTGGGCACTGAACGCGGCGATCGCTCTCAAGCGGCAGACGAACATTCCGAAGCAATACGTGCGGGCGTATCAGTGAAGCAAAGACGCCGGGAAAGGACCCGGCGTCTCAGACTGTAGACAAACCTTTTGCCTCTCTTCGGTTTCGGACAGGCCGGGACAAGGAGATCCCGTTGAGAAACGGAAAAACCGCCTCTCAAGTATTTCGACGGTGTCGGCAAGACACCGAGAGACGGAAAATGCACCTAGAATAAAAAGTGGACACACCCAAAACAATTTCGGATAATGAACCTATCCTTAGTGGGGGTGTTCACCATGGGTGAAACCAAACAACGTTACAGCGAGGAATTCAAAAAGCAGGCGGTCA
>Ga0207768_100686_pt1 | contig 12029 bp, 8 predicted proteins | sample CeladaPassaB1F01_FD_187478 | JGI IMG/M metagenome (GOLD analysis project Ga0207768, IMG submission 187478) | Cellulose-adapted microbial communities from the Joint BioEnergy Institute, USA - Passage B1F01 (SPAdes) (version 2) | ecosystem: Engineered > Bioreactor > Continuous culture > Unclassified... | reverse complement strand
ATCGCGATCCGCTCCTCTCCCTCGCTTCCTTCCCGTCCGATGGCGCGCGAGCGCGCTGCACACCGCGCCGATTGTAACGGAGCTGGCCGGGGAAGCAAACCGCCCCGGGAGCATCCCCGGGGCGGTCGCTCGATGCGATCAGCTTCCGCTCGTGACCTCGATCGTGACCGTGTCGAGTAGCGGATCAGTGCTCTCCAGCACGCCCGTCGCGCCGTAGTCGAGGTAGCAGGTAACGGCGAAAGAGTCGCCATCCTCACCATCGACCAGGATCAGGTTCGCCGTGGCGACGTTCCCCGCGCCGGTCGTCGTCACGCTGGTTATGCCCGAGGCAGACGGCGTCGCCACGCCGCTCCAGCGGGCCGTCGCGTCACCGGTGCTCTGGAACTTGAGGAGCACGGGGATGCCGGTCGGTGTATCGGGCGAGAGGTCGCAGCGCGCCTGGGTGGTAACAGTTCCGTTATCGGCGAGGCTGGATGCCGGTACGGTGTAGTTCGGATCCGAGCCACCCACACCACCGTGAAGCGTGAGGTCACCGCTCACGCTCGTCACCCACGTTACCTGGCTCGTATCGGCGAGCTCGCCCGGATCCTGTACGCCATTCCCGTTGATGTCCCACCAGGCCGTCACGGTGTTCGTCACGGCAGTGTCATTGCTGAAGGTGAACGAGGCACGGCCGTCCTCGTCGGTCGTCGCGGTTCCGGTCGCGGGATCGGGACTACCCTCGCTGCTGACGCGGAAGCGGATTGTGCGGCCTTCGAGCGGCGAGCCATCTGCGGTGAGCGTGGCAGTGAGGGTGACCTCGTCGCTGGTCTGAGCCAGCGTCACGCTCGGCTCGAGGCGGAGGGCGAAATTGGTCAGCGCGAGCGCCGGATGGCGGGTCGGCGTGAGGACGAAGACGCCCGAGCCGTCACCAGCGACCTGGTAGTTGACGACGTTGGAGACACCCACGAGGAAGCCGCTCCCGCTACCTGCCCCGTCGGTGACGCCGACCAGCGCCGTCCCGGTGAAGGTGCGCGGCACGCTGGCGAAGGTCGTGCCGAAGTCGGTCGGGTACGGGTAGATGACGGCGTAGCCACCGGCTGGCACGGCGACGAGCACCGGATTCTCGCTCGTCCCTACCTGGCTGGGCGGTACCGCCGCGCCGCTCGCGCTCAGGATCTGGACATTAGCCAGCTGCTGCCGCCCGGTCGGGTTGAAGAGCGTGAAGCCGCTGATGTCGCCCTGGCCGCTCGCATCGCCCACCTGGAAGAGCGGCAAGGCCAGCGTGTGCGTGAACCAGGCCCGGCCAGTCACTTGTCCAGCGGTACGCGACTGCGTTTCGGCCGCCGACCAGCTCTGCTTGCTCCCGGAGAAGTCGGGGGCTGCCGGCGCGAGGTAGCTCATCGCCTGTCCTTGCCCCGGGCCGGCCAGATACTTGACCTCATCGACCGCTGCGGCGAAGGCACGCTGCCCGCTGATGACGACGGCATTGACGCGGGCCGGATCGACGCTCGGCACGGCGCTGATGTCCGGCCGGTAGATGAAGGCGCTCTCGCCCGGCTGGAGGGTGATCGTCGAAAGCTCGGGCGGCACCACCTGCGCGACACCGTTCCGGTCGTAGTAGGTGAAGGTCAACGTGTTCGTGTTGGACGTGTCCAGGTTCACCACGGTGATACCGGTGTTCCAGTTGTTGAAGTCGCGGAAGACGATCGGCGCATACCGCGTCGTCGCGGTCGTGCGCGGCACACCCTCGTTGGTGAGCAGCATGCGCCACTCCGGCTTGTACCGTTCGGCGACGACGGCGACACCGGTCGAGGTCGCATCGACGAAGGCAGCACCGACCCATTCAGGCGGGACGACACTGGAAAGATCGATCGTCCAGGTCTGGCCGGCACTCAGCGTCTGGTTCAGCGTGTAGGTCTGTTCACCGGCCGTGACACCGCGCGAGCGCTGGAGCGTCACGGTCACCTGGTTGAGCTGGTGACGCAGGTTCGCGATCTTGATCACCGTGCGCCAGTTGCTGTTCGTTTGGACGACCGGGAGAACCCAGCTCCGGCCGAAGTTCGCCGCCTCCCAGTCGTCATCGCGGATCCCAGTCGCGCCCGAGACGCTCTGGAAAGCGCTCGTCGTGCGCAGGTCGCTACCGAGCGCACTCGGCCCACCGTGCTTCTCGACGACAGCGATCGCTGGGTTGCAGGCAACCGTGCAGATCCCGAGCTCGCTGAGAATGGCCTGGCTCGTATCGGTGAAGCTCGCCTCGACCACCAGTCCCGCACTGCCACCGCTCGGGACGAGGCCATACCCAGCCAGTTCTGCCGCGGTGAACGCCCTGGTCGCCCGCGGCGCCAGCGTGAACGGCCCCTGGACCGTGCCTGCGATGCGCTGGTTCCGCAAGCGGATCTCGATCGGCAACGCCTCGAGATTCTGGACGACGACGGTACTCCAGAGCGGGCCGAAGCCACCCGGCAACGTTTCCCCGTTGTAGACGGCAGCGAGCGTGATGCGAGATTGCGCGTCGCTGAGGGGTGATGCGGCAGACACACTCGGTACGAGCATCGCCCAGCTGCTTGCAGCAAGCGCCAGGACAGCTGCGAAACGGAGTAACCGCAACGGTCGTCGGCTGGTTCGCATGCTTGTCCTCCTTCCGTACGACCTGAGCGCTTCGGTCGCCACGAGCCTGGCCGGTTCGACGAGCAGCAGCCAACTCCCGCTCAGGAAACACCGGTGCGGAGCACTCGCTGAGACACCCCGCACTACTGGCTCCCAATGGTACGACGCACGAGGGGCCGGTACGGTTTCAAGGACATACCACCCCAGCGTGGGACAGACGAAAGACGGACGGTGCCGGTGGGGGCTCGGCACCGTCCGGTCGTGAGGAGGAGTACGGGGCTGCGCGAGACTGCGTGTTCGGTTCGACCCAACCCCGACGATACCAGCACGTGTGAGCGAGGAGTTTGCGGAACCATGAATACTCACCTCAGTCGGCCGTGAGCGGCAAGCTGAAGCCGACGACCGCACCACCCTCCGGCGCGTTCTCGGCCCAGACACGGCCACCGTGGAGTTGCACGAGGTGCTTCACGATCGCCAGTCCCAACCCGCTCCCGGCGCTCGACCGCGCCCGGTCACCCTTGTAGAAGCGCTCGAAGACGCGGTCGATCTCGTCGCTCGGTATACCGGGGCCGGTGTCGCGGACGCAGACGCGCACTGCATCGTCATCGCGGGTCAGTTCGAGCCGCACCGAGCCCCCCTCCGGCGTGAATTTCAGGGCGTTATCGAGCACGTTCGCCAGCACCTGGACGATCCGGTCAGGATCACAGGGAACGAGCGGCAATCGGTCATCAGCCACGAGCTCGAGCCGGATCCGCTTGGCGTCCGCTCGTGGGCGGAAGCGCTCGAGCGTCGCTCGCGCGAGCATGACGAGGTCGGTCGGTACGCGAGCGAGTTGCAGTTGCCCGCTCTCGGCTTTCGTCAGCTCCAGCAGCTGGTTGACCAGCCGGGTGAGATGCTCGACCTCGGTCGCGATGCGGCGCAAAAAATCCTCGGCGACCGTTCGGTCAGCCAGCGCTCCATCGAGAAGCGTGTCGACGAGGGCCTGCAGTGCAGCGAGCGGCGTGCGGAGGTCGTGCGACACATTGGCGACGAAATCGCGGCGGATCGTCTCGGTTCGCCGGAGTTCCGTGATGTCGCGCAGGACGAGCGTCACCAGCGGCTGCTCGGCACCGTGGAGCACCGAGGCTTGCGCTTGGACGCTGCGGCGCGGACGTCCCAGCTCCACGAATCGCCCCGCCGGCGGTTCCGCACCGGCAAGCCCTCGGGCGACGAGCTCGTTCAGCTCGTAGTCGCGCACGACCTCCGGATACGGCCGCCCGACCGCACTGTCGCGTGCACCGGCCAGGAGGTTCCGGGCGGCCCGATTGAGTCCGACGACACGTCCATCCGGATCGATCAGGACGACGCCATCGCTCAGGTGATCGAAGAGCGCAGCCAACTGCTGCTGGCGTGCCTGGGCCTGCTCCAGTTCGCGTTCCAGGTAGCGCAGAGACTCGCCGAGCTGGCTCAGTACCGCTTCCAGCGCGTCGTCACCGAGCAGCGGACGCTGGAGCGGAGCCACCGACGGGTGTTCGTGCCGGAGCCGATCGAGCGCTGTCGCCAGGCGGTCGTGCAGCGACCGACGCTGCCAGGCCCAGACGACGAGCGCACCGGCGAGCATTCCGATACCGGCTGCGAGCAGGAGTGTCCACATCCCTCTCGGCCCTCAGACGCGAGTGTAACCGGGAGAAGCCGGTGGTGTGTGACGAAACGATGGCGCTCAGCGTGCCATCGCTTGCACGTGCCGCACCGTCAGTCGGTATCCAACGCCACGGACGGTCTCGATCAGGCGCGGCTGTCGCGGATCGTCTTCCAGTTTCTCGCGCAATCCGTGAACGTGGACAGCCAGCGTGCGGTGGTCACCGTAGCTTTCGTAGCCCCACACGGCACGGAGGATCTCCTCGGAGCGACAGACGCGCTCACAGTGTCGTGCCAGGTAGACGAGCAAGTCGAACTCGCGTGGCTTGAGCGCGACTTCCTGCGTCCCGCGCCAGACCCGTCGCTGCGCGAGATCGATTCGGAGCGGGCCGATCGTCAAGACGTCACCAGTTACCGGCTCACCCCGCAGTTCGCGAGCGAGCAGCTCGCGTCGACGGAGCAGCGCCTTGACGCGCGCCACCAGTTCGCGCATCGAGAACGGCTTCGTCAGGTAGTCGTCCGCGCCGAGTTCCAGACCGAGCACCCGATCGATTTCGTCATCGCGTGCGGTCAGTATCAGGATCGGCACCGTGCTCTGCTCGCGCAAGCGGCGGCAGACTTCGAACCCGTCGAGGCCAGGCAACATGACGTCCAGGATGACCAGATCAGGCTGGAGCGCTGGAGACTGCTGCAGCGCAGCCTCTCCGTCGGAGAGGGCGATGACCTCGTGGCCAGCCCGCTCGAGGTTGTACCGGATGGTCAGTTGCAGGGTCTCATCGTCTTCGACGAGCATGATGCGGGCCATCGGTTGCCTCCCGATCTCCAGTGTAGCAGTCAACGAACAGGCCTCGGCATCGACACTGTGTTCAGTCGGCTGGTAGGATTCCGCACACATCCGGGAGGCGCGGGATGGACGCGCGTGTCGCCTGGCTCGGGTTTCATGCGATCGAAGGAATCAGCCTGCGGCGGCTGGAGCGGCTGCTCGCACACTACGGCTCGGTGCTGGATGCCTGGAACGCACCGGAAGCCGAGTTGCGGGCGCTCGGTCTACCGGAAGGGCCGCTCGCCCGACTGGTCGCGGCGCGCCGTGCCGGGCTGCCGTACCGGATCCTCGATGCAGCCGAGCGGGCCGGTGCGCGGGTTCTCGTCTACCCGGACGAGGACTATCCAGCGCTCCTGCGCGAGATCCCCAGTCCGCCACTGGCGCTCTTCGTGAAAGGGTCGCTCGAACGGGCCGACGCGCGTGCGGTCGCGCTGGTCGGCACGAGACAGGCCTCGAGCTACGGTCTCCAGGTCGCGCGCACCTTCGCTGCGGAGTTCGCCCAGGCTGGCATCACGGTGGTGAGCGGGCTCGCCCGCGGTATCGACCGGGCAGCGCACGAAGCCGCGCTCGAGGCTGGCGGACGGACGATTGCCGTTTTGGGAACCGGGATCGACGTCGTGTATCCAGCGGGACATCGCCTTCTCGCTCAGCGGATCGCCGAGCAGGGAGCGCTGGTGACGGAGTTCCTGCCGGAGACGCCGCCGCACGCTGGGAATTTTCCCGTCCGCAACCGGATCATCAGCGGCCTTTCGCTCGGGGTGATCGTCGTCGAAGCGCCCCAGCGGAGCGGGGCACTCATCACGGCCAACTTCGCGCTCGACCAGAACCGCGCCGTCTACGCGGTTCCCGGACCGATCTTCTCGAGCGGAGCGGCGGGCATCGTCCGGCTGCTGCGCGAAGGCGCGACACCGGTCGGCTCGGCCCAGGACGTGCTGGCCGATCTCCAGCTCGAGGCACGCCAGCTGCCGCTGCTCTCACAACCAGCCATTCCCGAACACGCCCGGCCCGTTTTCGCCGCGCTCGGTACCGAGCCGAAGCACATCGACGAACTGGCCGCGGAGCTGGGCATGGGCATCGCCCAGCTGAGCGCACTCCTGCTCGAGCTGCAGCTCGACGGACTGGTCACCCATCTCGGTGCGCAGCATTACGCGCTCGCCGCGCCCGCGCTGGCGAGAGGAGGCAAGCGATGATGTGGGCTGTCATCCCGGCTGGCGGAAGCGGAACGCGCCTGTGGCCAGCCAGCCGCCGCAACCGACCCAAGTTCTTGCTGCCGATCCCTGGTCCGCAGTCGATGCTGCAAGCGACCTGGGAGCGCCTGCGGCCGCTCGTCCCAGCACAGCACTGTTTCGTCGTGACCGGTAGCGCGCATGTTGCCGCTGTACGCGAGCAACTTCCCGATCTCCCACCCGACCGGATCATCGCTGAGCCCTCGCCTCGTGGGACCGGGCCAGCGATCGGCCTGGCAGCGTTCCTGATCGCCCGGCATGCGCCGCAAGCCCTGATGGGCTCGTTCGCCGCGGACCACTACGTGGCCGACCCGGAAGCGTTCCGGCGAGCGGTTCGGGCCGGGTTGCGCGCGGCCAGCGAGGGCTATCTGGTCACGATCGGGGTCCCAGCCCGCTATCCGGAGACCGGGTACGGTTACATTCGCGTCGGCGAACCGCTCCTGGTCGAGGAAGGGCTGACTGTCCATCGTGTCCGGCAGTTCAAGGAGAAGCCGGACCGGGTAACGGCCGAGGAGTACGTCCGCTCCGGTGAATACTGCTGGAACGCCAGCATGTTCCTCTGGCGCGTCGATGTTTTCCTCGAGACGCTCCGTCGCCTGCTCCCGGACGTGTACGCACCGCTGGCAGCGATCGCGGCCTGCTGGGATGCTCCGGAGGCCGAGCACTGTTTTGCCGAGTATTGGCCGCGGATACCGGAAATCACCATCGATCACGGTATCATGGAACGCGCCGAGGACGTGGCAGTCGTACCCGCCGAGTTCGGCTGGGCCGATCTCGGTGACTGGCATGGGCTGGCGCAGCTCCTGGCGGACGATGCCGACGACTCGGTGGTGTTAGGCTGCGAGCACCTGGGTCTGGACACCCGTGCTACGCTCATTTACGGCGGCCGTCGACTGGTGGTGACGCTCGGCGTCGAGGACCTGGTGGTCGTCGACACCGACGACGTGCTGCTGGTCGCCCACCGCTCGCGTGCGCAGGCCGTACGCGAGGTGGTCCGCCGCTTGGAAGAACTCGGGCGGCAGGACCTGCTCTGAGTCTCGGGGAGCAGGCTCCAGCTGCCGACACATCGTAGAGGGGGACGATGGCAACGAAGAAGACGAAGGCGACGAAGGCAACGACCAAGAAGACGAGCTCGAAGCAGGCGACGACGCACGCTGCCGGTGGGAGCGCGAGCGTGGATGGCAAGGCGCTCGTCATCGTCGAGTCGCCGGCCAAGGCGCGCACGATCAGCCGGTTCCTGGGGCCGTCCTACACCGTGAAGGCCTCGATGGGGCATGTGCGCGACCTGCCCAAGAGCAAGCTCGGGGTCGACGTCGCGCACGACTTCCAGCCGACCTACACGGTGTTGAAGGAGAAGCAGCCGGTCGTCAAGGAACTCAAGGAAAGCGTGCAGAAGGCACGCGAGTTGATCCTGGCGACCGACCCGGACCGTGAGGGCGAGGCGATCGCCTGGCATCTCATCGAGGCCACGCAGGCGCACGACAAGCCGGTGCGGCGGATCGTCTTCCACGAGATCACCGAGAACGCGATCCGCGAGGCACTGGCCCATCCGCGTGGGATCGACATGCGGCTCGTCAACGCCCAGCAGGCGCGCCGGGTACTCGACCGTCTGGTCGGTTACGAGATCAGCCCGCTGCTCTGGCGAAAGGTCAAGGGCGGTCTCTCGGCCGGGCGTGTCCAGTCGGTCGCCTTGCGGCTTGTCGTCGATCGCGAACGCGAGATCCAGTCGTTCGTGCCGCAGGAGTACTGGACGATCGACGTGGATCTCGTACCGGACGGGAACGGTGCGGGCGAGCCGACACCGTTCACCGCATCGCTGGTGCGGGTGCGCGGCGAAAAGCCGGAACTCCCGAACGAGGAGACAGCCCGGGCGGTTGCGCGCGAGCTGGAAGCCTCCCGGTACTGGGTGGTCGCAGTCAAGGAGCGCCAGAAGCAGCGGCGACCGGCTCCGCCGTTCACCACGAGCACGCTGCAGCAAGAGGCCGGGCGCAAGCTCCGCTTCCCGGTCAGTCTCACGATGCAGCTGGCCCAGCAGCTCTACGAGGGCGTGGAACTCGGGCCGGAAGGTAGCGTCGGCCTCATCACCTACATGCGAACCGATTCGACGCAGGTGGCTACCTCGGCACAAGAGCGGGCACGGGAGGTGATCGCCGCGCGCTGGGGTGCCGACTTTCTGCCCGAACGCCCTCCGGTCTACGCCAAGAAGGCAAAGGGAGCGCAGGAGGCGCACGAGGCGATCCGGCCGACCGATCCGGCACGCGACCCGGAGTCGGTACGCCCGTACCTCACGCCGCGTCAGTACCAGCTCTACCGGCTCATCTGGGAACGCTTCATCGCCAGCCAGATGGCCCCAGCCATCTACGACACCGTGACGGTCGAGATCGCAGCTGGCCCCCAGATCGGCAGCGATGCGCCCTATCTCCTGCGGGCGAGCGGCTCGGTGGTGCGCTTCCCCGGTTTCCTCGTCGTCTACCGCGAGGGACGCGACGAGGAAGAGACCGACGAACTCGACCAGCGCCCGTTGCCGCCGCTCACTGAGGGGGAACTGCTGCGCCTGCTGGCTGTCCGGCCGGAGCAGCACTTCACGCAGCCGCCGCCGCGCTATACCGAGGCGACGCTGGTCAAGACACTCGAGGAACTGGGAATCGGTCGACCGAGCACGTACGCACCGACGATCGAGACGCTCAAGCAACGCCGCTACATGGTCGTCGAGGACCGTAAGCTCGTGCCGACCGAGCTGGGTATGCTGGTGACCGATCTCCTCGTCCAGCACTTCCCCGATGTAGTGGACGTCAACTTCACGTCTCGACTGGAGGAAGAACTGGACGAGATCGCCTCGGGCGAGCGCGAGTGGGTGCCGGTCGTGCGGGAGTTCTACGAACCGTTCCACCGGCAAGTGGAAGCGGCCGAGCGGAACATCGAACGGGTGCGGATCGCCGATCAGCCGACGGACGAAGTCTGCGAGTTGTGTGGGCGGCCGATGGTGATCAAGGAGAGCCGGTACGGCCGGTTCCTGTCCTGCTCCGGCTTCCCGGAGTGCAAGAACAAGCGGCCGCTGCTCGAGAAGATCGGCGTCACTTGCCCGCAGTGCGGCGAGGGAGAGATCGTTCAGCGGCGGAGCAAGAAAGGGCGAACCTTCTACGGCTGCAGTCGGTATCCCGCGTGCACCTTCGTGAGTTGGGAGCGGCCGACCGGCGAGCGGTGCCCGCAGTGCGGTGGTGCGCTCGTCGTCAGCGTCCGGCGCGGGCAAGAGACGGTGCACTGCTCGTCCTGCAGCTATCGGGTAGCCGGAGAGGCGGCGCCGGTCGAGGTGTGAGCAGGGGTATACTTGAACGGTTGACGGCCACACCGGCCGCAGGAGGATGCGAGCGTGCGCGAGGGCGCGATCTGGCACGGGACGACCATCCTGGGCGTCCTGCGGGACGGTCGGGTGGCGATCGCTGGTGACGGGCAAGTCACAGCCGGCGACGTGGTGCTCAAGCATCATGCCCGCAAGATCCGCGCCCTCGCGGGTGGGCGTGTGCTCGCCGGGTTCGCCGGAGCGGTCGCTGATGCGCTGGCGCTCTTCGAGAAGTTCGAGCAGCAGCTGCGCGCCGCCGATGGCGATCTGCGCCGGGCAGCGGTCGAACTCGCCAAGGAGTGGCGGACCGACCGCTATCTGCGGCGCCTCGAGGCTCAACTCCTCGTCGCCGATCCGGGCCAGCTCTTGATGATCTCCGGAGATGGCGACGTGATCGAGCCCGATGACGGGATCGCAGCGATCGGAACGGGTGGGCCCTATGCCGCTGCAGCAGCGCGGGCGTTGCTCCGGCACACCCGGATGAGCGCAGTCGAGATCGCTCGTGCGGCCATGGAGGTGGCCGCCGACCTGTGTGTCTATACCAACCATGCGGTGACGATCCTCACCGCACCACCAGAGCGCGGAGATGATGAACACGCTGATAACACCGAACGTTCGCCCTGAACGGGGCACGATTCCCCTCACACCGGCCGAAATCGTCGCCGAGCTCGACCGGTACATCGTCGGGCAGCAGGAGGCGAAGCGAGCGGTCGCGATCGCGATCCGGAACCGCTGGCGCTGGCAGCAGCTGCCGGAGGAACTCCGGCGCGATATCGTGCCGAAGAACATCTTGATGATCGGGCCGACCGGCGTTGGTAAGACCGAGATCGCTCGGCGCGTCGCCAAGCTGGTCGATGCACCGTTCGTCAAGGTCGAGGCGACGAAGTTCACCGAAGTCGGCTACGTCGGTCGCGATGTCGAGTCGATCATCCGGGAGCTCGTCGAGGTCAGCATCAGCATGCTCCACGGCGAGCGGCTGGAGGCCGTGCGCGAAGAAGCGTCACGCGCTGCTCTGCAGCGGCTCGTCGATCTGCTGGTGGAGCAGCGCGAGCGTCGCCGGGCCAAGCGCCACGGTCAGGAAGGCGAGAAGGAAGAGGCCGAGCCGCCGGAAGAGCGGCGCAAGCGCGAGCGGCGGATGGCGCGCGAGCGGCGACGCCTGCTCGAACTCCTCTCTCGCGACGGGATGGAGGACGAGACGATCGAGCTCGACCTCGAAACCGAGTTCGATCTCTTCGTCACCCCATATGCCGAGAACGGAGAGCTCGATCTCGAGGAGTTCCAGGACACCGTCGCTGATCTCCTCGAATCCCTACACACGCGGCGGCGCACGCGGCGCGTCTCCATCCGTGAGGCTCGGCGCATCCTGACCCAGCAGGAGGCGCAACGCCTCGTCGACTTCGACGCTGTCGTCGAGGCAGCGATCAAGCGGGCCGAGGAGAGCGGCATCGTCTTCATCGACGAGATCGACAAGCTCATCACCAAGGACGGCGAATACGGACCCGACGTTTCCGGCGAGGGTGTTCAGCGCGACCTCCTGCCCATCGTCGAAGGCTCGGTCGTGATGACGCGCTACGGCCCGGTGCGGACGGATCATATCCTGTTCATCGCAGCCGGAGCGTTCCACAACGCGAGCCCGTCCGACCTGATCCCGGAACTCCAGGGGCGATTTCCGATCCGGGTCGAACTGCACCGCTTGACCGAGGACGATCTCTACCGCATCCTGACGGTGCCGGAGAACGCGCTGACCCGCCAGTACCGCGAGCTCTTGCGCGTCGAAGGCGTCGAGCTGGACTTCACCGAGGACGGTTTGCGCGAGATCGCGCGCCTCGCGGCGCTGGTGAACAGTCGCGCCGAAGATATCGGTGCCCGGCGCCTGGCGACGATCATGGAGAAGGTGATCGAGGAAATCAGCTTCCGTGCGCCGGAATTCGCCGGCCAGACGGTCCGCATCGACGCCGAGTACGTCCGTCAGCGGGTCGGTGACATCGTCGCTGACGAGGATCTCAGCAAATTCATCCTCTGAGCCGGTTGGAGGCAGCGTATGCTCGAACCCCGACCGATCCGTCGCCTCTCGGTGTTGATCCCGGTCTTCAACGAGGTACGGACGGTCGGGGAGGTGCTCCGCCGTGTCCGTGCGGTCGAGCTCCCGTACGAGCTCGAACTCGTCGTCGTGGACGACGGTTCGACCGATGGGACACGCGAGCTGTTGCAGGAAGAGGCTGCACGATCGCGCGACCTAGTGCTGATCTGCCATCCCGAGAACCGCGGCAAGGGCGCGGCGATCCGCTCGGCACTGGCCGCGGCGAGCGGAGACGTCTTGATCGTTCAGGACGCCGACCTCGAGTACGATCCGCGCGACTACCCACGATTGCTGCGACCGATCGTGGAGGGGAGAAGCCACGTCGTCTACGGCTCGCGCTTTCTCGGTGAGCAC
>Ga0207768_100672_pt1 | contig 12438 bp, 7 predicted proteins | sample CeladaPassaB1F01_FD_187478 | JGI IMG/M metagenome (GOLD analysis project Ga0207768, IMG submission 187478) | Cellulose-adapted microbial communities from the Joint BioEnergy Institute, USA - Passage B1F01 (SPAdes) (version 2) | ecosystem: Engineered > Bioreactor > Continuous culture > Unclassified... | reverse complement strand
GCGGCTTTTTTCAAATAATCCGTATGTGGAGAAGTTCCGTTTCGATAAATGATGGTCCACATCGTTCTGTCTTGATCCTCAAAGCTCGGATTCACTACATAGTTCTTCGGCGTAATGTCAAGATAGGCTTTTACCGTCTCTCCACCCTCCACTATACCTTGAATCACATGTGTTCCGATGCCAATTCTCAGCGCTTGATCCAACTCGTCCTGATCCCATTTCACAGAAACAGAGCGTTGGCTCCCATCATTATAAGTAGCTGTTACCGTATCAGGCAACTCAACCGGTTCACCAACTATAGCGCGAATATATATGTCTTTGATTTCATCGATTTTCAAAGGAGCTACAGCTCCTGTGTTTACATATTTAAACACATATAATGATGGTAAAGGTCGACCATTAAAATCAAACAGCGCTTGATTATCTACAGCACTTCCCCCATGCCATATCGCCGCATCAGGATCATATTCAGCAGCAAAACTAGACGCCCAACCAGATCCATATTTTTCCCATTTTTTCTCATTTTGCTTGAGACGTTCAGGAGGGCCAACAGGAATCCATGCAGGTTCCCAGTAAAACACCCCGATCCCCCGTTTACCTACAGCCGCCACTGCCTGAATCACATCTCGAATCGAGTTCGCTTGCCCTTGGACAGTAATCGGATAGTTCAGTATTTGTCCAGAACTCTTTGGAGCTGTATTTTCATGGCCGTCTCCATCTTTTTTCGTATATGGATACGATGTTTCTGCCACTATCACCTTTTTATGATACGTATTGGCTACATGTTTCAACACAGACGTTAAATTGGCTAAAGTACCATGCCAAAACGGGTAATAGGAGCTAGCGAACACATCGTAATCCACTTTATGTTCAGCGAGCATTTTCGCTATGGATGCATATCTGCCTGGAGTTTCAGGATTAGTGAAATGCAGCACCACCAATATATTCGGACTCGTCTCCCTTACCGCCCGGCTTCCTGCATTCATCAATTCGCATATTTTCGCCCAATCCGTTTCTCCGACAAAAGCCCCATTTGTTTCATTTCCAATTTGAACCATTCCAACTTGAATTTTTTCTTTCAACATTACTTTTAAACTTTCCTTCGTGAATCGGTATAAAGCTTTCTTTTTCGCTTCAAAATTGAGGTTTGCCCATGCTTTGGGAGGGCGTTGTTTGGCAGGATCGGCCCAAAAGTCGGAATAGTGAAAGTCCACTAGCAGCTTCATCCCATTGGCCGTAGCTCGCTTTCCAATCGCAATGGCGTTTTCCAAATCGTTATTCCCGCCTCCATATCCATGCCCTTTGGCATCATAAGGATCGTTCCATACACGCACCCGTACATAATTGATCCCGGCTTCTTTTAGCGTTTTAAAAATATCTTGCTTCTTACCATCCGTATTGTAGAATTTTACCCCGCTGTCCTCAAGAGCGATAATGCTCGAAACATCCACCCCTTTAATGAACTCTTTGCTTAGGCCATCCACTCTTTTTACGAAAACATCAGCCGGAACAGGCTTTGGCCCCTCTCGGCCTCCCGCGCTGTTCAGTGATACCAACTGAAAGTGATCCATATAGCCCCAGGCGTTTGGTTCCCCAGTAACTATTGCACCGACTTCAAAGTTCAACGCTTCTTCTTCCAGCGTGAATTCCAATTTAACCGTCTCCCAAGAATTATATCCTTTTGTAACAACAGCCTCCGCCATCTGATCACCTGCAAACAATTGAATATGTCCCGCTTCGTCTTCTGCTCCTCCCATTGATTGAACAGAAAGTTCATAACTCCCTGGCGGCAGCTGTCCGATCGTTTGCTTCAATGTAAATGTTTGATTTCCGTTCGCTATATCGCGGACCCAGTATTTAAAGGCGCTATCTCCCTCATTCGGAACGATCCATGCATCATTTGAATAAGAAAAACGCTGTAGATCAACAGAACTCCAATCCTGTGTAGTGACTGTCCATGACCCATCAGCCCAAAAATCCGATTCAAACCCCCCGTTAATTAAATAATTGTAAGAATCAGCCGCTGCTTTATGAATATGATTGGGCAAAAACGGCATGATCATCACCATCATGGCGACTAGTATGAAAAAAAATTGTTTTCTCATCCTCTCCCCCGCCTCCATGACTATTTTAACATCGCACACCAAAACACTTGATTGGCTGCCGTGTGAAACCAGCCGTCCTATTTGATAGATTTGTTGCTTAAACGATTTTCCTTTATCTCCGTTTCTCCACGACTCGCACCTCGTATTTACCTAGCGTGATCTCCCCTACGATTTCCTCGCCAGTGAACAGATCCTTCACCTTTTCCTCAACAACAACAGCCTGTTTCTCCTCCGTAAAATTCATAATAAACACATAATCACATTCCGGCGCTTGCCGCGCTTGCACGGATACTCCTTTTCCATGCTTTACAACCAAGACAGGCCTCAGATCCAGCTTTTCCATCAATTCTTGATAAAAATCTCTATGGAATTGATCCTCTAGGCGGCCGCCAATATAATAGGCTTGACCTTTCCCGTATTGGTTGCTCGTCACAGCGGGCGTACCCGCATAAAAATCATCTTCATAAACTCCGTCGACTGTTGCAGTATGCACCTTGATCACCGTTGCATAGTCTTTCAACTCGTAAGACCGTCCACGATAATGAACCGAATTTCGATCGCGTGGATAAAGGGTATCCGTTTCGATCGGTTCCATGCCGAATGTTTTCCTCAAATCGGGATGCCAGCCACCTAAATACGCTAAATCACATTCATTGACCATTCCGCTTATATAAGTCATGACAAGCGTCCCACCGCTCCCTACAAACTGTTTCAAACGAGCAATCGTCTCTTCGCTCACTAAGTAAAGCATTGGCGCAATCAGCAATTTGTAGCGGGAAAAATCTTGTTCCTTTGTGATGACATCAACGGGGATATCCCGCTCCCAAAATGGGCGATAATGCTGTACGAGTGTTTGTGGATACCGCTTCGTTTCAGCCGCAAATCCTTGCGCATCATTTAACGCCCAATTGTTTTCCCAATCATACAAAATGGCCACTTCCGCCGGCCGATTGGTTCCGACGATGCCATACATTTTCTCGAGCGCTTTCCCAACTTTAGAAACCTCTTGAAATACACGGTTATCCGTGCGATTGTCATGGTCGACGACTGCACCATGAAGTTTCTCAAACGCCCCCCGCGACTTGCGCCATTGAAAATAGAGGATGCTGTCGGAACCATGAGCGATCATTTGCATCGAAGATAAAAAGTGCATGCCTGGCCGCTTCGCTTTGTTCACTTTATGCCAGTTCACTAAACTCGGCGTGCATTCCATCAGTAAAAACGGCTGCTGCTTCAAACTTCGATACAAATCATTGATAAGACCGACTTTCATAGCCAAATCAGCAGTGCTCTCCCAATCATTGTGCCAAGCAGGATAGGCATCCCAACTAATGACGTCAAGATGCTTTGCAAACTTGCTGTAGTCAAGTCCTTGAAAAGGAATTAAGTCATGCGTATCCGCCATAAAATTCGTTGTAATCGGAATATGAGGCGTCAACTCCCGAAGTGGAACGATCTCGTTTTCAAAAAAGGAAATCGTCTGATCTGTCACAAACCGTTTCCAATCAAGATTCAACCCATGAATCGTATGCTCACCAATCGGAGACGGCGACTCGATTTGCGACCAGTCGGTGTACGTATGGCTCCAAAATGACGTCCACCAAGCGGCATTCAGCGCGTCAAGATCATGATTGTATTTGTTTTTCAACCATTCACGAAACGCTTCTTGGCACAAATTACAATGGCATTCCCCGCCGTATTCATTGGAAACGTGCCACATGAGCAAAGCAGGATGATCTCCGTACCGTTCCGCCAGCAATCGATTGATATATTGAGTTTTTTCGCGGTATACGCTCGAGGTAAAACAATGATTATGACGCCCCCCATGCAACTGTCGAACACGCGCCGCATTCACCCGCAACACTTCCGGATACTTTTGCGACAACCATGCTGGCCGAGCACCACTTGGCGTAGCCAAAATCACCCGCCCGCCAATACGGTAAATGTCGTCAAACACTTTATCGAGCCATTCAAAACGATAAACCCCTTCTTCCGGTTCAAGAGCAGACCAAGCAAACACCCCAACCGTGAATGTGTTTGTATGAGAGAGTTTCATCAACTCAAGATCCGCCTGCAAAATATCCGGCCGATCCAGCCATTGATCAGGGTTGTAGTCTCCTCCATGAAGAATGAAGTTCGCTTGTGTTGTATACGTTCGTTCATATTTTGGCATCATGTCGTCCCCTTTCACTGCATCATCCTTTGATTCCACCCAATGTCAATCCGGACACAAAATTCCGTTGCAACATCAAAAAGACAATCGCTACGGGAATGCTAATCAGAAGCGCCCCGGCTGCAAACGTTGTATAGCTCGCCCCCATCACTTCGTTAACGAGATTATACAGCCCTATCGGAAGCGTATAAGCATCAGGAGTTCGGAGAATGGCCGATGATAACACAAAATCGCCAAGCGGTCCGGTAAATCCGTTCATCGCCACGACCGCAATCATTGGTTTAGACAGTGGCAAAAGAATTTGGAAAAAGATCCTCGTATTGCTTGCTCCATCGATTTTGGCGCTTTCATCCAAATCTCTCGGGATCGAATCCATATATCCCTTCATCAAGTACGTATTCATCGGAATTTGCCCGCCGATATAAAGCAAAATTAACAGCCAGTGACTATTAAGCATCCCAAGCATTTGCGCCAAAACAAATAAAGCGATCAACGCCGAAAACTGCGGCACCATTTGCAGCAGCAAAAACAGCGTTAGAGCATTTTTTCTTCCCTTAAATCGAAAACGCGAAAATGCATACGCAGTAAATGAAACACTAATCACGGAACCTATCATCGTAAAAAAGCTAATTTTCATCGAATTCCAATACCAGCGCTCGTATAGTAGGCTTTCTTTGCCCGCAAACAACTCGCGATAGTGATCAAGCGTCGGTTTTTGGGGGATAAGGGTGGTGCTGATTAAACTGTTTCCCGGATTCAGACTGGCGCCAATGGTCCAAAGCAGCGGATAGATGATCGCCACGGCGACAAACGTTAAAATGGCATAGGATACAAAGAGGCGAAGGAATTTTTTTGACCTCACACTGGCTCTCATGTTCTATACTCCCTCTTTAAAAGAATTGGTCCGTCGAAATTGCCATAACGCAATCCCCATGACAAACAAAGATAACAAGATCGTTAAAGCGGCAGCCAACGCATATTGGCTGGATTGCATCGTCAATTTATAAATCCAAGACACAAGAATATCCGTTCCCCCCGCTGTCGATCCCGGAACAGCTGGTCCGCCTCCATTAAACAGATAAATAATGTTGAAGTTATTAAAATTAAAGGTAAACTGTGTGATAATAATCGGCGCCATCGCCAACAACACCATCGGCAATGTAATATATCGAAATTTGGCAAACATGGAAGCCCCGTCAATCGTCGCTGCTTCATACAATTCTTCAGGAATCGACTGCAAAACGCCCGTCGTCACGACAAACACATATGGGAACCCCAACCATCCTTGCATGAGGATGAGCGCCACCCTCGTCCAATGCTCATCGGTCATCCAAGGGATTGGATCAATGCCAAGCGCCGCTAAAATCGTATGATTGATGGCTCCAAAACTGTCATTAAATAAGCCAGCAAACACTAAAATCGTCACAAATCCCGGCACAGCCCACGGCAATACGAAAATGGTTCGATACAATTTTTTCAACCGAAGGTCTTTTTGGTTGACGATCACCGCCAATAAAATACCTATCGCCACTTGAAGAGTGGAAGCAACGAGTGTCCAAATGACCGTCCATGACAACACATCAAAAAAGGTTGAGCGCCAAATATCAACCGTAAAAATTTTTAGGAATGTATCGAACCCAACCCAATCGACCAAACGAGCAGGAGGAGTATGATATAAATCATAGTTAGTGAAAGCTAAAGCAAAACTGAACAACACTGGGAAAATAACAGAAAAAACCAAAAGAAAAAAAGCAGGGCTGCTGACAACATACGGGTACCCTTGTTCCACAAGTTGGCGGTACTCTTCTTTCAGAGTATTCAACCGATCCCCCCTGTCCCTCCGCTCACCACTTTTATAAGCGTCCCACAAATTGAAACAATAAAAAGCCAATCCGAACAAAGCGACAATGACCGCAATAATCCCTTCTGCCAAAAGAAAAATCGAATTATCGCGTTGCACTTCCGTTCCAAGCGTCACAATCCCCCAAAACCCCATGTTGAACAGATCGGCAAACGCCGTCAAAAAAGAGGCAGCGAAAACAAGAAACAAAACTCCCTTCGCCCATTGTCGGTTATACAATTGGCCTAAGCCAGGAATGATCGATAAACATACGGCCATCTTCCGGTGTGACATGGACTCCCCTTCTTTCCTTGAAGAACACATTTTTTTTCAACACAAAAACATCAAACAAAAAGATCGTTTCACACCATCACGATCGATTTATTGTTTGTAGGTCCTTGCATCTTGTTAGAAATGAAAGTGCAAGGACCTCGTTCTCTTCCCTTATTTGCCGCTATGTTTCGCCTTAATTTGTCCTTTGATCGTTTTCACCGCTTGATCTAATGCCGCTTTCGGATCCGCTTTTCCAGTCGCAATCGTTTGCAATGCCGAATCGGCAGGCTTCCATACCTCATTCATTTCCGGAATATTCGGAATCATTTCAGAAAATTGAGATTGCTCTGCAACCGCCCGTGCAGCCTCGCTGTTTTTCACCACCGGATCATCCGCTAACGCTTTGACGGCCGGAACCTCTTTTGTCACTTCATAACGTTTTTTCGAATTCTCTTCATTCGCCAGAAAGATCACCAATTTTTCAGCAAGATCCGGATGTTTCGAGTAGGCACTTACGTTGTAGCTCTTTACCCCAATAAACGCGCTCATATTTTTTCCGTTCTGTAAAGCTGGAAGTTTCATCACTCCAAAGTTGATTCCCGCTTTTGTAAACGGCTCAATATTCCAGGGTCCAGAAATAATCGCTGCTGCTTTGCCTTCCGTAAACAGCGATTCGAGCACATTAATCCCCTGCTCGCCAATCATCCCTGACGGAAATAGATGTTCTTTGTAAAATTTTTGAATCATTTTAGCTCCTTCGACAGCGCCGGCATTGTTTAAGCCAATATCGTTCGGATTGTAATTTCCGTTTTCGTCCTTGCCAAAAATGTAGCCTCCATACGCACTCATCACACTTTGAGCATAGTAAATCTGGTCAAACAGAGCCAAAAAACCAAATTTTTTGCCATCTGTTACTTTTTTGGAATACTCATACCATTCCTCAAGCGTTTTCGGCAATTCCTCTTCAGAAATGAGATCTTTATTATAGTAAAGCATCGTTGTCTCGACCGCTTTTGGCAAACCATACACTTTGTTGTTTACTTTTTGCGACTGCATAGCGGCTTCCGTATAGATGGATTGAATGTCTTCCCCAACATTCAATTCTTTAATGAGCCCTTCCGTCACGGCTGTCCCAATTTGATCGCTCGGCATCGTCAATACATCTGGTCCAGTGCCAGCCGGCCCGTCTAAACGCAAATCCTCAATTTGTTTCGCATACGGCTTCTCAATGATTTTTACTGTCACATTGTTTTCCTTTTCAAATTGGGCAATGGCATCTTTAATTCCCGAGCTTTTTTGAATGTCTTCCCAAACGACGAGCTCTACTTTTCCATTGTTCTCTTTGTTTTCTCCTGCACGAGATCCTTGATTAGCATTTTCTTTAGGCCCACATGCAGCTAAAGACAAACTAAAAGCCATCACACTCATAAGTGCAAGATGTTTACTAATAATCCTCATCATTTTCCCTATTCCCCCTTCTTATTTGGAAGCGCTTAACTACTTTCAATATAGCACCAACAATAAAAAATGTAAACAACTTTTTACTAAAATTAATAAAAATATTTACGAAACAAAAAAGAGGGCTAGTTCGTACTTTTCCGTACGATAAGCTCAGCCCCTAACAACAATGACTTGACAATTTTCCTCTTTTTTTGTATTCTCTCCAGCAACAGCTCGATTGCACTTTTGCAAATTTCATGAATATCAATATCGAATGTCGTCAATGGCGGCGATACGTATTTGGTAATGCTGATGTTATTGACACTGATGACGCTCACACGCTCAGGGATAGGAATGCGATGCTCATTCAACGCCTGCAGACAACCGACAGCAATGGGATCCGCCGCTACAAAAAACGCGGTAGGCAATCGATCCCCTAGGGTTTCAATGGCCTTGGTCATGAGTTCATAGCCATTGTCAAATGAGAATCCCCGGTGGCAAAAAATATACTCTTCGTTGAGCAACCCCTTTGCTTTCATGTAATGTCGAAATGCCCGCTCGCGCGAGTCCATCTCATCCTTTCCTGTATTCGGATTCGGATACGTCCCGCCAATAAAGCCGATGTCCGTATGCCCTTTCTCAAGAAAGAAGTCGATCGCTCGCTCAGTGATCTGCGTTAAATCCGGGCGCACCGAATCAAAACAGCGCGGGTCGGGCGACAAATCAATAAACACCCCATTTGTCGTCATCGATCGCAGACGTTCAAGCTCCCGATCCGAAAAAATTCCAACGGCAATAAACCCCTCAATGTTCTCTGGAATTTGGTCAATGCCATCTGAAATTTTATACATTTGCAGTTCTAGATTAAACTCTTTCGCCAGCTTTTCCATTTCCATCCTCATTGTTTTGTAATACACGTCTTCTAATTCCTCTTTATCCGTCAACCAATATAAAAAAGCAATATTGCGAATCACTTTTCTGATCGTTTTCTTGCGGTAGTTCAACTTTTCTGCTACTTCATAAATTTTCTCCCGCGTCTCCTCGGATACCGAAAGATCTGGATCATTGTTCAATACCCGCGAGACAGTTGAAATGGAATAGCCTGCTTGTTTAGCAATGTCGCGAATCGTGGCCATATGCATTACCCCATTCTGCTTAGGTTGTATCCATGAGTATTATAACAAATATCCGGCAGTTTTACTAAAATTATTTACCATATGATCATGAATCATTGCGGCTGCCTTCTCATAAGAGCTAAGTTGTTAGCATTCTCGTTAGACAGTATCGCCCCGCTCTATCCGTTCAATACATGATAGACTTCCATGACAAAACATTTTCGTCACCATCGGAAGGATGAAAATGCCTCTATGTTGAATTCTACAACCTTGTGCATTTTGGAGTTCGGGTATTTTCAGGATAGAACCCCAATTAGGAACGATACACTATTTATCAATTCCTCTTTTGTTACTATAATAATGGATATGTTTGACAAAGAATGGAGAGGAGGAGCACTCATTGAAAACGTTGAAGCTAGGAACCAAGATCAATATTTTGATTTTTTGCATCATTATTCTATTAACCGCTGTTTTGACGGCTGCTGCCATCATTCAAATCAAAGAGGGAATCCAAAAAGAAACGCTTGAAAGAGTCAAATCCAGTCTTTCCTTGGCCTATCGCTATCTTGACGAAAAATATGAAGGAAGTTGGGCTATCGAAGACGGATCGCTTTATAAAGGAAACACGAAAATGAACGACAACAGCCAGATCGTTGACGAAATCGGAAACCTAACGGGGGGAACGGCAACGATCTTTCAACGTGACAAAAGAGTGGCAACCAATATTATCATCAACAACAAGCGAGCTGTTGGCACAACCGCGCCGCCAGAAGTCGTGGAACAAGTGTTAAAGAAAGGGAACACCTTCTTCCGTGAAGTGAATATTTTAAACCAATGGTATCAAGCGGCATATATGCCGATCAAAAACGATCGAGGAGAAATAATCGGGATGTTTTATGTTGGGATTCCCCAAACCTATGTGGACACAGCCGTGTCTTCCCTTTTGAAAACATTGGTCCTTTCTGCAGTCATCATATTCGTGATTGCATCAGCAGCCGCAATATGGTTCTCGCGTCGCATCCATGCTCGATTGGCCGCCGTCTCTAGCGCCCTCCAGCGAGCAGGGAATGGTGACTTTACGGTTGCCATCAACGACCAAACTCGTGATGAAATTGGACAAATTGTCGAAAGCTATAACAAAATGAAAGACGATCTTTCTCAAATGCTGACCCGAGTCGCGGATGCATCAGAGCAAGTCGCCGCAGCTGCAGAGGAACTGACAGCGAGCGCGGAGCAAACAGCCTTATCAACGGAACAAGTTTCTGTCGGCATCCAAGAAGTCGCCAGCAGAGCGGACAGCCAAAGCAGCCAAACTGATGAAATCGCCGCCGCCATGGAGCAAATGACGCAGGGCGTCTCGCAAATCGCGGAGCGCACGACAGCCATCGCCCACTTGTCCATCTATATGACAAACTTAGCCGAAGACGGGAAAACATCGGTAGAAAAAAATACCGAGCAGATGCAGGATATTCATCAAGCCGTGCTCCGGTCAGAACAACTGATTCACACGTTGCAGGAGCGGTCAAAAGAAATCGAAGCGGTCGTCCACACGATTCATCAAATCGCGGAGCAGACGAATCTCCTTTCCTTAAACGCCGCCATAGAAGCGGCGAGAGCAGGAGAGCATGGGGCGGGATTTGCCGTCGTGGCCGATGAAGTGAGAAAATTGGCCGAACAAACGCAAGCAGCGACAAAACAAATTACCCATTTGTTGTCTAGCATCCATCAAGATGTAGAGAACACATCAACGAGCATGGAAGATGTGATGCAAAATGTTCAAGACGGCATCGATGCTTCACAAGAAACAGCAGCGAAATTCAACACAATTTTCGCAAACTCGAAAACCATCTCAGCCCAATTGGAAGACGTATCAGCATCCGTACAACAGCTTTCAGCAGGCATACAAGAACTGGATTCAGCCGTTGCTGAACTAGCCGCTGCAGCCGAAAAGACGATGGAGACGTCCAAAACAATGGCCTATTCCGCCGAAGAGCAACTCGCTTCCATGGAAGAGATTGCGTCAGCAGCCGCTTCATTGGCGAATGTATCAGAAACGTTGCAAGAAATGGTGCAAAAGTTTACGATTGCACCAAAACACTCGCTTGATTCAAACGGGTAAAACAAAAAATGTATATGTTTTACATTCACCTTGTTAATAATTTGATCATTCTGATTCAACCGGGTTCGACAGTGGCCGGGCAGACAAAATGTCTCTCATCCTTTAAGACAGAAAGGTTGAGAGGCATTCAGTTCTATGGTGATTTATGTAAAATATCCAAAAAGGAATTCAGTCACAAATCTGTAAAATACCGCATTTATTTGACCGTCAGTTTGGTTCATGAACAACTGAAATCGTTCTGCGCGCTTCCACAATCCTCTGCAGCTCTTCAATAGATAAATTCCCCCGATGCAACATCGCATGGCAATTTGGACAGACCGGACGCAGATCGTCAAATGGGTTCACCGTGTATTGTTCGCCGATCTCACTTAGCGGAATGAGATGATGAACTTCGATGAACCCTTTCCCAATTTCGCCATACACTTCTTCAAAGTCAAATTGGCAGACGACACAACGGTAGCCGTACTTTTGCAAGCAAAGCCTGCGCGCTCTTGCATTTCGTTCATACCGATTGACGGCAACCAGTTTTTTGCCGCCCTCACGCAGTGCAACATCCTCGAGCTCGCTTGGCAATAGCGCATCTTCTTGACAGTCTATATCTTGCTGCTCGTACCGCCGCACCGCTTCGCGCAATTCCGGGCGCAATTGCCAAATGCATTTGTCACGGTGCTCTTCTCCTAAAAAAGGAATGTTCCAATACCTTACAGTCCCATCTTCCCTCATTGGAAATTGCATGCCAGGATATTGTCGAACAATGCGTTTTCCCAACCTTCCTATTTGAGCATTGAAAGGAGAATGACTCGCTTTGTTTAAAACCCGCGCTAACTCTTTCCCCGATGCACGGCAATCAGGAAAATAATATAATGTTCGAATCAACTCCACATCCTCTTCATGGAAAACACTTTGATCGTTTAGCATGGACAGCCATTGATCCGCTGATATCGCCAACGGCTCGTCATAAATTTTCATCATCATCCCCCACAATGCAAAATCATGATTGGATCAAGCGAACAGCGTCACCGCTGTCCGCTTCAACTTTCTTCTTTTGCCATTATCATATCATGAAAAAAAGCCCGCTGAAAACGGGCCGTTTGTGTTCACCGGCAGAGCAATAAAATTCGCAGTGTCATTGCTTCAAAGATGTGAGAATCAACTCGCGATGGCAAGGAAAGAGCAACGCCAATGAAACATCCTTTAACAAATTCGAAATCTTTGATTGCTCATGATTTCATCAATCATCTCATCTATGTCATCCTTACGTTTCCCGCTAGTATCCAAAAGATGCTTTCGATCGAATCCTGATGCATGGAACTCATTCAGCAAAATGAGGCAGCGTTCCCCCATTTGTTGCTCGGGGGCCCTCATCTCATCCC
>Ga0207768_100671_pt1 | contig 12635 bp, 17 predicted proteins | sample CeladaPassaB1F01_FD_187478 | JGI IMG/M metagenome (GOLD analysis project Ga0207768, IMG submission 187478) | Cellulose-adapted microbial communities from the Joint BioEnergy Institute, USA - Passage B1F01 (SPAdes) (version 2) | ecosystem: Engineered > Bioreactor > Continuous culture >... | reverse complement strand
CTTGGCGTTGTGGAGGAAGTGGGCGAGGACGCCCGGGACGAGGCTTCCCGTATAGAGGTAGGCGAGGCCAAAGAGGAGGCCCGCCAAGGCGGTGTAAAGGGGGTAGGCCCAGGCCCTTAGGGGGGCGGGGTGGAGGAGGGCGAAGAGGAGGGCCTGGACCCAAAGGCCTAAGCCCCCAAGCCAGGCCATAAGGAGGCTTTGGAGGAACCCCCGGAAGAAGACTTCCTCCCCCAGAGCGGCGGCGAAGGCGAGGGCGAGGAGGAAAGGGGGACTTGCTCCCGAGCGTTTCAGGGCCAGGGCGAGCTCGCGGTGCAGGGCCTCGGCTTCCCGGAAGGAGGCGGGGAAGAGGCGGCGGAAGAGGGCCTCGAGGCCCTGGAGGGCGAGGAGGAGGACCAAAGCCCAAAACCCCGCCCCGCCCGCTTCCCGGGCGAGGGGGAGGCCAAGCCAGAGCATCCCGCCCCCGCCCACGAGGAGGAGCCCCCCCTGGAGGGCGAGGAGGAGGAGGAAGGGGGACTTCACTCCTGCCCCAGGGCGAAGCCCTGGTCCAAAAGCCGCCTGGGGTAGGCGCGGAAGGCCAGGAGGGTTTCCGTCCGCTCCACCCCTTCCAGGGAGAGGATCCCCTGGGTCACCACGTCGTCCAGCTCCTCCACGTCCTTCAGGCGCACCAGGGCCACGAGGTCGTAGGGCCCCGTCACCGAGTAGACCTCGGCCACCTGGGGCAGCTCGGCGATGGCCTCCCCCAGGGCCTGGACGCGGTTCCCCCGGGCCCGGATGAGGACGAAGGCGGTGATCATGGCTCCATCATAAGGGCCTCCACGAAGGCGAGGCGGCTCATCTCCCCGCCGGAGAGGAGGGCCAAAGGGCTTTCCCCCCCGAAGAGGCGCTGGAGGGCCTCTTTGGGGGTGAGGCCTCGGGCCTTGAGGCGGAGGGCCTCCTCCCGCTTCCCCTCCAGGAAGTCCAGCTTGGCCTGAAGGGCCTCCAGGGGGGCTTGGAGGGGCCCCGCGTGGGCGCAGTAGAAGGCGCGGGGCTTTAGGGCGAGGACCCTCCGGAGGCTTTGGAGGAGGGCCTGGAGGTCAAACCCTGGGGTGGCGAGGCTCGCCCGCACCCCCAGGAAGAGGTCCCCCCCGAAGAAAAGACCGGCCTCGGGGTCGTAGAGGGCCACGTGGTCGGGGGCGTGGCCCGGGGTGGGGAGGAGGTGGAGGGGGCCCACCCGCTCGGCCACCTCCACCCGTACAGGGCGGGGGCTTCCCCAGACCAGGCGGCGGTAGAGGCGGAGGGGCTTGGGGGCGGCGACCAGGGCGGCCGTCAGGGCGCTTCCGTAGACGGGGAGGCCGAGCCGGGAGGCTCCCCCGGCGTGGTCCTCGTGGGCGTGGGTAAGGAGCGCGCCCTCGGCCTCGGGGGCGAAGGGGCGGGCCTTAGGGGGGCCCGTGTCCACCAGAAGCCCCCGGTAGCGGTACACGTAGACCCCGTACCCCACGCGGCGTCCCAGGGGCGTGGCCAGGTAGAGGGCCTCCACCCCATGCCCCACAGGTCGCCAAGGCATGTACTTAGTATAACCTCAGTCCACTTCCAGAATCAGCTTGGGCCGGAAGCGGAGGGCGTCCGCCGCCACCAGATGGAGGGGGATGCCCTGGTAGCTTTGCGGGAGCTTCCCGGGGTCGGCCCCGTGGAGGTGACCGTAGACGATGACCTGGGGATGGGCCTCTGCGGCGAGCTCCAGGAGGGGGGAGGCCTCCCCCCCGGGGCCGAAGGGGGGGAAGTGGAAGGCCACCACCAGGTGGCGGTAGGGCTGGCCCTCGAGGGCCTTCAGGGAGAGCTTCAGGCGCTCCACCTCCCGGGCGAAGACCTTCTCGTCCTCCGGCGTCTGGGGCGGGTACTGCCAGCCCCGTGTCCCGGCCACCGCCACCCCGTCCACCACCAGGGCGTCGTTTTGGAGGGCGTACATCCCCGGGGGCAGGGCGGCCCGGAGGCGGCTGATGGAGGGCCACCAGTAGTCGTGGTTGCCCTTGAGGAGGACCTTCCTCCCGGGCAGGCGGGCGAGGTCTAAGAGGTCCGGGATCGCCTCGGAGAGGCGCATGGCCCAGGAGATGTCCCCGGGGACCACCACCAGGTCCTCCTCGCCCACCACCTCCCGCCACCCCCGGAAGAAGGCCTCCGGGTGCCCCTCCCAGCCCGCTCCGAAGACGGTCATGGGCTTGGGGTGGACCCGGGAGAGGTGGGGGTCGGCGATGGCGTAGACGCGCATGGCCCTAAGATTATCCCATGGGGAGCGAGGCTTTGGCGTACGCCCTCCGCCTTCTCGCCCGCAAGGGGTACAGCCGGGCGGCCCTGAGGGCGAAGCTTGCCGCCCGCTTCGGCGAGGCGGAGGCCGAGGCGGCCCTCGGGCGCCTGGAGGCCATGGGCTACCTGGACGACCGGGCCTACGCCCGCGCCTTCGTGGAGACCCGGGCCCGGCGGTACGGCCCGAGGAAGCTTAGGGCCCTTCTCCTCGCCCGGGGGGTGCCGGAGGAGGTGGTGGAGGAGGTCCTGCCCGAGGCCCGGGTGGAGGAGGCCTTGGCGGTCCTCCGCCGCTACCGCCACCGGGAAGACAAGGCCCGGGCGGTCCGCTTCCTCGAGGGGCGGGGCTTTCCCCTGGGGGTGGCCCTGGAGGCCTGGCGGCTTGCCCAGGAGGAGGAGGAGGGGTATAAGTAGGCCATGCCCGAGGTACGCGCCGAGCGCTACATCCCGGCCCCGCCCGAGCGGGTCTACCGGCTCGCCAAGGACCTGGAGGGGCTCAAGCCCTACCTGAAGGAGGTGGAGAGCCTCGAGGTGGTGGCCCGGGAAGGCGCCCGCACGAGGAGCCGATGGGTGGCGGTGGCCATGGGGAAGAAGGTCCGCTGGCTGGAGGAGGAGGAGTGGGACGACGAGAACCTCAGGAACCGCTTCTTCTCCCCCGAGGGGGACTTTGACCGCTACGAGGGCACCTGGGTCTTCCTCCCGGAAGGGGAGGGGACCCGGGTGGTCCTCACCCTCACCTACGAGCTTAACATCCCCATCTTCGGCGGGCTTTTGCAGAAGCTTGTGCAGAAGCTCATGCAGGAGAACGTGGAAAGCCTTCTCAAGGGATTGGAGGAGCGGGTACTGGCCGCTTCCTCTTGAACCGGGAGGGCCTCTGCTCTAGGATGGACCTGAGCCGCCCCAAGAGGTTTTAGAGGGTGGCTGGGAGTTCATAGGAGGTCAAAGTGGAAACGCTGCGCGTCTCTTCCAAGTCTCGCCCCAACTCCGTGGCCGGCGCCATCGCGGCGCTTCTCCGCACCAAGGGCGAGGTGGAGGTCCAGGCCATCGGGCCCCAGGCGGTGAACCAGGCGGTGAAGGCCATCGCCATCGCCCGGGGCTACATCGCCCCCGACAACCTGGACCTGGTGGTGAAGCCCGCCTTCGTCAAGCTGGAGCTGGAGAACGAGGAGCGGACCGCCCTGAAGTTCAGCATCAAGGCCCACCCCCTAGAAACTTGAGGGCCGGGACGCCTCGAGCCCTGGCGGTGGCCGTCCTCCTCGAGGTGGATCGGGGAGGGCGGGCCCAGCTTCTCCTGGACCGCGCCCTGAGGCGGTCCCCCTGGCCCGAGCGGGACCGGGCCTACGCCACCTTCCTGGTCTACGGGGCCCTCCGCCGCCTCCGCCTTCTGGACCACCTCCTCGCCCCCCTCTTGCCCCGGCCCGAGGGCCTGCCCCCCGAGGTGCGCTGGATCCTCCGCCTGGGGGCCCTGGAGTGGCTTGAGGGTAAGCCGGACCACGCCCGGGTGAGCCCCTGGGTGGAGGAGGCGAAGCGCCGCTACCCGGGCCTTGCCAGGCTGGTGAACGCCGTTTTGCGGCGCCTTGCCCCTAGGGAGGCCCCCGAGTGCGTGCGCCTTTCCCTCCCCGACTGGCTCTGCGAGGCCTGGCGGGGCTTCTTCGGGGACGTGGCCTTCGCCGAGGGCTTCAACGAGCCCGCCCCCCTCTTCGTCACCGCCTACCGGGAGGTGGACCTGAGGCCCGGCCCCGTCCCCGGGAGCTACCTTTGGGAAGGCCCCAAGACCGACTTTCCCGCCCTCGGCCTCCAGCCGCAAAACCCCGCCTCCCTCTTCGCGGCCAAGCTTCTTGAGGCCCGCCCTGGGGAGCGGATTTTGGACCTCTGCGGCGGGGCCGGGCTCAAGGCCTTCTACCTCGCCGCCCAGGGGGCGGAGGTGGTCTCCTACGACCTAAACCGCAGGCGGCAGGAGGCGGGGGCGAGGACGGCGCGGCGGCTTGGCCTTTGGGTCCACTACCGCACCCAGGACCTGACCCGGCCCGTGCCCGAGCGGGCGAAGAAGGTCCTCCTGGACGCCCCCTGCACCGGGACCGGCACCTTCCGCGCCCACCCCGAGCTCCGCTACCGCCTAAGCCCCGAGGACCCTGCCCGCATGGCCGCCCTCCAGCTCCAGCTTCTGGAGACGGCGGCCCAGGCCACGGAGGAAGGGGGGGTTCTCGTCTACAGCGTCTGCACCCTGACGGAGGAGGAGGGGGAAGGGGTGGTGCGGGCTTTCCTCGCGCGCCACCCTGAGTTCCGCACCGAGCCCGTCCACCCCCCCTTTCCCCTCCTCGCCCGGGGGCTTGGGGTCTATGTGGACCCAAGGGGAGGGCTGGACGGCTTCTATTACGCCCGGCTTCGGAAGGTAAACTCTCAGGCATGAAGCTGGTCTTTGTGGGTCTCGGCAAGATGGGCCGGAGCATCCTCAAGGGGGCTCTGGAGCGGGGCTTCTTGCGCCCAGAGGAGGTGGGGGTCTTGGGGCGGACGCCCGAGCGGAGCCGGGAGCTCGCCGAGGCTTTTGGCGTTCGCCCCTTGACCCGGGCGGACCTGGGCATGGCCGAGCGGGTCCTGATCGCGGTCCAGCCTCGGGACTTTCCTGCCTTGGCCCCGGAGATCGCCCACCCCCGCCTGGGCTACATCTCCATCATGGCGGGGATCTCCACCTCGGTCCTCGCCCGCAGGCTGGACAACCGCCGCGTAGTCCGGGCCATGCCCAACCTGGCGGTGGTCATCGGGGAGAGCTCCACCGCCCTCACGGCCCTAAAGGAGGCCAGCGAGGCGGAAGACCTCGCCTTCGCCCGGGCGCTTTTCGCCACGGTGGGGGATGTGTACGAGATCCCCGAGCACCTCTTCGACGCCTTCACCGGCATGTCCGCTTCCGCCCCCGCCTATTTGGCGGTGGTGGCCGAGGCCTTGGCGGACGCGGGGGTAAAGATGGGCATGCCCCGGGCCCTGGCCCTCCGCCTCGCCGCGGATGCCCTGGCGGCCACGGGGGAGCTTCTCAAGGGCAGGCACCCCGCCCAGGTCAAGGACGAGGTGGCGAGCCCGGGGGGCACCACCATCCACGGCCTCCACGCCCTCGAGGCCCGGGCGGTGCGGGCGGCCTTTTACGAGGCGGTGGAGGCGGCCACCCAGAGGGGGCACGAGCTCGGCGAGTCGGAGTGATGCCGCCCCATGCGGGCGCAAGCCCGCATGGGGGCCCCGGTAAAAAGACTTTGGCGGGAATTTTGGGCGGCAGGAGGGCGAACCCAGGAGAAAAGAAGGGCATGGCGGTGGCGCGGCTTTTCGGCCTTTGTCTCCTCCTCGGCCTGGCCTGGGCCCAGATCCTCCCCCCTGAGGGGGGGCTTTACGTCTACAGCAACGGCACGGTCCAGGCGCTCGAGGCGGTGGAAGGAGGGTACCGCCTCGCCTACCGGCGGGACGGGAAGGTCTTCCGCGAGGACCGGCTCCGCTTCGGCGCAGAGGGGATCTACTTGGAAGGGGTCGCGCTCCCCGAGGGGTTCTTCCCCTTCGTCCCGCCCTTGCTCCTCTACCCGAAGAGGCTTGTCCCGGGCGCTTTTTGGTCGGGGAACGCCCGCTTCCAGGAGCAGCGGGTGGCCCTGGCGGTCCGGGTGGAGGGGGTGGAGGGGGTTAGGGTGCCCGCGGGGCGCTTCAACGCCTACCGCCTGCGGGTGGCCTTCACCACGGAGCGGGGCGGGGCCGACGTGAAGCTCCTCTACCTTGTCCCCGGCCTCGGCGTAGTGGCCTTCCGGGCGGGGGAGGGCCTCGTGGGCCTCGTCCGCTTCAGCGCGCCCTAAGCCGGTAGCGCAGGATCTCCCAGTACATGCGGAGCCGGTGGCCGAGCCCGGCGAGAACCCCCCGCTTCTCCTCCTTCATCACCTGGCTTACCCCCTCCATGGGCACGTACACCACGGGCCAGCCCGCCCGCTTGGCGTGCTGGGTGAGGAGGAGCTCCAGGTCGTAGCGGGCCCTTTCCAAGCCGGGCACGCTCCTCAGGTCCTCCAGGCGGAGGGCCCTTTGGCCCGAGAGAAAGGGGGTGAGGCGCATGGCCAGGTCCGTGGAGGCCCGCCCTCCCCGGAAGACCCCCACGGCCATCCGGGCCTCCCCCTCCTTAAGAGGCTTAAGCAGGGCGAAGAGGTGCTCCGGGCGGAGCCCGAGGAGGTCGGCGTCCAGGAGGAGGACGAAGGGGGTCCGCACCGCCTTGAGCCCCTCGGCGATGGCCCCGCCCTTCCCCCGGTTTTCCTTTAGCCGCACCACCTCGGCCCCGGCCTCCCGGGCCCTTCGGGCGGTTTCGTCCTTGGAGCCGTCGTCCGCCACCACCACGGGAAACCCCGCCTCCCGGGCCACCCGCACCACCCGGCCCACGGTGGCCTCCTCGTTGAAGGCGGGGATCAGGACCGTGGCCTCCGCCACCTCACCCCCCGAGAAGCCGCCTCAGGTCCTGGAAGGTGACCAGGAGGAGAAGGAGAAGGAGGAAGAGGAAGCCCAGGTAGTGGACGGTGGCCTCCTGCTCGGGCCGGAGGCGGAGGAAGCGGCCAAGGAAGAGGAGGAGGATGCGGCCGCCGTCTAAAGCGGGGATGGGGAGGAGGTTGAAGAGGGCGAGGGAGAGGTTGATGGCGGCGGCGAGCTCCACCAGGCGGAAAAGCCCCTCCTGGGCCGCCCGCCCCGTCTCCGCCAGGATGCCCACGGGGCCGAGGACGCCGCTATCCGGGTTCCCCGCGAGGACGCCGAGAAGCCCCCCCACCAGGGCCCGGACGAGGGCGGGCCCGAAGGCGAGGGTACGCCCTGCGGCGAGGCCGAGCCCTTCCAGGAAGCCCACCTTGCGGTAGATCACTTCTAGCTGGTAGACCACCCCCAGGCGCTCCATCCCCTCCTCCCATGTGAGGGAGAGGGCCACCTCCTCCCCCTGGCGGAGCACGGCCAGGGTGTGGGCGCCTGGGGTTTTGAGCCGCTCAATCTCCTGGGGCCTTTCCAAAGGCTTCCCGTCCACGGCGAGGAGGATGTCCCCAGGCTTAAGCCCTGCTTCCTCGGCCACGCTTCCTGGCAGGACCTCGAGGATCACCGCCCGGCCCGTGGCCTCGGGCACCCCCTGGGCGCTGAAGAGGTAGGCGAGGAGGCCCCAGGCGAGGAGGACGTTCATGGCCACCCCCGCCACCAGGACGAGGAGCTTCCCCAGGAAGGGGAGGGCGTCGTACCCCCTCCCCTTTTCCTCGGGGAGGAGGCCCTCGATGTCGGCGTACCCCCCTAGGGGGATGGCGGAAAGCCGCCACTCCGTTCCCCAGGCCTCCTTTCGCCAAAGGACCGGGCCGAAGCCGATGCTGAAGGCCTTGACCCGCACCCCTTGAAGCCTCGCCGCCAGGTAGTGGCCGAGCTCGTGGACGAAGACGCTGACGCCGATGATGATCAGAAACCAGAACAGGCTCATGCCCACCTCTTGGCCTCCTCCCGGGCCCAGGCGTCCACGGCGAAGAGGCTCTCCCATGTTAGAGGCTCTGCGGGGGTGGCTTCCAGCACCCGGGCCAGGATCTCGGGGATGCGGGGGAAGGGGATTTTCCCCTGGAGGAAGGCCTCCACCGCCACCTCGTCGGCGGCGGAGACGGCCACCTGGGCCAAGCCCCCCCGCCTTCCCGCCTCGTAGGCCACGGCGAGGGCGGGAAAGCGCTTGAGGTCGGGCTCTAAGAATTCCAGGACCCCGGGGATGGGGAGGTCCTTCAGGGGGGTCTCCGCCCGCTCGGGATAGGTGAGGGCGTACTGGATGAAAAGGCGCATGTCCGTGGGGCCGAGCTGGGCCTTGAGGCTTCCGTCCACGAAGCGCACCAGGCCGTGGACGTAGGCCTGGGGATGGATGAGGACCTTGATCCTCTCCAGGGGGAAACGAAAGAGCTCTTTGGCCTCCAGGACCTCGAGGCCCTTGTTGAAGAGGGTGGCGGAGTCCACGGTGACCTTGGGGCCCATCCGCCAGCGGGGGTGGTTTAAGGCCATCTCTGGGGTCACTTGAGAGAGGTCCTCAGGCTCCTTGAGGAAAGGCCCGCCGCTTGCCGTGAGGATGAGCTCGGCCACGTCCTCTCGCCTCTCCCCGAGGAGGGCCTGGAAGAGGGCGGAGTGCTCCGAGTCCACGGGGAGGATCTCGGCCCCGTGGGCCTCCGCCTCCTGCCAGAGGAGGGGCCCCGCCGCCACCATGGCCTCCTTGTTGGCGAGGGCCACCCGTTTCCCGGTCCGCACCGCCATGCGGGTAGGGGCGAGCCCGGCCAAGCCCGGGATGGCGGCCACGGCCACCTCCGCCTCCAGGGCGGCCACCTCCTCGGCCGTGGCGAGCCTAAGCCCGGGGAAGCGGGCCTTGAGCTCCTTGTGGAGGCTTTCCTCCGCCGCCACCAGGCGGGGCTTCCAAAGGGTGATCTGCCGGGAGAGGGCCTCGAGGTTTTTCCCGGCGGCGAGGCCCACCACCTCGTAACCCCTCAGGCGGCAGACCTCGAGGGCCTGCTTTCCGATGGAACCCGTGGATCCGAGGACGACGACCCGCTTCATGTGAAAAGCACCACCAGGAAGTACGTGAGGGGGAAGGCGAAGAGGAGGCTATCTATCCGGTCCAGAAGACCGCCGTGCCCGGGGAGGAAGCTCCCTGAGTCCTTCACCCCGGCGAAGCGCTTCAGCATGGACTCAGCGAGGTCCCCGAGCTGGGCCCCTAAGGAGAGAAGGAGGCTGAAAAGCCAAAGCTCCAGTAAACCGAAGGGGAAGACCTCCCGCACCAAGCCGGTGTAGACCACCAGGGCGAGGAAGCTCACCGCGATCCCCCCCAAGGAGCCCTCCACGGTCTTGCCCGGGCTGATCTCCGGGGCGAGCTTCCGCCTGCCGAAAGTCCGTCCGATGAAATAGGCCCCGATGTCCGTGGCGAAGCTGGCCACGATGGGTAGGGAGAGGGTCCAAAGGCCCAGGCTGCTGTCGGGGGTTTCCCTGAGGAGGAGGACGTACCCCAGGCTCCAGGGCAGGTAGAGAAAGGCCATGAGGCCGAAGGCGAAGCGGGGGAGGTTGGCCCCAAAGAGGAGCTCGTAGCTGAAGCTGGCGAGGAGGAAGAGGCCCAGGGCCACCTCCCGCCAGGGCACCTGGGGGAAGTGCCAGTAGAGCTGGGGCAAGGAGAAGAGGAAGACCAAAACCCCTCCCGCCAAAAGGAGGGGGGTGTTGAGGGCGATCCCCCTCCTCGCCAGCATCTCCGCGAGCTCCCGGGTGCCGAGCCAGTGGACAAAGAGGAGGGTGGGGAGGATGAGGGGGATGCCCCCCCAAAGGACGAGGAGGAGGAGAAGGGCCCCGGCCAGGGCGGAGAAGACGCGGGTGGGGAGGTGGTCCGTCATTCCTCCCCCTTGGGCAAGCGGGGGCGCGGCATGCCGGGGTCAGCCCAGGATCTCCTGCTCCTTCTTCTCCGCAAGCTGGTCGGCCTTGGCGATGAACTCGTCGGTGATCTTCTGGATCTCCGCCTCCGCCCGCTTGGTCTCGTCCTCGGAGAGATGGAGTTCCTTGGCCAGCTTCTTCAGCTTGTCCAAGGCCTCGCGGCGGATGTTGCGGATGGCCACCCGCCCCTCCTCGGCGTACTGGCGCACCGCCCGCACCAGGTCTTTTCGCCTCTCCTCGGTGAGGGGCGGGATGTTGATGTAAAGGGCGTCCCCCTTGTTGCTGGGGTTCAGGCCCAGGTCCGAGTCCCGGATGGCCTTCTCTATGGCCTTGAGGGCGTTCTGGTCCCAGGACTGGACCACGAGGGTTCGGGCGTCCGGGGCGGTCACGGTGGCGATCTGGTTTAGGGGGACGTGGGTGCCGTAGTACTCCACCTTCAGGTGCAGGAGGAGGGCGGGGTTGGCGCGGCCGGTGCGGAGGCCCGCCAGGTTGTGCTCCAGGACCTCGAGGCTCTTTTGCATGTGGCTTCGGGTTTCCGCGTAAAGCTCCTTCAGGGTCATACCGCCTCCTTTCTAGTGGATGAGGGTGCCCACTTTTTCCCCCTGGATAATACCCACCAGGGCGCCGGGTTTGAAGATGTCAAAGACCACGATGGGAAGCCCCGCCTCCATGCACAAGGTGATGGCCGTGGTGTCCATCACCTGGAGGCCCCGGTTCAGGACCTCCAGGTAGGTGAGCTCGTCAAAGCGCACGGCCTCGGGGTTTTTGCGGGGGTCGTCGGAGTAGACCCCGTCCACCTTGTTTTTGGCCATGAGGACCACCTCGGCCCCCACCTCGAGGGCGCGGAGGGCGGCGGCGGTGTCCGTGGAGAAGAAGGGGTTGCCCGTCCCCCCGCCGAAGATCACGATCCGCTCCTTCTCCAGGTGGCGGAGGGCCCTGCGGCGGATGTAGGGCTCGGCCACCTGGGTGATGGTGAGGGCGGTCTGGACCCGGGTGGGGACGCCCAGGGATTCCAGGGCGTCTTGGAGGGCGAGGGCGTTCATGATGGTGGCCAGCATGCCGATGTAGTCGGCGGTGGCCCGGTCCATCCCCACCCCCTGGCGGGCGCCCCGCCAGAGGTTGCCCGCCCCGATGACGATGGCGAGCTGGACCCCGGTGTCGTAGGCGGCCTTGATCTCCCGGGCCAGGGCCTGGGTGGCCTCGGGCTCAATGCCGAAGCCGTTTCGGGTCAGGAACTCGCCGGAGAGCTTTAGGAGAACCCGCTTGTACTTCATGGCTTCATGGAAAACCGGGGCCCCGGAAACGCCGGGCCCCGGTGCGCCTTCATGGCTTACGCCCCCAACTCAAAGCGGCAGAAGCGTCGGACCACGATGTTCTCGCCGATCTTGGCGATGGCCTCTTGGATGAGCTCCTTCACCTTGACCTTGTCGTCCTTGACGAAGGGCTGCTCCAGCAGGACCACCTCCTCCAGGTACTTCTTTAGGCGGCCTTCGGCGATCTTCTCGGCGATCTGCTGGGGCTTCCCTTCGTTAAGGGCGGCCTGGATGTAGATCTGCCGCTCCTTTTCCAGCTCCTCGGCGGGGATCTCCTCGGCGGAGACGTAGCGGGGGTTCATCATGGCGATGTGCATGGCGAGGTCCTTGGCCAGGTTCTGGAAGAGCTCGTTCCGGGCCACAAAGTCCGTCTCGCAGTTGAGTTCTACCAGGACCCCAACCCGCTGGTTGTGGTGGATGTAGTGGCCGATGATGCCTTCGCGGGCTTCCCGGTCCGCCTTCTTGGCGGCCTTCATCGCCCCCCGCTCCCTAAGGAGCTGGACCGCCTTCTCCTCGTCCCAGCCGGCGTCCTCGAGGGCCCGCTTCACGTCCATCATGCCGGCCCCCGTGGCCTCGCGCAGCTTCTTGATGAGTTCGGTCTGGCTCATGCTTCCACCTCGCTTTCGCCCTCAGAGGTCTCGGTGGCTTCCGCCTCCTGCACCAGGGCGTAGGAGGGGGAGGGCTCCACCACCCCGCCCCGGGCCTGGATGATGAGGTCCACCGCCCGGGAGAGGATGAGCTGGATGGAGCGGATGGCGTCGTCGTTTCCGGGGATGATGTAGTCCACCAGGTCGGGGTCGGAGTCCGTGTCCGCCAGGGCGATCACGGGGATGAAGAGCTTCCTCGTCTCCCGGACGGCGATGGCCTCCTTGGTCGGATCCACGACGAAGACGGCGTCGGGGAGGCGCTTCAGGAGGCGAAAGCCGGAGAGGTACTTCTGAAGCCGTTCCAGCTCGTGCTTCAGCCGGACCTGCTCCTTCTTGGGGCGCTCCTCAATCTCCGGGGAGGCGAAGAGGGCCTCCAGCTCCTCCAGCCGGTGGACCCGCTGGGAGATGGTCTTGAAGTTGGTGAGCATGCCGCCCAGCCAGCGCTGGTTCACATAGGGCATGCCCGCACGCTCTGCCTCCATGCGCACGATGTCCTGGGCCTGCTTCTTGGTGCCCACGAAGAGGATCGTCCCGCCGCGCATGGCCAGGTCCTCAATGAAGCGGAACGTGCGCTCCAGCTCCTCCATGGTCTTCTGGAGGTCAATGATGTGGATGCCGTTCCGCTCCGCGTAGATGTAGCGGGCGAACTTGGGGTTCCAGCGCTTCCTCTCGTGGCCGAAGTGAACGCCGGCTTCCAGGAGCTCCTTAACCGTGATCTCTACGGGCATATTCCTCCCATCGGGGAAGGTTGGGCTTAGGTCTACGCCTTCGCTAGGACGGCGTGCGGGCGCGCCGGCCTCTTTCCCGCGGGACCTTCCCCTGCCCGAGGGCTGGTCCGGCGCACCTTCCCGATTATAGGCCCCGGGTCCCCTTTGCGAAACCCCCTCCCTTGGGCTATACTCCCCTAGGCCTGGGGCGGTAGCTCAGAGGGAGAGCACCCGCCTTGCAAGCGGGAGGTCCGGGGTTCAAATCCCCGCCGCTCCACCAG
>Ga0207768_100660_pt1 | contig 12950 bp, 4 predicted proteins | sample CeladaPassaB1F01_FD_187478 | JGI IMG/M metagenome (GOLD analysis project Ga0207768, IMG submission 187478) | Cellulose-adapted microbial communities from the Joint BioEnergy Institute, USA - Passage B1F01 (SPAdes) (version 2) | ecosystem: Engineered > Bioreactor > Continuous culture > Unclassified... | reverse complement strand
AGCTGCTCGGCAGGTGGTATCCTTGTCATAGGTCTGGGCCTCCTCGGTGTGTCCCTTTCGGTTTTTTCTCCTACCACCGATGGTAGTCCAGACCACTCGCTTTTTACAGACAGATTAAGCCATCACCCCCGAATCGTGTACGCTACACCTACACGAGGAAATACAGTGCAGATTATTGTACGCTCGTTCGTCGCATTAGTGATGTCTCTCCAACCAATAAGCCATTGCCGACTCCACTGGCTGACTCGGAGACGTGCATCGACATCGATTTTGCGAGCCCAATAACGGGCAGCCACGCCGGTTCCTGGCATCGCCTTTTCAAGCCAAGACAATTCCCGCAAAGCACCAGACTCCCCGCCGCGAATGTATGTAGCCCAGCGGTGATCGAACTGGTGAATCATCTTGGCTTCATATACCATCTGCTCGGCCGACGACGGCGTGCGGTCCACATCATCCATAAGGACACCGTCTCGTATGTCATTGGTAATGTGAAATAGTCCCTGCCTTATCTGAATCCCCCACGGGTTCCCCACCTCCGGCGGCTTCGTCTCGTCGATCAGGACGGGGACGTTGCGGTAGATCTTCTTCGTGAGCTCCGCGTCGTACTCGCTCCGGAAGACCGGGCAGGTTCGGGTGTTCGGGTTGATGAGGCGGAAGTCCTCCGCGGTCAGACGGAACCGGCGCCGACGGTCGCGGAGGTGCTCGACCCGCGTCGCGAAGAAGGCGAACTCCGCGGCCTCCGCGCGGCCCAGGGTGAGCAGGGCGAACTTGTAGCTGCGGTGCACGCCGGGGAAGATCGCCTCCCGGTTCTCGAAATCGTACAGCGACACGAGCCGCCGCTTCTCGACGACCTCGCCGAAGAACGCCTTCGTCGAATCGTCCGTGGCGATCCCGGTCGGGACCACGATCCCGGCACGGCCGGTCGGCCCGATCAACCGGTACGCGGTCTCGGCGAAGAGGGCGTAGGTGTTGACGTCGCCGACGCCGGTGAGCGGGAAGCGGGCCGGGGTGTGGCAGAAGACGCTCGTCGCCTCGGCCTGCTGCTTGGCATTCACGAACTCCTCGTACAGCGCCCGCTCTCGCGTGCCAGGGGCCGCCTTCGCGAGTTCGGCGATCGCCCGCTCGCGCGCCGCCTTGTTCTTCGCCTGGGCGATCTCCGGCGCACGATTGGCGAAGAACTCCTGCTCCTGCAGCTTGATCCGCTCCCACGGCGGATTCCCGAGCACCACGTCGAACCCGCCCTTCTCGAAGACCTGCGGGAAGGCGAGGGGCCAGTGGAGCACGCGCGCCTCGCGGCACACGCGCCTCGCCGTCGCCACCAGGGAGTGCGTGGGGCCGAGGGTGCCGTCCAGCGCCATGGCGAGGGCCGTCGTCGTGGGGAAACGCTCGGTGGCGACGGCGTCGCTCAGCGCGCGCTCCCCTTCCCCGAGCCGTTTCGGCATGAGGAACGCGGCCATGTAGAGGTCGGCCGCCACCGCGATCGGGCTGTTCTCCGCGTCGGCGCGGAGCGCGGCGTACGCGGCCCGCTTCGCCTCGACGTTCTCGACGGCGTCGTCCGAGAGCTGCTCGAGGCGGGCGAACGCGTCCGCCAGGGTCCTCCCCCCGAGCTCGAGGGAGAGCGCGCCGCTCTCCCTCTTCCGCTGCAGCACCTTCCGCCCCTCGCGGTTCAGGCGGCGGAGCTGGTTCGCGAGCTCGCGATCGTCGCCGGTGAGCGGCTTGAACGCGTCGTCCGGGATCCCATCCGCCAACACCGAGAGGTCGAGGAGCCCGAGGAGCGAGTCGCCGCAGACCAGGTGGTGGTCGAGGAAGCCGAGGGCGCGGTCGGGGGTGTGCGCCTCGAGCCAGAGCGCCATCCGCGCCAGCTCGAGGGCCATCGGGTTGCGGTCCACGCCGAAGATGCAGTGGGTGACGACGTCGCGCAGGGCGTGGCGGTACTCCACGGCCCCGGGCGTCCCGCCCGCCCGGATCCGCGCCAGCTCGCCGGCGAGACGCCGGGCCGCGGCGAGGAGGAAGTGGCCGCTCCCGCAAGCGGGGTCGATCACCGTGATGGAGAGGAGGGCGCCCTCGGGGTCGTCCGGGTTGGCGGCGAGCCGCTCCCGGACCACCGGCATGAGCGCCGTGTCGAGGAGCTGCTGGACGAGGGCGTCGGGCGTGTAGTAGCTCCCCGTCCGCTTCCGCTCGTTCCCGGCGCTCTCCTCCACCCCCGCGAAGGAAAACCGGCGCGCGCCATCGCTCACGACCGGCACGAGCTCGAGGAGCGACTCGTAGACGCTCCCGAACTCCTCGGGGCCCATATCCTTCCAGTTGACGCGGCTGAGCACGCCGTCCCGTTCCAGCCACGCGAGGTTGCGGACCGCGTCGAGGAGCGCGTGGTTCGGCAGCTCCGCGGCATCGAGGTGCGGGCACTGCTCCGGGGCGAACAGCCCACCGAGCCCCGGGAGCCCGAGCGCCGGCTCGCCCTCGCGGCGGCCGAGCGCGGTGAAGACGGGACGGAGCGACGCCCAGAGGTCGCCGTGCCGGTCGTACTGCGCGCGGCGGAGCGACCGCTCGCGGAGGCGCCGCATCCCGTACCCCTCGGCGTAGAGCGCCCGGACCTCGGGCGGCGTCCCCGGCGGGTGCAGGATGTCCCGCTCCTCGACGGTTAGGAGGAAGATCATCCGGTAGACGAGGCGGAGGAGCTCGTTGTAGTAGTCGAGGGCCGAGAGCTCGCCCGTCGCGAGCGCGTGCCGGAGCGCGGGGTTGTCGGCGGAGAGGAACCCCTGCCCGAGGGCGAGGAGCGCCTTCTCGACGCCGTCCCGGAGCAGGTCCCGGGCGCGGCTCCCCTCCTCCGCCGCGACGTTGCGCCAGGCCTCGAGCGGGCAGTCGGTCACCGGTTGCCCCGGCCGCCCGAAGCGAGACGCGTGGAGCACGAGCCAGAGCGCGGAGAAGTCGGCGAAGCGCTCTTCCGTGAAGATCCGCTCGAGATCCGCCTCGAACCACGCCGGGCGGGTGAGCGACGCGTTGTCCCGCCCCAGGCGGATGCGGAGCCCGTTGGTCGCGATCCCCCAGAGGGCGTCGTCGGCGGCGTTCAAGTACTCCTGGAGCGCGCCCCAGGCGCTGCGGCGGCGGTGCCCGTCGCCGTGGCGCGGGACCGAGTCGTCGAGCGACGTGTCCGCGCTCCCGACGACGACGGGGACCCGGCCGCCGAGGCCTTCGAGGTCGATCGGGAAGCGCCGGCCGTCGATCTCGCGGATCCCGCCGTCCCGGAGATCTTCGAAGTCGAAGACGTCGGCGAGGAGCTGGCGGGCGAAGCTCCGGGCGACCGCATGGGGATCGTGTCCCGGTTGCGAGCGCGCCGCCGCGAACTCGCTCCAGAGCGCCTCGGCGATCCTCCAGTAGCGCGTGATCTCGTCGCGGAGCTCGAGCCCCTTCTTGATCCCGTAGTCGGCCGGCTCCTGCGCCGGCGCCTCGAGCGCGGCGACCTTGCCGAGCCACTCCGGCGGGAAGAGTCCGCCCTCGAGGGCGAGGGCATCGAACTGCAGCGTCGCTTCGGATCTACGGGCCATGGTCAAACCGTCGGCAGCAGTACGTACGCGGCGATCACGTCCACGGGCATGAGGGGGCGCACCTCGTAGCGCCCCCGCCCACCACCGGCCTCGCGGACCCGGCGGTGGTCCTCCAGGAGCGTCTGTGCCCGTTCGTGGGCGATCCGTTCGAGGACGGGGTCCATGGTGTCCAGCGCCGCGAGCGCTTCCTCGAGGACGCGCCGGCGGGCCGCCTCGGCGAGATCGCTCGCCGCGGGCGCCTCCAGCCATTCCCTCACCTGCGGCCCGACGACCGGGACCGGGTTCGCGCGACCCACCAGCGCGACCGGGAGCGCCTCCTCGACGAGGAGGACGCGCGAATTCCGGTCTCGGACTGTGGTGAGCTGGTGCCGGACCCGGAGGAGGAGCACCGTCGTCTGCTTCTCCACCGCCGGCGAGCGCCACACGCCAGTGCGACCGAGCCGGGAGAAGGCGCCGACGCCGTCCTCCGCGCCGTCGTCGAGGGCGCGTTCGAGCAGGTCCTCGGCGAGCGCGGCCACGAGCGGGTGACTGCGGTGCACGAAGAGGGCTCCTGGCGCCGGCGGCTGCGCGAAGTCGATCCGGATCGTCCCCTCGAGCCCCTCGGCCGCCAGCCGCTCCCGGAGCGCCGCCGGGAGCGCGCCGAGCGGCGCCCGGACCCCGCGCGGGAGCGGTTCGACCGCGGCGTTGAGGCGCGCCATGGCACGCGTCACGAAGCGCCGCACGTCGTGCTGGTCCCCGAGGGCGGTCTGCATCCGCTCCCATTCCGGGAGCACCTCCTCGGGCTTCAGGCGCCGCTGGGCGAAGACGGTGCGGTTGCGCTTCATCTTTTCCGCGAGGCTCGTCCAGCGGACGTCGAGGTCGCGGACCTCCTCGAGCTGGTCGTAGGAGAAGAGCTCGCCCTGGCCGGTGTACTGCCCGCGCCGGAGCATGACGGCCCGCATCAGCGCCTCGGTGATGGAGTGGTCGTCGTCCGGGACGGGGACCGGCACGCCGAGCTCCTTCCGAATCCGCTCGGCCTTGCGAAGGATCACGCCGAGGACCGCGCCGTCCACGGGGTTGTTCTCGCCGTAGATCAGCGACGCCCGCACCACGGGGCTCGGCTGGCCGTAGCGGTCGACGCGCCCCTCGCGCTGCTCGTGCCGCGTCGGGTTCCACGAGAGGTCGTAGTGGACGACGGCGTCGAAGTAGGCCTGGAGGTTGATCCCCTCCGAGAGGCAGTCGGTCGCGACGAGGACGCGCCGGTCGTGCTCGCCCGCCTCCTCGACCCTCCGCTCCCGTTCTTCCGTCGGGAACTCGCCGGTCACGACGCCGACGTGGACGTCCCTGAGTCTCCGCTGCAGGTGCGCCGCGACGTAGTGCGCCGTGGCGACGTAGCGGCAGAAGACGACGGGGTTGAAGCCCTCCTGGAGGAGCTGCTCGACGTGGCGGAGCAGGAGCGCGAGCTTGGGGTCTCCGCTCTCGCCCGCGAGCCGCTCGGCGGTCTGGACCAGCCGGGCGAGGCGGGGGTCGGCGGTGGCGGCGCCCAGCTCGGCGTCGTCCTCCGGGAGGTCGTCGGCGCTGCCGTCGAAGACGTGCTCGGCCAACTCGTCGTCCGACAGGACCTCCGTCCTCATTCGGGTGCGAAGCGCCTGCGCCGCGGCGGCCGGACTGCTCGAGACGCAGCGCATGAGGGCGAGCATCCCCCAGAAGGTGAGGCGCTGGCGCCGCTCGTCGCCGCCGGCGGAGCGGGTCACGTCGGCGCAGTAGGCCAGGACGTCCTCGAAGAACCGCTCCCACTCGCCCGTGAGGCGGTAGGTCAGCTCCGCCGTCTCGCGCTGCGGGAAGATCTTCTGGTCCATCCACTCGTCGATGTCCGGCCGGCGCCGCTGGACGAAGTGGTTGGCGAGCCGCTCGCGGAGGCGCTGCCGCTCTCCTTCCGAGACCTCCTGCATCCGCCCGAAGTCGGGGTGGAGGAGGCCGAGGAGGGCGTAGAACGCGGCCTCGTCGCCGCTGTGAGGCGTCGCGGTGAGGAGCACCAGATGCCGCTCGGGGTCCGCGGCGAGGGCCTTGAGGAGCTCGTACCGCAAGTGCCGCGCGGCGCCCGGGGTCGTGCACGTGTGCGCCTCGTCGACGATCACGAACTCGGGGCAGACGCGCTGGAAGTCGTGGCGACGCCGGTCGCTCTTGATGTAGTCCAGGCTCACCACCGTGAAGGGGTGGAGCGTGAAGATCGACTCGTTGACCGGGAGCCCGCGCTCGAGCCGTGCGGCGCTGGTGGCGGTCACCGCCGTGGCCTTGATGTGGAAGCGCTCGTCGAGCTCGCGGACCCACTGGTCGACGAGGTGGGGCGGGCAGAGCACGGTGAGCCGCTCGATCTCGCCGCGGTCGTAGAGCTCGCGGGCGATGAGGCCGGCCTCGATCGTCTTCCCGATCCCCACGTCGTCGGCGATGAGGAGCCGCACCGGGTCGAGCCGGAGCGCCATGAGGAGCGGGACGAGCTGGTAGGCGCGCGGCTCGAAGGCCAGGTTCCCGAAGGAGCGGAACGGCCCGGCGCCGCGACGGAGCGAGAGGAGGAGGGCGTCGCGCAGGAGCAGCGCGGCCTCCTGCCCGGCCTCCATGGCGGGCGTCGGGCGCGGGAACGTCGCCGGCTCGACGTCCGGCTCCACCTCGAGATGGATCAACGCCGCGTCCTCCTCGGAGCCCGACAGGGGACGCAGGCGGAGCACGTCGCCCACGCTCCCGGGGAGGACGATCCAATCGCGGCCGCGGGCGCGCACGATGGCGCCGGGCGAGAAACGCGGCGTCGCGGCAGTCGTCGTCAGCGTCATACGTCGACCTCAGACATTCACTCGGAGCAGACGGCCCAGGCGGGCGAACGTCGCCGGCCAGGTTCCCGTGTCGTTGGCGAATCGCACGAAGGTGTAGCCCTTCTCCTCCCACTCGGTCTGGAGATCCGACGGGGTGTCGGGGAGCGCGACGGCAATCAGGTCGTCGGTCCACTGGAGGACGACATGGTCGCCGATCTGCGACCGGACGGGCGCCGGCGCGCCGGGGAGGAGCTCGGCGAAGCGTTTCCGCCATCGGGCCTCCCAGCTGTCCTCCTCGCCCGGGGCTTCGACCGGCGGCAGCTCGTCGGCCGGCGATGCGAGCAGTTCCGTCCGGCACTGGGCGAGGCGCAGCAGGATCGCGCGTGCCTCCCGGTCGCGGCGGTCGATCCGCTCGTGGTCCGGCTGGTTGTAGTAGGAGAGGAGGCAACGATAGCAACCAGCCACGCAGTTCGCGCCCGGCACGTCTTCGAGTTCGTCGACGGACGGGAGCGGCGCGCGCGGATCATCCGGCAGCGCGATGTGCATGATCCGGAGCGCCTCGCGGGCGACGCGCGCGAGCGCGTCCGGCTCGCTCACCAGGCGGGTGAGGACGCCGGCGCCGCCCTCGGCAGCCTCGTAGAAGAGCAGACCGCGACGGTTGTCGCCGTCCGGGAGCGGCTCGACCAGGAGCTCGCCCTCCTCGAGCTGGTAGACCGCTTCGATCCCGCGGAGCAGGGCGTACTGCACCGTGGCGATCGTCTTCAGCGGTTTCTCCTCGATCGGCCGGAGGTGCAGCGCGTTCTTGCGGTCCTGCACGTACGGGACGATGCGCTGCGGCGGCGTTCTGTCCGGGTCGGACTCTCCACCGGACCCATCCTCGCCGACCCACCGGCCCGTCCGCGGGTTGATCATGAAGCCCAGGACGTACTTGTCCTTGCGGCGCCGCAGCCCCTTGTTGATCCGGGTGATCGTCGCGCCGGGGCCGTACCGCAGCTCGACGATGTCGCCTTCCGCGTCCACCGCGCGCACCGCCCGGACATCGCGCCGCCCCTTGCGCTCCGCCCACTCGTAGACGGTCTGGAGCTCGAACCCCTGGCGCTGCCGCTCCTCGTCGTTCGACGTGATGCGGAGCACCGGGTAGGTGTCGACGTTCTCGATCCGGTACAGGTTCTGGACGAGCTGCGCCTCGCCGAGCGGATGGCCGCAGCCGTGGCAGCCGTTCACCGCGTCGTCGAAGTGCGCGGCGCCGCAGCGCGTGCAGACCCGCGCGGCGCGGGTGGCCAGCCACGCGCCGGCGCTCGCCTCGTGCGACGAGCCGACGGACAGCTTCGCCGCCACCACGCGATACGCCCGCCCCTCGTGGTAGACCAGACTCCGCGGCCCGAACTCGGCGATCCCCAGGAAGCGCGGACGCTGGATGAACCCGCCCTTGCGTGTCTTCCCGTCGTTCGAGCCGGGGATGTACGCCATGAGCGGGAGCCGCGGGAAGTTGTAGCCCGGCAGGAACCCCTCGGTCGCCAGGTAGCGGTAGGTGAAGAAATCGCTCGAGAGGGTCGACGTTCCCCGCTGGAGCAGATCGATCTGCTCGATCGCCTGGTCGTACCGCCGCTTCGCGTCCTTGCGCTGCTGCGCGGTGGCCGCGTGGCTGCTCAGGACCGCGTGGGCGAGGTCCCGCTGCTCCTCCGCGGACTGGAAGAGCCGGCGCCAGCGATCGAACGCCCTGTCGAACTGATCGAACGCGGCCTGCGCGGTCGCCCGCGCGAATTCCGCAGGGCCGGTGAACCACGGCGCGGCGTGCGGAGTGAGCTCTTTGAGCAACGTTGTGAGGATGCGTTCGCCCCGGCGGGCGCCCTCCTCAACGGCTTCCGTCGCCCTGAGCGGCTCGGCGAGATCGGCTCTGAGGGGCAGCCCCGGGCGGTCAAGTTGCAGCAGATCGCCGATCGATCCGGGGAGCTCGACGCCGGTGCACGCGAGCCAGACCGCGTTCAGATGGCTCTCGATCAGCTCGCGGTTCGCCAGGTCCAGCAGGGGCGGGCGGACCTCGCCGTGGACCATCGCCCTGGGGTCGCGGAAGAAGTACTGGTCGTGCGGGCTCTGCGCGGCGCAGTAGGTCACCACGAGCGCGGCCTGGCCGCTCCGCCCCGCCCGCCCCGCGCGCTGGACGTAGTTCGCCGGCGTGGGCGGGACGTTGCGCAGGTACACGACGTTCAGCGCCGAGATGTCGATCCCGAGCTCCATCGTCGGCGAGCAGACGAGCGCGGGGAGGAAGCGCGTGCTCTCGCCCACCGCCTCCGCGCTCTTGGGCCCCGGCGTCTCCAGCTCCCGGCGGTCCCGGTCTCCGTAGCGGAATCGCTTCTCACGGACCTCCCGGATTTCCGCGTCGACCTGGGCCGTGTGCTCCCGCGCCTCGAGCTCGAAGAGCGGGTGCCCGGGCATCCCGAGCATCTCCGCCAGCGTGCCGTAGAGCTCCACGAAATAGCGATTCGTTCGGTCCGTCGGCTCACCCGCGTGAAAGCGCACCGCGAGCGAGTTGAGCTGGTAGCCCGGGACCTGGAAAGGCGTGTGCTCGCGGCGCCGGACGAACCCGCCCGCCACCGCGAGCGAGAGCAGGGCGCGCAGGACCTCCATGTACTCGTCCCGCTTGAGCGACTCGCCATGCTTGAACCCCCAGAGGCTCGAAGCGCGGAGCCGCCGACCGACCACCGACTGGAGCCCGCCGCGCAGGATCATGTCCTCGTCGGACTCACGCCAGCTCGACCGTGTGATCGGATCGACGACGAGCCACCGCCACCCGCGGAGCTTCTCTCCCTCCTCCCGCGCGAAGCCCCACGGGGCACGGAGCAGCTTCTCGGACGTCTCGCGCAGCGGCCCCAGGGCGCTCGGATCGAGGGCCGCCGCGTCGACCGCGAGCCCCATGCGCAGGTGGTCCAGCAGGATACGGAAGACCTGCGCGCGCATCTCGGGCGTGGCGCGGCGTAGCAGCTCCGGAGCATTCCGGAACACCGCCTCGTCCCGGCAGAACTCGTCGAGCCCCGGGTAGTCGACCCGCAACAACCCGAGCTGCTCAAGGTTGGGGTTGGTGTGCCGCCACCCGCGTCGCTGGTCGTACCACGCCCGGTAGGCGAGGACGGAGCGGAGCGTCTCCCGGGCGCGCTGCAGGTTCGCCGGCCCCGTCTTGGGATCGACGAGCCATTCGCGCAGGTGCGACGTCATGGGATCCTCGCCCGGAGCGAGTTCCCGGTCGAAGCCGAGCGCCGCCATGATCGCGCCGCCCAGGTCCTTGTCCTCAAGCCCGTCGCGCCCCGCACGGCGAAGTGCGCGCACGACCGCGGCGCGCAGCAGCGACACGAAGGTGAAGTCGTTGAAGTGGCCCGCCTGGAGCGCCGCGTCCTGGCGGTTGTCCGTGAAGGCCAGGAGCTTGCGCGCGCGGCGCTCGGCGGGTATCTCCCGCTCGTGCATCCACCGCAGCACGCTCGAGACGAGAACGGTCGTGGCGGAGCTCCGGCCCTCCATCGACAGCCCCGCCAGGCGGTTGATGTCCCTCCCCTGCGGGTCGTGCGTCTCGCCGCAGCGCAAACAGAACCGGAACTTCCCCGGCATGAACCAGAACGGCACGCCGGTCGCCGATTCGACGCCGTCCGTGCCCAGGGCGATTCGCCGGACCTCGAGCTTGCGGTAGTTCGGCTTGAGGCGGAGCTCACCGTGGCGGGTCGTCTCCAGCCAGCTCTCGGGATAGTCCTCGATCCTGCCCTGGAACGGGAGAGCATCCGGGCCGTCCGTCGGGACCGCCGGGGTCAGGAACCCCAACCGCTCGCGGGTTGCGTCCTCGTCGGCATCCTCGTCGCCCAACGCGTCTTCGACGCGCGCCGGCATGTCGTCGATCCCGCGTTGCAGCACCGCCAGCCGCTCGCCCTCGTGGCGCAGCCGGACCGAGTAGTACTCCTGCCCACACGAACGGCAGAAGTAGACGGGATAGAGCCGCCGCGACTCATCTCCCGGCAGGAACTGCTGACCATCGAGGACGACCCTGCGCTCGCCGGGGCGATCGAGCGTCGTGTAGGCGACGCCAGCGCCGCTGATGAACTGGTGGAGCTTGAACGCGAAGAACGCCTCGCGTCCACTGCCACGCGCGCCGGGCCGGTCGCGTTCCGGCGTCGACGCGATGAGGAGGAATTCCCTCAGGGCCTCGGCGCACCTGTCCTTCGGACGTCCCGCGTCCCTTGCGAGCGCCTCCGCCGCCTCGTCCAGCGTCATCGGCCGGGCGCGGACCCACTTCCCGCCGCTCTCCGGGCGCGCGAGCCCGAGACGGGTCTCCACCCAGATGGCGAGGGGATGGTCGCGGAGCTCCTCGTTGGTGATCCCCGGGGGAAGTCCGGCGTCCACGGCAGCACCTAGCCGATCCCGAACCGTTTCCGCCGTCTCGTGAGGATTCGTCGCCCGCTCCAGGTCCTCGGTCACGACGTGGAACGGGTGGATCTCCGCCGCGAAGAGCCGCGAAGCGACCTCGGCGACCTTCGCGGCCGGATCCGCGGCCGCGTCTTCGCTCACCATCGTCGCCGATGTGCCGATGCACACCAGATCCTCGCCCGCGAGACGCTCCCGGACCCGGCGGACCAGCATCGCCACATCCGCGCCCTGCCGTCCCCGGTAGGTGTGCAGCTCGTCCAGGACGAGGAACCGAAGGCCCTTACAGTTCCGGATCACCGCCCGGTCCACCTCGTCCTGCCGCGTCATCAGCAGCTCGAGCATCATGAAGTTGGTGAGCAGGATATCGGGCGGATTGTGACTGATCCGCTTCCGCTCCTGCTCGTCCTCCTGCCCCGTGTACCGCGCGAATGTGACCCGGCCGTTCTCGCCGAGGAACTTCTTCAGCTCCTCCATCTGGCTGTTCGCCAGGGCGTTCATCGGATAGATCACGATCGCGCGCGTGCGCGCCTCCTTGTCGACATCCTTGGCGCGGAGGACGGCGTCGATGATGGGGATGAAGAACGAGAGCGATTTCCCCGACCCCGTCCCGGTCGTCACGACGAAGCTCGCCCCGCTCGCCGCGAGCTCGATCGCGTTCTCCTGGTGCCGGAAGAGGCGGAGGCCCTTGAAGATCTCGGCACAACGCGGATGCAGTTTCCCCTGCGTCACCAGCTCGGCCACCGAATGACCGGTCTTGTAACAAGGATTGATCTGGATGAGCGGCTCCGGCCAGAAACGGCCGCTGTCGTAGGCTGCGGAGATCTGCTCGCGCAGGTCGTCGGCACGGATCGTCGTGAACGATCGCGCGAAGGCGGCGTACTCGCGAACCAACGACTCACGGAGATCGAAAACGTCCATTGGCCTGGTACCTAAGGAACGTGGGCACCGCTGGCGTCCGCACGATAGCCGGGCAGCTCCCCGTCCAGGCAGCGACCTGGCGACGGCGGCTACCGAGCCGGTCTGAGAGACGCTGGCCATACCATGGCGGCTGCTCCATCATGGCCGGGCCAGTGCGTTGCAGTAGGCCCGCAACCGCGCAACCTAGAGGCTGGAGGCATCCGTCCCCAAGGCGAACCGCCCGAATCGGCCGCTCCGCTTGATCCCGACAATTATTGCGAGAGGCACCGACAATCGCCGCCAACGAGGAGGACCGCCCCGTCCGGGGAGCTGAAAACCGACCGCGATACCTAACGGCCGCGACGGCCTCGTAATGTAGCCCACCTGGTCTACTGGAACCAGGGGCCAGGGGAGGCGTACCCTCTGGGCGCCTGGATTATGGAGAGTGCGGACGAGCCACCCGACGCGCCGCTCATTCTTCAGGTACCTCGCCCGAGCTGTACGGCGAAGTCTCTCGGTTCATTCTCACTTGCCTCCGTTGCCTCACCCGCCCGCGGCTTCGAGAACAGATCTGAGAGGCCGGCCCGTTCCAGAGCATCCAGGTGCCCCGTGAGAGCGCGATCGTACACGCCCTGAACCGCCCTGTGTGGGTTCTCTAAACTTTGTCGCCGAATCTCTCTAAATTCTGTCGCGTCCTGGGGCATCTGGAACCTACGTTATGGCCTTCCGCCCACGGTACTCGTACAGGAGGCCAGAGGAGGATGCTCAGGATGTTGGACCGACATGCCGTACGGGCCCTGCGCGATGCGGGGCGTTCGAGCAAGGAGATCGCGGCGCAGTTTGGGGTCTCGCAGCGCACCGTGCAGCGAATCTTGAAGGAGCCGCCGGTGGCGAGTGCGAGCGACGCGGAGGAACGGCGCCGGCGCGGCGTGGGGCGGCCGGGCGTGCCGGAGCGGGTGCGGCTGCGGCTTGCCGCGCTGGTGACGGAAGATCCCGAGGCGCCACCGCTCGAGCTCCTGCGTCAGTTGCGTGAAGAGGGGGTGAAGCTGGGTGAGAGCACGTTCTATCGGCTCTACCGGAGAGCGGTCTCGGCGCTGCCCGCCTCGCTTATGGTGCGCTTCGAGGGGGTGGCCGGCGAGTTTGCGCAGTTCGACTTCGGCGAAGTGGACGTGCGGCTTCTGGACGGCCTGCTCTGTCCCCCAATTCGTGGGACACTCAAAGAGAGGCGGTGAGAGTTTGTTCCCGCCGGAACTCGGCGGGCGATTTCATCCCGAGCGCCGAGTGTGGGGCCACCTCGTTATAGTCCCTGAACCAG
>Ga0207768_100654_pt1 | contig 13182 bp, 12 predicted proteins | sample CeladaPassaB1F01_FD_187478 | JGI IMG/M metagenome (GOLD analysis project Ga0207768, IMG submission 187478) | Cellulose-adapted microbial communities from the Joint BioEnergy Institute, USA - Passage B1F01 (SPAdes) (version 2) | ecosystem: Engineered > Bioreactor > Continuous culture >... | reverse complement strand
CTCACCTCTCACCCGCCCGGCAGGCTCAGCGTTCCCGTGTCTGGCGACTCCCGTCGACTCTCCGGGCCTCATCCGGAGCCGATCCGCCTACCGACCAGCTCGAGCAGTTCCTCGTCTTCCGGGAATCGCTTCTCAGCCAGTTTCGAGAAGACCAGCTGGTCGTCGACAGAAATCTCGAAGCGTCCGCCCGAGGACGGTACCAGTGCGATCTCACCGACCTCGAGCTCGTACTTGTCCAGCAACAGTTCCACCGCACGGGTGGCTCGCCCACGGTAGCCTCATGACGTACAATACTCGATCCGAATCCGATGCGCCACCGGATACCCCCCTTCCGAGCTTCCGAATTTGCAAGTATACCCCTTCCCGCACGACTACCGGGCAACAACGAGGGAACAGCGCGGGTGCGTCCTCCCGTTCGCGGGGCTGTCGTGTCGTGGCAGCTTCAGGTACGCTGCTTCCAGCGCGGTCAGGCTAGCCTTGTCGTCGAGAGCACAGTAGTCTCGCGTGCACACTGGACGAGTCATCCCGCATCCTGAGCAGCTCGTACCAGCTGCCAGTCCTGGTGTCCCCCGGCGATGCCTTCCCGTCTCGATCACCCGAGTGTCGCGCAGGCCCGCATCCCCAGCGGTTCCACCCGAGCACAATTGACCGTTCGCCGCGCCGATTCCTCGACGAGGAGCTCGATCGACACGACGACGTGTCCTCCGGGCTGCGGCGGTGCGCCACTGCACTCGACTGCAGAACCGCTGGACACACAGCTCCAGCCTGCTCCAGTCACCTGCCGAACGCTCTGCACGACCATGCCGGGTGGCAAGTCGTCGGTCAGGACGAACGTGCTCCAGCCGGTACGACACTGTTCGGGTCCAGTGTTTTGCAAGCGAATCACCGCGGTCACCGCCAGTGTCTGCCCAGTGGTCCCTGGTCGCGCAGCTTCCATCGTCTTCTCGAGACCGAAGAGGCAGCTCACGGGCGTCGGGGTCGGGGGTGGCGTCGGGATCGGCCCGAGCGTCACGCAACGGCTGTCGTTTTCCGCATGCTCGTCTCCGGTGACCGAGACGACCGCACAGTTCTCCGCCGCACTCCCCGGCTCACCGACGACGGTGAAGGTGAAGGTCGCCCTGTATCCAGGAGGGAGTGCCGCAGCAGTGCGACACGCGGTACCCGCACACTCCCAGCGACCGCTCCCCCCGGTCTCGACGACTCGCACGTCAGAAGCAGCCGTGAACCCAGCCGGCAGCGGGTCGCTGACCAGCGCACCAGGCGGACACGGCATCGTCCCACGCTGCTGGACGGTCAGCGTCACGATCACCGACGTCGTGCCGGCGACCGGTGCGACTGCCTTGTCCAGTGCCAGGTCACAGGCACCGGGCGATGTCATCGTTTCCGTCGGGAGCGGCGCCGGTGAAGGGAGCACGACCGGTTCGGTGGCTGGCGGCGAGGGCACCGGCACGACCGGCCGTGGCGGAGGCGTGGAGAACGAAGCCCCGGCAGTCGGCACCGGCGTGGGCGTGGGTTCGGTCGTCGGTGTCGAAGCGGCTGTCGGCGTCGCGGCTGGCCTCGGAGTCGTCGGAGATGGCCGCGGTGAGGTCGGCACTGTGCGCGCCTCAACGGTTCTCGTGACCAGTGGCGTCGCTGTGGCCGTCGGCTCCACAATCGGCGACGGCGTGCCGATCGGCACCAGCGTTCCCCCACACGCGGCGAGGAACCAACCACTGAGCAGCAGGACGACGACAGTTGTTGGCGCATTCGTCCGCTCGGTCGCGCGCACCGCTCTCCCTCCAGCAGCAGGAAGAGCCGCCTCCTGCTCCGCCATCCGATCCTACTCCGGCTGATGAGACCGTGCGGGAAACCACCCCGATTCCCCGCACGGTCGTTTCCCCACCGCTACTGCACAGTGACGCAGTAGGAGTTGTTCGTTGCGTTCGCATCAGCGTTTTGCGGCACGATGACGCGGACGCAGTTCTGAGCGGGCTTCTGATTCACCGTCGCGGTGAACGTGAAGGTCGCACTGTACCCGGGCGGCACCGGGCTCCCTGCTGTGCAGCTCGATCCACTGCAGCTCCACGGCACGCTCCCGCCACTCTGGCTGATCACCGGTGGACCGCTCAAGGCGATCGCCGGATCGGGATACTCGATCGCCTGCACTCCAGCTGGGCAGGGACCGCTTCCCACGTTGGAGACGGTCACGGTAACCGTGAAGACGGTCGGTTGGCTCGTCGGCTGCATGACTTTGTCGATGACCATATCGCATGCTGCGACCGGTGTCGCCGTGGGCTGTGGTGTCGGGGTCGGTGCGGGCGTCGGTGTTGCGGTCGGCACTGCCGTCGGCGTCGCTGTCGGAACTGGCGTTGCGGTCGGCACCGTCGTCGGCGTCGCGGTCGGAACTGGTGTTGCGGTCGGCGCGGGCGGGGGCGAGGTCGGCGTCGGTGTCACCAGCGGGACTGCCACCGTCGGGAAGCCACCACCCGGCTTCGGCACGGTCGGCGTCGCAGTCGGCTGCGGCACGACGGTCAACCCGACGACGACCGTCGGCTTCTTAACAGGCGTGGCGGTCGGTGTCGGCGTCGAGGAGTCCACGTCGAGCGGCGGTGGCCCGACCTGGACAGTCGCGGCCCCACTCGGTGTGACCGGTGTCTTGGTCGGCGTCGGCGTCGGCTGGGGAAGGCAGACGGTCAGGGCCAGCGCCTGGACGGCAGCATTATGCGTCACGATGACATCGAGGAACCCGTTGGCATTGAGCAAACTGAGGGACTGGGACTGCAGCTGCATAGTGAGCGGGGTGTACTGCGGATAGTTGGCGGTCGTCCAGGGCTGCGGGACGGCTGTCGCTGCAGCGAGACTCTGCACGAACAGATTGCCGTACTGCGGATGCGCGATGTTGATCGCATCCGCTCCATTGTCTTGTCGCGGTCGCATCCAGACTGTGACCCAGCCGGTGACGATGGCTCCCGCACCGGGCACGTTATTGAAGGTGTGCAGGACGAAGAGCGGGTACCCAGCATACAGTGGTGGCCCGGACGGGAGAACACCCGTGTAGGTGTAGATACCCGGATACGCCGCCACGACAGCTGGTCGTGGCGTCAACTGCTGTCCAGGCCCGACTGCGAGTGTCGCTGCGCTCGTGTTCGGTGGACAAACCAGCCCGGGGCTCCCCGGCACGAGAGTCGGCACAGCGGTCAACGGAGTCAACGATCCCCCACCGCATGCGCCGATCACCAGCGCCGCGACCAGGACGATCGTGGCTACCGCGGTGAGCCGTCCAGCACCGAGGCTGCCCAACCTGCGGGTCGAAATGACAGCACAAGCCAGCGTGGCTCTTCTCCGCGAACGAGGAGAAGAGCCGCCTAATAACGAGTCGCTCGTGGAGATCGCCATGAGCAGTGCTTTCACCACGCGCTGGTTCGTCACGGCAACACCTCGCACCAGGTATCGTTCGCCGTGTTCGTATCGGCGCTACTCGTCACGGTTGCACAGAGCTGCGCTGTGCCGCTCAGCGTCGCCATCGTCTGGAACCCAACCTGGTACATGGTGCCTGGTGGATTGCCAGGGATCGCACCCGAAGACTGGCAACTCGTGCCGCTACACGTCCAGCCCGCCGTACCGTTGTACTCATAAGCCACGCTGAGACTCCCGAGCGTGAGTGCGCCACTCGGCGTCACGCTGAGGCTCACCGTCACCGGCGGCGCACAGCCTGTACCACCAACCTCACTGAGCCCGGTCGTCACTTGATACGTGCCCGGGATCGTTTCCAAGAGCCCGATACTGACCGCGAGATCGCACCCAGTTGTGGTGGTCGGTGGCGTATCGTTACCCGGCGTCGGCGTTACCGCCGCTGTGGCCGTCGGGGTCGACACCAGTGCCATGGTCGGTGTGGCAGTCGGGGACGGTGGCGAGGTAGCCGCCGGCGTCGGTGAAGGGAGCGGCGTCGGACTCGCCGAGAGCGCGGCGAGCGGCGGAGACGGCATTGGACTGGCACCCGCTGCGCCGATAGTCACGACAGTGGCGGTTGCGCTCGCGACGAGCCCGGTCGATATCGTCGCAGTGCCCGGGGCGTTCGAGGACGTGGCACCCCCCATCACAGTGCTCGTCGGTGTGGACGGAACTCCAGTCGGCGACGGCGCAGCTGCACCCCCGCAGGCTGCGAGGACCAGTGCGCCGGCGATCACGATAGTCCGGATCGGATGGGAGAAGCTGGACACGCTCGCGCTCCTCTCTCGCTCGTGCCGGCGCACGGTCGAAGGTGCGTCGTCACGGACGGTTTCGGACACTTCAACAGACGAGAACGACTTCCTGCCCTCCTTTCAGGGTTCCCGACTGCGCCGTTCCTCGATGAAAAGAACGGCTGACCAGCGCCAACGGTTACAGGCCTGTGCTAGCGGCAGACGAGCGTCACGGTCGAGGGACGGGAGCGATCGAGTTGAAGCGAAACCTGGCCGTGTCCGAGCAGCTCTTCCCCATTCCAGGTGACCTGGCTGAGGTCAGCGAGGATCCGCAGGTGGAGAGCGAGGCCCACCACGCGTAGGGTCGCCTCCTCGGAACGTACGGTCACCTGGAGCGATCCGCTGGGGAGCCGGAAGGTCACCGGCCGCTCTGGCTCGAACACTGCGGGGACGCCGAGGAGGCGGGCCGTCAGGGCAACCGGCGGGTCGAGCCGGAGTTCGAGCGGTGGACAGCCGGTCGTCGTGACGGTGACCGGTGCCGTACCCCAGGCGAGATACCCCCAGCCAGCTGCGGCCACGAGAACGAGCCCACCGACGACGGCGAGGAGCGCTTTCGCCCACGACGAATGACGGATCCAGTCGCCCAGCCGTACCACGCCGACGGGCGCAGCAGGTGGGGCAGCCAGCGCCTGGTCGATCGCCTGGCGGATCGCCGCGCGCATCTCCGCAGTCGGCAGGATCGGAGCCAAAGCGGGCAGGAGATCGGCAGCGCTGATCGCCCGGCGAGCGCGCTGGCAGGTCTCGCAGTGCTCGACATGCCGGGCGACCTCCCGCCGTAGCTCCGGTGTGAGTCCCTCCGGGAGCGAAGTCCCTTCCAGCAATCTCGCCAGCTCCGGACAGTTCTCGTGACTCCGGCGCGCTAGCAACAAGACGGTGAAGCCTTCTTCCAGCGCGTCGCGCACCCGGCTGAGGCGCGTATTGATCGCACCGCGCCGCACGCCCACCACCTGCGCGACCTCGGCTGGTGCGAGGTCATGCCGCAGGGCCAGCTCGAGGACAGCGTAGTCGCTCGGTGGGAGACCCCGCGCCGCCTGCCAGACCAGGTCGGCCAGTTCGCGCCGTCGAGCCGTTTCTTCCGGCTCAGCCTCGGGCCCACTCGCTGGAATCTCCGGCTCCCACTCTTCCCCTTCCGGTGTGGGAAGGTGCGAGAAGGCAGTCGTCCGTTGACGGCGCTGGTAGTCGATCGCTGTGTTCCGAGCGATGGTGAAGAGCCAGGCCCGCAACGAGCCGCTGAAGCGGCGGGCCCGCAGGGCTTGCATCGCTTTCAGGAAGGTTTCCTGGGTGATATCAGCCGCCGCATCGCGGTCACCCACCAGACGCACGACGAAATCGTAGATTCGGTCGACGTAGCGCTCGTAGAGGGTCGCGAAAGCCTGGTTGTCCCCCGCGCGGAAACGCTGCACGAGTTCGTCGTCGGTACGGGACTCCTGCTGCATCCGGGCCATAGCGCGTCGTACTGCTCCCGTTCGGCCAAGCTGCTCGACGACGCAATAGTAGCACCCGGGTTGCGGTGTTTCGTGTCGCGAGTGCCGAGGACACGCGACACGCGCTTTCCGTACGACGCTCCTCGCAGTCGCTAACGTTCCACGCTATCCTTGCCCATTCGGGAAGTGCGCGCGAGGTCAGCGCGATGGCGCAGGAGGTGGAGGACAGCGACGATGCGCATCATGAAGTTCGGCGGAACCTCGGTCGGCAATGCCGCAGCGATCGAGCGGACAGTGCAGATCCTCGCTGATGCCTACCGCAGTGATGGCCGGCTCGTCGCGGTGGTCTCGGCGATGAGCGGTGTCACGAACCAACTCATCGCGACCGCCCAGGCCGCCGCCGAGGGAGACGAGCATGCTGCGGCGACCTTGCCGCGAGAGCTGCTCCAACGCCACGAGGCCGTAGTTTGCGAGCTGGTTCCGACCGTCTCCCGCCAGGAGGCGACGATCGCTCGCCTGGCCGAACTGGCTGCCCGCTGTGCCCGACTGGTGGAGTCCGTCCACGTCCTGCGCGATCTCTCCCCGCGCGCGCTCGACTGGATCGTCTCCTTCGGCGAGCGGATGAGCGCTGTCGTCGTCGCCGCGGTCCTCGAGGAACGCGGTATCCCCGCCGTTGCTGTCGAGAGCGACCGAGTGATCGTGACCGACGACCACTTCGGCAATGCCAATCCGCTGCTCGACGAAACGCGCGCTCGGGCGGAAGCGGTGCTCGTGCCGCTGCTCGAATCAGGCAAGCTCCCCGTCGTGACCGGCTTCTTCGGCGCGACCCACAAAGGTGCGGTCACCACGCTCGGCCGCGGTGGTTCCGATTTTTCCGCCTCCATCCTGGCCCATGCTCTCGATGCCGACGAGGTCTGGATCTGGACGGACGTCGACGGCGTCATGACCGCCGATCCGCGACTCGTGCCGACGGCACGTACCTTGCCGGCCATCTCGTTCGCCGAAGCGACCGAGCTGGCCTACTTCGGTGCGAAAGTCATCCATCCGCGGACGATGCAGCCAGCTGCCGAGCGCGGCATTCCGATCTGGATCAAGAACACGTTCAACCCGGACCACCCCGGTACGCGGATCGGGCCCGAGACGAGCACTAACGGCTCGGTCGTCAAGGCGATCACCGCGATTCCCGGCGTCAGCGTCATTACCGTCGAGGGATCCGGATTCCTGGGCGTAGCTGACGTGACCGCCCGGGTCTTCGAGACGGTCGGTCGCACCGGCGTCAACGTCTACATGGTCTTCCAGGCTTCTTCGCAGCACAGCCTCGGCTTCGTCGTCCGGCGCACCGATGCCAGCAAGGTGCTGCGCGCGCTCGAGCGCGAGTTCGAGCTCGATCTGCTCAAGGGGCGGGTCGCGCGCATCTGGGAAGAACCGGGGATGGCGATCGTCGCCGTGGTCGGTGCCGGGATGCGCGGCACGCCCGGGGTGGCTGGTCGCGTCTTCGGCACGCTCGGCCAGCACCGGATCAACATCGTCGCCATCGCGCAGGGCTCGAGCGAGCTCAATATCTCGTTCGTCATCCGCGAGGACGAAGTCGCCCGTGCTGTCCCTGCCATTCACGACGCGTTCGGGCTCGGTGGCTCGTCTGCCGATTGATCATCGCTCTCCCGGTGCGGATTCCCGTTCGACTGTCGCTCGGTGACGAGCGCCCATCCTGCCCAGACCAGCACAGCGACAGGCAGGACGAGAAATACAAGGATGAACAGCCAGGTACCCGGATGCGTCCAGTCTATGACCACGGCCTCCCTGCAGTCGAACCATCGAAGGTGTCATCGTGCCCGGCGGTCGACCGGGCTTCCTGAGGATACTCGTACCAGAACCACCGTGCTGCCCGTGGCCGAGCCCCGGCGCATCCGCCGTACCGGGCCACCAGCCAGGCCCCGGGGCGGTGATCGCCGGCACGTCCTCGTGCACGCCGGAGTTCCGCGATGGAGACGCTCACGCTCCTGGCCCTTGCACTGGCCAGCGCGGGTATCCTGACCGCCCTCGTCACGCTCAGTCTCCGCTGTCTCGGTATCGCACCAGCGCGACCGGAAGAGCGCACACGCGGTATCGAACTCCTGATCGAACGACTACGCGAGCGGTTCGGCCACCGCGCCTGATGGCGAGCGGTCAGCTGCTCGGCGAGTCATCCTCCGCACCGCCGTTCCCGGCAGGCTCCGGATCGGCAGCCGCTTCCTGAGCGCGCGCTTCGTCCCGCTCCCCACGCTCGTCGCGGCGTCCGAAGTCGCGCATCCGCTCCGCATACTCGCGCAGACGATCCATCACCCGGCGGTGCACGGTGCCCTCCGGATACGTTCCGTCGGGCTGGCGTTCGCCGGCCGGCACACCGGTCAGGATTTCGATCCCCTGATCGACCGTATCGACCGCCCAAATGTGGAACTTCCCCTCGGCGACGGCCTGGATCACTTCGTCGTCCAACATGAGGTGCTGGACATTGGCCGTGGGGATGATGACTCCCTGCTCACCGGTCAGGCCTTGCGCTTTGCAGACTGCGAAGAACCCCTCGATCTTCTCGTTGACCCCGCCGATCGCCTGGACTTCACCGTACTGGTTCACCGAGCCGGTCACCGCGATGCCTTGCTTGATCGGCAAGCCAGACAGCGCCGAGAGCAAGGCGTACAGCTCGGTCGACGAAGCCGAGTCCCCCTCGATCTCCTCGTAGGCCTGCTCGAAGGTGATCGAGGCACTGATCGCCAGCGGGAAGTCCTGCGCATAGGCGCCAGCGAGATAGTTGGAGAGGATCAAGAACCCTTTCGAATGGATCGGCCCGGAGAGCGCGATCTCACGTTCGATACTGATGAGATTTCCGCGACCGAGGGAAATGCGCGCCGTGACACGCGACGGCTTGCCGAAGGCGAAATCGCCCAGATCGACGACCGCCAGGCCGTTGATCACCCCCACGCGCGCACCACGCGTCTCGATCTTGAGCGTCCCCTCGGCGATCAGTTCGCGGATCCGTTCGGCGATGAGGTCGGAGCGGTACCGCTTCTTCTGGATCGCCGTCTCGACGTCTTCCGCCGTCACGATGTCGCGCCCGGCCTTCCCTGCCCAGTAGCTCGCCTCGGCGACCAGGTTTCCGATCTCCAGAAGCTGCGAGGAAAGTTTCCGCTGGTGCTCGACCTGCCGCGCCCCGAACTCGATGACCCGAGCAACAGCGCTGCGGTCGAAATGGCGCAGTCCTTGCTCCCGAACGACCCGGCTGATGAACGCGGCATAGCCCATCACGTGCTGCTCGTCCCAGTCCATGTCCGGCGCGAAATCAGCGCGCACGCGGAAGAGTTCGCGGAAATCGTCGTCGTATGCGGACAAGAGGTAATAGAGCAGCGGGGAGCCGATGAGCACGACCTTGACGTCCAGGGGAATGGGGTCAGGCCGGAGCGTGGCTGTCGGTAAGACAGCATACTGCTGGCCGAGGTTCTCGATCACCACCTGTCGCGTGATGAGCGCTCGCTTGAGCGCCTCCCAGGAGAACGGATTCTGGAGCAGCTCGACGACGTGTAGGACGAGAAAACCGCCGTTCGCCCGGTGTAGGGCACCCGCCCGGATCTGGCTGAAGTCGGTCACCATCGCTCCGAACGTCGCCCGGTAGTCGATTCGTCCGACCAGGTTGTAGTACGACGGGTTGCGCTCGAAAATCACCGGCGCGCCCTGCGTCTGGCTATTGTCGACGAAGACGTTGATGCGATAGCGGGCGAGGTGTTCCTGTTGTTGCAGCGCCTGGAGCTGAGCGATCGGCGTCGGGACACCGGGTACTTGCGGCGGGAAAAAGTCGTGCAGGTGCTCGGGAATGTCCTCGCGTACCTGATCGAGGAACGTGAGCACTTGCGGGATGTTCTGGTACCGTTCCCGAAGTTCCTCGAACAACCCACCCACCGCGAAGAGCGCCACCTCCCGGTCGAGCTGTCGCAAACGCTCGGCCGTTTCGCGCTCCAACCGCCGCACCTCGCGGAGCGCATCGGCCACACGGTCTTGGATGCGCTGGTTGCGCCGCTCCAGCTCCTCCCGCACCGGCTCCGGCAAGCGCTCGAACTCCTCCGGTGCGAGCGGGCGCCCCTGGACGACCGGTACGCTGATCACCCCGGCCGGCGTGAGCTCGACGGCGAACCCGAGCTGCTGGGCGAACTGTTGCACACCTTCCCACAGCCGCTCGCGTTCCTGGTTGAGCCGGTCGATGATGGCGCGCCGTCGCCGGTCGTATTCTTCGCTCTCGAACGCTCGCGGGATCGCCTGCTGCGCTGCCCGCAGGAACTCGTCCATGTCGCGCGCGAGCTGCGCACCGCGTCCAGCCGGCAGCGAGATCGCGATCGGACGCTCCGGATCTTGAAAATTGTGCACGTAGATCCAGTCCGGCGGCGTCGGCTTCGTCGCCGCGAGCTGCTCGACGAGGCGCAGCACGGTACTCTCGCGGCCCGAACCGGGCCGACCAGCGACGTAGACGTTGTACCCGTACGAAGTGATTTCCAGGCCGAATTCGAGCGCCTCGAGCGCCCGCGGTTGCCCGACGGTTCCAGCGATCGGCTCGACTTCGGCTGTCGTCTGGAACGGGAGCGTGGCAGGGTCGAGCCGGCGGCGCAGGCGATCGACCGGAACCCGGAGTTGCGTGACGAGTTCGCTCGTCGTCCCACTCATCGTCCCTTCCCTCCCTTTCCGCCCCCTCCCGGCTCGGTAGGATTCAGCCGGCTGAACCGGGTGGCGTCAAAAAGCTCCCGACCACTGCTGCTGCGCCGTAGGACAGCACGGCGACGAGGAGCGCACGCAAGGTTCCGACCCCCAGCGTCTCGCGCAACGCCATCAGCGTCGTGAACACGGTCCACAGCAGCGCCAGCGGAACCACCACGATCTGCAGGGCCGGCACCACACCGAAGACCAGGAGGAGCGTCGGCGCGAGTGCAAGGCCGAGCGTGCGAGCCAGTTGGCCCAGTGTCGCCTGCGTCTCCGCGCCGGGTAGCGCCTTCGTCCCGAAAACGAACGCAGCGATGACGAAGACTGTCCAGGAGATGAATGCCGAAGCGGCCATCACACCGAAGGCACGTACTCCTCCGAACGGCAAGGCTACGACGCCGGCTGAAAGCACACAGAGGGCGACGAAGAGCAGCACCGGGACGGTCGCGACCGGATCGTCCCGGACTGCCCGGTAGGCTCGCGGATCGAAACGGAGCGCATCGATGATCAATCGCAGCATCGTTCCCCTCGCTCGCTACCGCCGCTCGAGCGGCCAACCGTACTCCTTCACGATCCAAGCGTACAGCGGCGGCACCTCGAGAAACTCGACGCGCTGGCCGAGCGTCCGCGCTTCGATGAGGAAACTCTTGAGTCGCTCCGGATCGCGATACAAGCACTCCGGCGACGCTGCAACGACGACATCGATCTCGCGCAGCCACATCGCGGTTCGCAACGCTTTGAGCCCTGGTCGTTGCTCGGGGAGCTCCGGCAAGATCTCGCTGAAGACTTTCGCGACCTCGTAGTCCTCGCGCGCAGCGAACGCGCGCAGCCGCGCCTCCTGCTCAGCCAGCTCGACCTCCGGAGCGGGCCGCTTCTTCGCTTCTTTCGGATCGGTCGGCAAGCGGGTCGCCAGGAACAGTGCTGCGCGCGCTCTCGACATCGCCTAACCCCCATCGGAACGGTCGCTCGAACGTCGCTCGGTTTCGCCACGCTCACCCTGGTATGCTCCACGATACCCCTCAGCGACCGGTCGTTCCAGCCGGTGCAAGACGAGCTGAGCGATCCGCGCAGATCGCTGCAGGCGGAATCCAGCCGGGTTGTACACGACGAGCAAGGCCACCCCCTGGCCGCTGTACCCGGCATCCCACACCGCCGTGTGCAGCGCGACCCCGCAGCGCAGCAAGCTCGAGCGCGGCCGCGCATAGGCCATGCAGTCAGGCGGAAGCGACACCGTCTCGCTGAACCGCACGAGGTACGGGCCGGGCACCAGATCCCACCAGCCAGCGCTATCGGGCTCGATCGGCTCGAATTCCGGCAGACGCCGCGCGGTGTCGCTCGCACCGAGCTGTCCTTTGCTCGCATAGCGGGCGACGGTGGCAACAGTCAGGTCGATCCCGTGCGGCTGCAGCTGTTCGTCGGGCGCTGGTAGGTCGCGGACCAGCGGTGGATCGCCTGCCAGCAAGGCGAGCAGCTGTTCCCGGCTCAGCACGCCATCACGCTCTCCCATTCAGCCTCCTCGTACCTGACTCACGAGCCGCGCGTATGGATGGCCGATCGCGAGTATCCCCCGCTGGTGCTCCGGGAGTTCCGCCCAGAGCTGCAGTGGACTCGGCTCCGTCCGGGGCAAGATGCGACCGCTCACCATCGTCAACGTGTTGACGAGTAACTGCGAACCCCGCCGCTCCTCCATCATGACGTCGTAGAAGACGACGTCACCCTCGACGAGCCGGAACAGCGCGATATCTGCCGGTGTCCCTTCGGCTAAACTGCCCAGCTCGGGACGCCCGATGAGCTGCGCTGGACGAACCGTGGCCCGCTCGATCACGTCGGGCAGGCTCAAGCCGAGAGCGAGAAACTTGGAGAGCGTGGTCGGCAGATCGAACATCGGCCCCTGCACGGCCAGCTGGTGGATGTCGCTCGAGATCGTGTCCGGCACGATCCCCTCAGCCAAGAGCGCCTCGGCGACCGCGAAGCTGAACGAACCAGTCCCATGGCCGATATCGAGCACGAGCCCCTGCTCGCGCAACGCCCTGACCGCCGGTTGAACCTTCCCGTCCGGCGTGATGATCCGCATGGTACCACCGGTCGAGCAGTGGGTGAGGATGTCGCCTGGTCGGAGAAGCGCCGCTACCTCCTCAAGCGTCGGCGGACCATTGTTGATATGCACCATCAGCGGAAGGTGCAGACTGTCGGCGAGCTGTCGTGCCAGCTGGAGCGGCCGGATACCGACACCGCGCGTCGTGTTCGCGTCGATGCGGGCTTTCACGCCGAGAATCCGGTCGCGATTCGCTTCGATGACCCGGGCAGCGACATCGACGTCGCAATAGTCGAGGTTCGCGAACTCCCAGGTCGGAGCGACGAGCCCGATCGAGGAAAGGTTCAACAGCGCGAAGATCCGCACCCGGCTCCGCTCGATGATGTAGCGTCGCAAGCCCGGAAAGGTATACGCCCCCGCGCTTCCTGCATCGAGCCAGGTCGTCACACCGGTACGGGCCGCGATCGGATCCGGTTCGATCCCCCAGTACGTCGCACCCCAGTAGACGTGCGTGTGCAAGTCGACCAGCCCGGGCGTGACGAGCTGCCCGCGCGCATCGATCACCTGTTCGGCGACAGCATCGGCCAGTGAGGGTGCCACCCGTGCGATCACCCCGTCGCGGATACCGATGTCGAAGCGGCCGAACCGACCCGTTCCCGGATCGACGAGTTCGCCACCGAGAATCAGGGTATCGAACCGTTCGCGTGCTGCCGCTCTCGACATCGGGGTCCCTCCCGCTCAGGCAGCGCTCACCCTGACAATGCTCGCCCGAGCAAGGGACGTC
>Ga0207768_100647_pt1 | contig 13490 bp, 14 predicted proteins | sample CeladaPassaB1F01_FD_187478 | JGI IMG/M metagenome (GOLD analysis project Ga0207768, IMG submission 187478) | Cellulose-adapted microbial communities from the Joint BioEnergy Institute, USA - Passage B1F01 (SPAdes) (version 2) | ecosystem: Engineered > Bioreactor > Continuous culture >... | reverse complement strand
GAATACATCCGCCAGCCCCAGCTTTCGCAAAATCGCTTCACTGTCCGGCTCCGGGCTGTTCGTCATCAACACAAGCACCGCTTTTTCGCGCAGCTTGGCGAGCGTCTCCGCCAACCCCGGCGCCCCGTTCATTTTGAATTCCGGCCCCATCATCCATTCGCGCGTCTCCAAAAACGCTGCATAGGTGTCTTCGTTCGTCAATCCGTAATGGCGGCCGATCGAGCTTGGCACCCACCAAAGGTCGCCGATGCTGAAAAACCGATCCAAATCGATCGTGACCGCCCCGGGATAGAGCGCTTCGGCGGCGCGGGCCTCCAGCTGTTCGCCGCTCCAGCGATGCGCCTCGCGAACAGCTCCTTTCTCAAGCTGTAAAATCAAATCTTCTTTTGTATCATACACACTGCCGATGCGAAGCGGATGGCGCCCGGCAAGCACCGCCCGGTAATCATTCCAAAAGAGCGGTCGATCCGTTTCCCGAAGCCGTTTCGCGACTTGTTCGGCGTAATAGTCGAAATGCTCTGTTTCCTCGTACAACGTTCCATCTAGATCAAACACGATGACCTTAATAGTTGCCTCGTCCATTGTTCGGTTTGTCTCCTTTCCCAGTCCCTGCGTCTTTGATGCATGGATCCATAAAGACCGTCATACGGTTGCCACAGGCCCGTTTCTATATTACAAAAGGACGGCGAAGAAATGCAAAGGTTGGGAACGGACGAAAGGCATCACAGTTTTTATTTCACTGAAACAGCTGCGGCAGTTGCTGTGCGGCTGTATACACGCCCATATATGCCATCAAGGCGACGACAACAGCGCCAAACGCAGTGAGCCAAAGCGGATGGCGATAGTCGCCGACGATGTCCCGCCTATAGGCGGCGACAAGCATCACCCCAAGCGACAGCGGGAGAATGAGTCCGTTTAGCGTTCCGGCTAAAATTAATGTTTTCACCGGGCGGCCGATCGAGACAAACACAACCGTTGAGATTAAGATAAACAACACGATGATCCAGCGGTGGAACCGGTCCAAAACCGGATGGAACGTGCGGATGAACGACACCGATGTGTAGGCCGAGCCGACCACCGACGTAATGGCGGCCGCCCACATCACGATGCCGAACAGGCGGTAGCCGATTTCGCCAGCGGCGAGCCGGAACACTGAAGCTGGCGGATTGGTTTGGTCAAGTGTCAATCCTTGGGCAACGACGCCGAACGCGGCCAAAAACAGCAAAATGCGCATGAGCGAGGCGACACCGATCGCCGAGACCGCACTTTTCGTCACTTCCGTCAAACTGTCTTTCCCTTTGATGCCGGCATCAAGCAGCCGATGGCCGCCGGCAAACGTAATATACCCGCCGACTGTCCCACCAACGAGCGTCACAATGGCCAAAAAGTCGATTTTTTCGGGAACGACCGCCCGAACGGCCGCCTCACCAAGCGGCGGCTTGGCTGTAAACACAACATAGAGCGTCAGCGCGATCATGACAAGCCCAAGCAGTTGGGCAAAACGGTCCATCGCCTTGCCGGCTTCGCGGACGAGAAAAATGGCGATGGCGATGATGGCGCTCACGATCGCCCCGGTCTTTGGAGACATGCCGAACAGCACGTTGAACCCAAGCCCGGCACCACCAATGTTGCCGATATTAAAGGCCAGTCCGCCAAGGAGCACAAACGCCGCCAACACGTACCCGAGACCGGGCAGCACGGCGTTGGCAATATCTTGCGCCCGCCGCTCGGAAACGGCGATAATGCGCCAAATGTTCGCTTGGGCGCCGATATCAAGCAAAATGGAAAGCAAAATGACAAACCCGAAGCTAGCCGCCAGTTGAGCGGTAAATACGGTCGTTTGCGTCAAAAATCCCGGGCCGATGGCGGATGTCGCCATTAAAAAGACAGCCCCAATGAGTACGCTTAATCTACTTTCTTTCCTGTTCATCGTCTCTCCTCCTGCCGCATCGCCTGAATGGCGACGCCTTCCTTTTGCAGCGCTTCACGCAGCCGTTTGGCAAACCGCACCGCCTGCCTATTGTCGCCGTGCAGGCAGACAGTATCAGCTTCGATCGTCACGTCCGACCCTTGCACCGAGCGGACGCGCCGGTCACGGATCATCGTGAGCACTTGCTTGACCGCTTCGTCTTCATCGGCAATGACAGCTTGCGGGTCGCTTCTTGGTGTGAGCGAACCGTCTGCTTGGTAGGTGCGGTCAGCGAACACTTCACTCGCCGTCCGCAAGCCGTATGCCTGTCCGGCGCAGATGAGCTCGCTGCCTGCCAAGCCGTATAAGACGAGCGATGGGTCCACATCATACACCGCTTTGGCGATCGCTTCTGAAAGCGCCGTATCCTTCGCCGCCATATTGTACAGGGCGCCGTGCGGCTTCACGTGCGTCATCACGCCGCCTTCCGCCTTGACGAACGCCGATAGCGCGCCGATTTGGTACACGACGTACGCATACACTTCCTCCGGCGAAACGGCCATCATCCGCCGCCCGAAGCCAAGTAAATCGGGGAGTCCCGGATGAGCGCCGATGGCGACGCCGTGCCGGACAGCCAGTTGCACCGTTTGCCGCATGACGAGCGGGTCGCCGGCGTGAAACCCGCAAGCAATATTGACGGAAGTGACATACGACAAGATCTCTTCCTGCCCGATCCGATACACGCCAAAACTTTCACCAAAATCACAATTCAAATCAATCGTTTTCACTGTTCTCCCCCCATTGGCGGCGAATGGCCGCGATCCATCGGCCGAGCCGCTGCTGTTGTTCGATATAAAGCCGCGCCGCTTCTTCCGGCGCAATTGGCTGAAACTGAATGCAATCGCCCGGTCGCGCCTGCGCCAATACAGGCAAATCGGCTGCCGCCACTTGGGCGATGCGCGGATAGCCGCCCGTTGTCTGGCTGTCGGCCATCAACACGATCGGCTGGCCGGATGCGGGAACTTGCACTGTGCCGAACACAACCGCTTCCGACACCATCTCCCGCTCACGCCCAAGCGCCAATGCCGGACCAAAAAGCCGGTAGCCAATCCGGTCAGACTGCGGTGTCACCTCGTAACGAGCGGCGAAAAACTGCCCGCAGCTTTCCGGCGTAAACTCGCAATATTCCGGCCCGGGAACGGCGCGCACCATTTTCGTTTTTCCACCGATATATCGGCTGGCTGAACGGGCCAACCCCCAGCGAAGCGGCTTGGCAACGCGGTGCCGGCATACAGCGCCCGTCGGCAGCGCATCCCCTGGCTGGAGCGGGCGGCCTGATAAGCCGCCGAGCCGTGCGGGGACGTATGTCGAGCGGCTGCCCATGACGGGCGGAACAGCGATGCCGCCTGACACCGCGATATACGCACGCCACCCCGCCCGGCACACGCCGATCTTTAGGATGTCCCCCGGCCGAACGATTTCCGGTTTCCAAAGCGGAAGCGGCCGTCCATTGAGCGTGCACGGGAAATCACCGCCACATACAGCGATGACCGTCTCAACGTAAAAGCGAAGGGTCGGACCGGCCATCGTCGCTTCGAGCACCGCTTCATCCCCCTCGTTGCCAACAAGCGCGTTGGCGAGGCGGTACGCCCAAGCGTCCATCGCTCCGCCGACCGGCACGCCGGCATGTCGGTAGCCGCTGCGCCCGCCATCCTGGACCGTTGTAAAAAATCCGCCATCCATCACATCAATCATGTTCCTCTCTCCAAACATGCAAATTCCTCGACGCCAATCGGCCGAAACTGGACGATGTCACCGGCTGAAAGCAGGCTTGGCTCCTCTCGGTGCGGGTCAAACAACTTTAGCGGCGTCCGGCCGATCAACTGCCAGCCCCCTGGCGTCGCGAGCGGATAGACGCCCGTCTGTCCGCCGGCGATGCCGACCGAACCAGCGGGCACCATTGTGCGCGGCACCGTCCGCCTCGGCGTCGCCAAACGCGGCGATAAGCCTCCTAAATAGGAAAACCCTGGAGAAAAACCGATCATATAGACACGGTAGCGTCCCGCAGAATGAAGCGCTACCACTTCGTCCTCGGTCATCCCATGAAAGCGGGCGACATCTGCCAAATCCGGGCCAAACTCACCGCCGTAACAAACGGGAATGACGGTAGTTCGCGTCGAACGGCGGGCGTCCTGTCCGGACGATCCGATATTCTCGCGCAGCCAGGTGCATACGTCAGCATAATTCCCCGCCACTAACGGATCGTAATAGACAGTGAGCGAGGAAAACGCCGGCACGATTTCCATGATGCCTTCTTTTTGCGCAGCCTGAAGCTGAACCGCTGTTCGGTGAACGATGTCGTTGACAGTTTCATCAATGCAACTGGCAAACCGGACGGTTATCGCATATTCACATAATGGAACCAACGTGTACTCCATTGTCATCCCTTCCCTTGAAAACCGAGCTCGCGCGAGATGTCCATCGCCGCCTGTTTCAATCGCGGAACGATGCGCGCCACATCGTCCGGCGAAAAGCGCTGTTCCGGACCAGCGACGCTCAACCCAGCGACCGTCGCCCCTTCATGGTTGAAAATGGGCACGGCAACAGCGGCAGAATAGTTTTCTAACTCGGAATAGCTGACCGTATAGCCGCGGTTCCGGCTTTCCTCTAACAATCGGCGCAACACTTGCTTGTCCGTCACTGTACATTTAGCGATTTTCACTAATTTTACTTGTTCGACATATCGTTCCCGGTCCGCTTCAGCCATAAACGCGAGCAAGACACGCGGGCACGCCCCGGCGTACAGCGGCGCGCGCCTCCCGACTTTCGTATAGACGCGCACCGGTTCGGACGTCTCGACTTTTTCAATATATAGCGCTTCATCGCCATCGCGGACGACGAGATTGACCGCCTCCTTCGTCTCCTCTTTCAGCCGCTCCATGACCGGCAGCGCCACCCGGCGAAGATCGAGCCGCTCGGCGACGAGCATTCCAAATGTCAACAGCGACAAGCCGAGTTCATAATGATCCCCTTGTTTTTGCAAAAAGCCAAGCGCTACGAGCGACTGCGCCATCCGGTACACCGATGTTTTCGGCATCCGAAGACGCGCGACCATTTCGGGCAACGTCAACCGCTCACAGTCGAGAAACAAATCAAGCAGTTCTTTTGTTTTCAAAACCGTTTTGTTCATAGCCTCTCCTCGTTCCGAATATCGGAATAATAATTCCGAAATGCGAATTATATTGTTATTATAATGAAAAGTCGAACTATTTTCCACTAAAAAATCAACGGCGCCCGCTCTGCAGACGCCGTTTCGCCATAATTATAACCGTTTTAAAAAGACATAACTCACTTTTTGGTATTCCATTTTTTCCTCGTAGAAGCGATGGGCGTCAACGCGCTGCAGGCCGGATGACAGTGAAACAGTCCCATAACCATGCGCTTTTGCCCAATCATGCACATACGAAAGCAACGCTTTTCCATACCCTTTCGACCGCTCACTTGAAGCGGTGACTAAATCGCACACCCAAATAAAGCGGCCGTTATAGAGGGTGATCATCGGCATGAACCCAACGACAGCAACCATTTTGTCCTGATCATATAACGCCACCAGCTTATACCCTTCTTTTTCTTTCGCTTCGCGCACAAGCGCAACATACGTTTCCTCATCCAAGTGTGTGCGCAGCTCGCGCATGATTGGAAAAGCGCTTCTCACTTCCTCTTCGGTTTCAAGCCAAACGAATGGCGGCACAGCTTCTCCCCCTTCCCGCTTTATGATGCACCATTGTACCATATTGATCTGGAAATGGAAGGAAAATGTCCTCCATCCCTGCGAAACGCCGTACGCTCGTATAAACAGCGCTCCGTTTTTTGATAATAAGCGCGAAGCGGAAAGGGGAAGCAAAAATGAGGACAAAGGCAAGCGGAATGATGACATGGCGGCAGCTGGCGCTGTTTGGCGCCGGCTGCACAGTAGGAACGGGATTTTTTCTTGGCTCCGGCCTTGCCATCGAACAAGGCGGACCAACGGTAGTGGCGGCGTTTTTCATCGCGGCTACCAGCGCTTATATTGTGTTTGAGTTACTCGCCGGCATGACCGCCGCCGACCCGGAAGCCGGATCGTTCCGCTCGTACGCGAAAAAAGCATACGGGCCGTGGGCCGGGTTTAGCTGCGGATGGGCCTATTGGTGTTCTGAACTGCTTATCATGGGCAGCCAGCTGACAGCTCTCGCCATTTTTTCTCGGTTTTGGTTTCCGGTGGTGCCGCTCTGGCTGTTCACGGCCGGGTATGCCGCGCTTGGTCTTATTGTCCTGTTTTTCGGGACCACCCTGCTCAGCCGAATCGAACACACGCTCGGTGCCGTAAAACTTATGGCGGTCGCCGGCTTTGTGGCGCTCGCTATGGCGATCGCCGCCGGTTTCACCGGCAACGGGGCCGCCTCGTTTCCCAATCGGGCGGAAGACTGGATGCCAAATGGGGCGCGCGGCTCTTGGAGCGCCCTGATTTATGCCTTTTACGCGTTTGGAGGGCTCGAAGTGTTGGCGCTTATGGCTGTGCGCCTTCGCGACCCGGGCGAAGCGCCGAAAGCCGGCAAAACGATGCTCGCCGTCCTGGCCATCTTGTACATTTCTGCCCTTTGCCTGTCGTTGCTTATCGTGCCGCATGCCGCTTTTAGCGGAAAAGAAAGCCCGTTTGTGACCGCCGTTCACTGGCACAGGCTTCCTCTGTTTTCGCATTTGTTCAACGCTGTATTTATCATTGCCGGCTTTTCGACGATGATCGCTTCGCTGTTTGCGGTGATGACGATGATCACAGTGCTGGCTGAGGACGGCGATGCCCCGAGATGTTTCGCAGCCAAGCATAAACGAACGCTCACCTCGCCGGCGTTCCATCTGACCGCGGCCGGACTGCTTTTGTCCGTTATCTTGGCGCTTGTTATGCCGGCGCGTTTGTATGAGTACATCACCTCCGCAGCCGGATTGTTGCTGCTGTATAATTGGCTGTTCATTTTATCGTTTGCCCCGCGCCTGTTGCCGCTTGGCCGGACCAGGCGCTGGAAGCGGCAGGCAGCGTTTTTGTTCATTCTTCTTGCCGTCAGCGGCACTGTTATTGACCATGAGATTCGTCCCGGCTTTTTCATTAGCCTCGCATTGGTTGCGGCGATCGCTTTTGCCGCGTTCATCCGCATCCGAAAGGCGGTGCGGCGCCGGCTCGCCCGGCTGCAGCCTTAAGGAAAGGCTGCGGCTTCGGGCGATAAGCCAAGCAGTTTTCGTCTATGCCCAAAATGATTGCACCCCTTGCCAGCCAAAATACAAGCCGAATCCAACGAGTGCGATGCCTGAGAGGAGCGATGCTGCAGCCAACACATTCGCGGTGACATGGCGGCGAAATCCCCCAGCAGCCGCCGCCAGTGCCATATCCCATAAAACGACGCCAACCAAAATTGTTGCCGTGCGCCAGATCACTTGCCCTTCTCCCCCACCGGCAGCCGCCATCTGTGCCAGCACTGACCCGTACACACCGAGCCAAAATAAAATCGACAGCGGGTTGAGCAGTGAAAGAAGAAAGCCGGCCAACCATGATCCAAACGCCGATTCTGTTTTCCGCTCTTGACGGATCGTAACCGCATGGGCGTTCCAGACGCTTTCCGCGCCGGTGTAAAGAAGGACAAAGGCGCCGAACAGCCAAAGGAATGTTTGCACGATCGGCTCCTTCGCCCATTCGCCGATGCCGAAATAAACAAGCGCAATGTATACGAGATCGGCCGTCACCGCCCCGAGTCCAAACAGCCACGCCGGGATAAATCCGCCGCGCATGCCGCGGTCAAGCTGTGCAGCATTGACCGGGCCGATCGGCGCCGCCAGCGACAGCCCTAACACAAGATCTCGAATAAACGTTTCCATCCTTTCCTCCTTCCTGCCATTGTCCAATACATTGTATTCGTCAGCCCGCCGCTGTACAACTCATTTTCCGTGTAGTGACGCCGCGAATATCGCCATGTCGGAACGCGCACGTTATTTATAACAGATTGGAGGGATCGAGATGAACGAACGGGTAAACGAGGCCGTTCGCGCCGTCGAACAAGCGCGCGCGGCCGTTGAAGAGGCGCAGGCGGGCAACAACGCGGCGAACTTGCAGCGAGCCAACCAGCAGCTGCAAGCCGCGAGCCAGCTTCTAGCCGCCGCCCGTGAACAAGCGGCGCAAGCAGGCAGCTCCATGCCGCCCGAACTCGAGCGTGCCGATGCCATGCTCCGCCGCTTATACGAAACGGAACAGTCGCTCCGCTTATAGCGTTGTTGTCTGACGCAAGCCGCTCCTGTCAGCGGACTATAGGGAACATAGAGAAGTTAGCGATCGGGCCATCGAAGCGCCCGTTTCCTCCAAAAAACGCGTGCCAAAAGCAGAAAATGTCAGCCAGCTCGCTATGACTGGCTGCATCTTTTTATCCCCCAGACCCCTTCTTTCCGCTGGGGGGCTGATCACGTCATCGAAGCCAGCACAGCCGGCAAAGCATCAATCACATCCGACGCCAGTACATCCCATGGAGAATGGCCGTGTTGAACAAGCCAATCAGCGGCCTTTCCATGCACGAAAACAGCATTGCTCACCGCCGGCTGCACCGCCTCATGCTGCAACAAAAACGCCGCAATGATGCCAGTCAGCACATCGCCGCTTCCCCCTTTCGCCAACGCCGGGTTGCCGGTCGCGTTCACATATTGCGCCCCGTCCGGCGCCGTGACAATCGTATACGGCCCTTTTAAGACGACATACACACCGTATTCCATCGCCAGTCGCTTCGATACGCCAAAGCGGTCATGCTCCACCTCGCGAACGGAACGATGGACGATGCGCGCCATCTCCCCGGGATGCGGAGTAATGACCGTCGGCGCGTTCCGTCCGCGCACCCGCTCAGCGTAGTCGTCCCAAAAAAACAAGGCATCTGCATCAATAACAAGCGGCACTGGATGGCGCACAAGTTCGTTCACTAAGCGGCGCACGCCGTCTGTCCGGCCCATTCCCGGACCGATGGCCATCGCATCAATGTCAAGCCCGTCCCAATCGGCCGCGCCGGCAAATGCGCCATCCTCTGCCGGCCATAATCGGCACATCGCCTCCGGCACGCGGTTGGCCACCGCCTCGTACACCGTTTCCGGAACCGCCATCGTCACAAGACCAACACCGCTGCGAAGCGCCGCTTTCGCCGTCATCGTCACCGCCCCGCTCATCACCTTGGACCCGCCGACAATGAGCAGCTTGCCGTGCGTTCCTTTATGCGATGACCGCGTTCGCTTCGGCATCGCCCGCACTACATCGCTCTGTTCCCACAAAAACCGGGCAGCCGCCTTCGCCTGCACCGCTACGGGCGGAATGCCGATATCGACAACAGCGATCTCTCCGTAATAATCGGCCGCCGGAAACGTATACGCCCCAAGCTTCGGGCATTGGATCGTGAGCGTGACATCAGCGCAAACGGCGGTACTGACATCACCGCCGTCAGCCGGCACCCCGCTCGGCACATCGATCGCGTACACCGTTGCGGATGTGCGGTTCACTTGTTCAATGATTTCTTTGTACGGTGGGCGCACATCCCCTTTGACGCCAATGCCAAGGAGCGCGTCAACGATGGCGTCGTAATGCGGCACGCGCGCCGCAAACGCCTGTTCATTGCCCTCATAGGGCAGCCACGAATAGCCGGACCGCTCGTACACTTCAAGCGCCATGCGCGCCGCCCCCTTCACCTTTTCCCGCGGTGGGATGAGCCAGACATCGGTTTCATAACCACAACTTTTCAACATACGCGCGATGACGAACCCATCGCCGCCGTTATTGCCCGTCCCGGCGAGCACCGCGACCCTATGCGCGCGCGAGATCCGCTCTTTCAGCGCCCGAAACAGCGCCTGTCCGGCGTTTTCCATCAGCGAGTCGTCGCGAATGCCGATCCGCTCGGCCACTTCCCGGTCAATGGCGTACATTTCGTCAGCCGTTACGATCGGAATCATTGTCCATTCCCCTTTCCATTTCGAAGCTATGTTTAGTGTACAATTTTTCCAAACGAAAGACGAGTACAAATATTTCTCTAGAAACGCAATGATGTAGACGCTTTCAAAAGAACGGGGCTATAAAATACATATTGACAACAAACAGCTGCCGCATTATGATGAATCTTGTAAAAATTACATACGGCAAACCGCTTATCAAGAGTGACCGAGGGAACAGGCCCGATGACGTCCGGCAACCTCCCCTTGAGGGAACGGTGCCAATTCCTGCAGAATGGCTTTCATTCTGAAAGATAAGTCGGAAGTTTACATACCGATGCCTCTTTCTGAATGAAAGAGGCATTTTTGTTTGCTAAATTCCGCCAATCAGCATAGGGGGAACGGACATGATCGATATTCAAAACGTTACAAAGGTGTATACAACGAAAAAGAAACAAACGATTGCAGTGGACAACGTATCGCTGACCATTCGCGACGGTGAAATTTTTGGCATTATCGGCTACAGCGGCGCCGGAAAAAGCACGCTGCTGCGCTGCTTGAACGCCCTGGAGCGGCCCACATCCGGACGCGTTCTCATCGATGGCATCGATTTAACGGCGTTAGACGACAAAGAACTGCGACAAGCGCGTCAGAAAATCGGCATGATTTTCCAACACTTTTCTTTAGTCAGCTCAAAAACGGTATTTGAAAATATCGCCTTCGCCTTAAAAGCGGCCAAAAAAACGAAAGCGGACATCGAAAAACGGGTCAATGAGCTGCTTGACATGGTCGGGCTATCCGACAAGCGGGACGCCTATCCGGCGCAGCTGAGCGGCGGACAAAAACAGCGCGTCGGCATCGCCCGGGCCCTTGCCAACAATCCGACCGTTCTGTTATGCGACGAAGCCACGTCAGCGCTTGACCCAAGCACGACCAAATCCATTTTGGAACTACTGAAACAGATTAACCGTGAGCTCGGTATTACGATCGTCTTGATCACCCACGAAATGGAAGTGGTCAAACATATATGCGACCGCGTTGCCGTCATGCAAAACGGCAAAGTGATTGAACTCGGCACTGTGTATGATCTGTTTACCAATCCGAAAGAGGAATTGACGAAATCGTTTATCCATAGTGTCTTGCATGTTGACTTGCCTGCACATTTATGGGAAAAGCATACGGGGACGATCGTGAAAATCCAGTTCCAAGGGGAAAGGGCGACGGAAACAATTGTTTCCGATATGCTGCAGCAATTCACAGTAAAAGGAAATATTTTGCATGCTAAAATTGAGTATATTCAAGACAAACCGCTCGGTATTTTTGTGATGGAGCTGATCGGAGAAGAAGACGAAATCAGGCGGGCGATGGACTATATCGCCAACCGGACGAACGGATTGGAGGTGGTTTCGCATGCTGCTTGATACATTCATAGGCTTGCTTCCAGAGTTGAATAAGGCGTTTTTCGAAACGATTTATATGGTGGCCATTTCCTTGTTCGTCGCGATCATTGTTGGGTTGCCACTTGGCGTTTTGCTTTTTGTCACCGACCGCGGCTTGTTTTTGGAACATGCCATGTTGAAATCGGTTCTCGGCTTTCTCGTCAACATGATTCGATCGATTCCGTTTATCATTTTGCTTGTCGGCCTCTTGCCGCTGACAAAGCTCATCACCGGAACTACGATCGGGCCGACGGCGGCCTCTGTTTCCTTATCGGTGGCGGCTATTCCATTTTTCGGGCGAATGGTGGAAACCTCGCTGCGCGAGATTGACAAAGGCGTCATTGAAGCAGCAGTAGCGGTTGGCGCGACGCCATGGATGATCATTAAAGAGGTTCTGCTCCCGGAAGCCCGGCCCGGTATTGTGCAAGGAATAACGATTACAACAATCAGTTTAGTAGGCTATTCCGCAATGGCCGGGATTGTCGGCGGCGGCGGTGTCGGCGATTTAGCCATTCGTTTCGGCTACTACCGTTATGATAATACGGTCATGATCACCACCATCGTGATTTTAATTTGTCTTGTCCAAATCGTTCAGTTTGCTGGCGACCGCATCGCCCGTCTTGTCGACAAGCGATAGGCCGCTCACTATAAAACTCACTTGTATAGGGGGACTTCATGATGAAAAAATGGTTGATGGCACTCACATTGCTTCTTACGTTCGGCGCGCTTGCCGCCTGCGGCAACAGCAACTCCGCATCCGACAGCAGCGCTGAATCGAAAGAGAAAAACGTGTTGACGATCGGGGCGACTTCCGGCCCATACAGCGATATGGTCAATAAGGCGATCAAGCCCATTTTGGAGAAAAAAGGGTATCAGGTAAAGGTCGTCGAATTCAGTGATTATATCCAACCAAACCTGGCTTTAGCTAACGGCGACTTGGATGCAAACCTGTTCCAGCACAAAATTTATATGGAGAATTTTGCGAAAGAACACAACTTAGAACTTTCCGAGGTCATCGTTGTACCGACCGCCCCGATGGGTATTTATTCGAACAAATTTAAAACGCTGGATGAAGTGGCCGACGGAAGCGAAATCGCCATCCCGAACGACCCAACGAACTTGGCGCGGGCGTTGTTAATTTTGCAAGACCATGGCTTAATCCAACTCGATCCGGCAGTCAACCCGCTCACGGTGTCGGAAAAAGATGTTAAGAAAAATGTGAAACATCTTCAATTCAAACCAATTGAAGCAGGCCAGCTGCCGCGCACGGTCGAAAGCGTTGATTTGGCTGCCGTCCCTGGCAACTTTGCCTTAGCGGCGAAAATGGATTTAACCGACGCCTTGGCGTTGGAAAACATGCCGGATGACTACCGAAACCGCATTGTTGTCAATACAAAAGATTTGAACCAACCGTTTGTCAACGATCTCAAAGAAGCAGTTGAGTCGAAAGAATTTGAGAAGGTGATTGATCAAGAGTTTCAAGGGTTCGGCAAACCGAAATGGATGTTAGAACGAAACAAATAACGCAAGGGCGTGCCGCCGTACAGGCGGCGTTTTCTTCTGCAGACGATGGGGGCAAAAAAGCAGTATAGTAGAAGTGTTCCGTATATTTTCTTTTCTATTATTTAGGATCCAGCCTCGCCGGAACGGCCGGCAGCTACGTTTGCGCTCACTTTCATTGGGGCGGCGTCATCGCCCTTGTTTTGGCATTGCTTGCCTTCTCCTATCGGCTCATCCAGTTTACAGAAAACGGCGGCCATCGCATGGGAGATGACCGCCGCTTCCATCACGGTTGCTTCGTAATGACTTGCAGCCCAACTTGCAGGCAATCTTCACAAATTGCTGCCAGCGGCCCATTAATGAGCCGTGGCTTTTTTTTCAAGCAAAACGAACAGCAACCGTCGCGCGCTTCTTGCGCTTCCAACGCCAAGGCCTCTTCCAACTTTTCGAGAGGGAAGACGGAGAGCGCTTCGTACACGTTATCAAGCAAATGGCTATCAATATACCCGCATTTTCCTCCCCAACGCAACGCTGTCAATTTCGCCGCCACCGCCATCCCTTCGTAAAACCGGCGGCGGATGTCGTCCCCGCTCTGTTCGGCCATTGCAGCCACATCATCAGCAAACCGCTCCAACGCCGCGGCTGTGCATTCATTGAGCCACCTT
>Ga0207768_100646_pt1 | contig 13497 bp, 13 predicted proteins | sample CeladaPassaB1F01_FD_187478 | JGI IMG/M metagenome (GOLD analysis project Ga0207768, IMG submission 187478) | Cellulose-adapted microbial communities from the Joint BioEnergy Institute, USA - Passage B1F01 (SPAdes) (version 2) | ecosystem: Engineered > Bioreactor > Continuous culture >... | reverse complement strand
CCGGGAGGCGCAAAGCTTCCTTCCCCTCTCTCCCTGGCCTGCCCTGGTGCCGGGCCTCGCCCTCTCCCTGGCCGTCCTCGGCTTCAACCTCCTGGGGGACGGCCTCCGGGACCTGCTGGACCCCAGGCGGTAGGCCGGGGAAAGCCCCCGCGGCCCTTCCGCCACCTAACGGGGCCGCCAGAGCAGCAAAAGGGCGATGGCCCCGGCCTGGAGCAGGAAGAGGGCCAACAGGGAGCCCCCGTACCCAAGGCCCTCCACGAGAGGGCCCATGCCTGCCTGTAGGGCAAAGATGCCCACCACCCCCGCCAGGTTCACCCAGGCCATGGCCCGGCTCGAGGCCTCGGGGAAGAGGGTTGCCGTATGGGCCAGGACCAGACCGTTGAACCCTCCTCCGAAGCCCACCAAAAGGTAAGCGAGGCCCAACCCTGCCCCCCCTCCCCAGGCGAGGAGGCCTGCGGCGAAAACCCCCATGCCCAACGCCAGGGCCCTTCGCGTCCCCAAGGCCGCAGCCAGACTCCCGCTGGCGAAGGCCCCCAGGACGGAGGCCAGGTTGAGGAGGGCAAGAAGCCCTCCCACCTGGTCCCCGGAAAAGCCCCGCGCGTAGGCGTAGGCCCCTACCCAGAAGGTCTGCAAGGCGAAGAAGGCCCCCACGTACACCGCCGAAACCAGGGCCAAGGGTCCCACCCCCAGGACAGCCCGGCCCTCCTGCCCCCGCTCACCCGGCCCCGGCTTCCCCCCGACAGAAGCCCTCGCCACCCAAAGGGCTAGGCCCAGGGCCAAAACCCCCAGGGCCCCGTAGGCCCCGCGCCAGCCCCAGACCTCGCCAAGCCGGACCAGGGGCCAGGTGGCCAGGAGCCCCCCAAGCCCTCCCAGGGCTACGGTGAGGCCGCTCAAGAAGCCCAAGCGCCCGGGAGCGAGGAGCTGGTACGCCCGCAAGGCCCCCACAAGGGCCAGGGCCACCCCCACCCCCATGGCGGCCCGGCCCAAGGCCAGGAGGATCAGGCTCGGGGCCGCCGCCACCAGGCCGCACCCCAAAACGGCGAGGGCCAAGAGGGCGGCGAGGGTCCGGGAAGGGCCCCACCGTTCCAGCACATGGCCGAGGGGAACCTGGGCCAAGGCAAAGGCCAGGAAAAAGAGGGCGTTGATCGCCCCCAAAGACCCTGGGGACAGGCCAAGGTCCTGGGCCATGGGAGCGGCTAGGGGAGCCCCCGCCGAGCGCAGCAGGTAGGAGTAGGCGTAGCCCAAGGCGAAGGGAAGAAGCCGCAGCATCTACCTGCCCCAGGTCTCAGCGAGGTAGGGTCCGTAGGCAAGGAGCAAGAGGCCCAAGACCGAGGCCAAGACGAAGGGCCATATCTCCCGCCAGATCCGCTCGATGGGCAGACCGCTCACGCGAGCGCTCACGAACAGGTTCACCGCCACCGGGGGCGTGATCTGCCCGATGGCCATGTTCACCGTCATCACGATGCCCATCCAGACAGGGTCCCACCCCACGTGGGCCATGACGGGCAGCAGGACCGGCAAGGTCAGGTAGTAGATGCTCACGGCGTCCAGAAGCATCCCCATGACCAGCCAGAAGAGGTTCAAGAGGCCGAGAAGAAGCAGGGGGTTCTCTTGGAGGCGGAGGAGGATAGCGGTGACCTTCCCCACAAGCCCCACGGTGTCCGCAGCCCACGCGAAAAGGCCTGCCCAGGCCACGATGGCCATGATCACGGCGCTGGAAACGCCGGCCTCGACCAGGAGGTCCCTCAAGTCCCCCAAGTGCAGGGAGCGGTAAAAGGCCATTCCCACGAGGAGCCCCCAGAAGACCCCCACCGCTGCCGCCTCCGTGGGGGTGAAGACCCCCCCGTAGATCCCGCCCAAGATGATCACGGGGGTGAGAAGCCCGGGGAAGGCCTCGGCCAAGAGCCGCCACCGGGATTCAGGTACCACCTCCCCCGTCCCCCACCCCCGGGCCCGGACCACCAGCACCGCGGCCAGGGCCAGAAACCCTCCCATGACCACCCCGGGGAGGATGCCCGCCCAGAACTGCTGGGCCACCGAGGTGCCGGCCAGGGTCGCATAAACGATGAGGGCGATGGAAGGAGGGATGATGATGGAAAGCTCCGCCGAAGCGGCCATCAAGCCTGCAGCAAAGCCCGGGGCATAGCCCTGGCGGACCATCATGGGCACCAAGATCCCGCCCAAAGCGGCCACCGTGGCCGGCCCGGAGCCGGAGATGGCCCCCCAGAGCATCCCCGCGAGCACCGTGGCCAAGGCGGCTCCCGGCCGCCACCCTCCCACCAAGGCGAGGAGGAGCCGGACGATCCTTTCGGCGATCCCCGCCCGGTCCATAACCACCCCGGCCAGGATGAAAAAGGGGATGGCCAGAAGGGGAAACTTGGCGATGCCCGCCTGGAAGTTAAAGGAGACCACCTGAAGACCAAGCCCTCCGAGGGCGATGACGCCGACGGCCGCAGCCCCTAAAGCCGCGGCCACCGGCACCCGCAGGAGGAGAAGGGCCAGAAACAAACCAAGGAGAAGCCCCCCGAGGTTCATGCCTCCCCGCCCCTTAAGCTACGCCATACCCCTTCTAGGGCCCGCACCGCCACCCAGGCAGCGAGGAAAGGCGTGGGGAGGGTGTAGAACGCATTGGGGATACCCAGGGAAGGGGACACGGACCCAAGGGCCAGGTCGTCCTGGGCCTGGCGCCACGCCAAGAAGGCCAGCACGAGAAAGAGAACGGCGAAGACGAGAAAACCCAAGGCCACGAACCCTCGCCGCCAAGGGGTGGGAAGGAACTCCGTCAAGGCCACAAAGCGGATGTGGGCTCCTTCCGCCCCTTCCCGAAGCCCGACGGCGATGCCCAAAAGGGTAGCCCAGACGAAGCCGTTGACCAAAAGCTCCTCGGTGAAGGCGAGGGGATACCGGAAGAGGTACCGGGTCAGCACGTTGAGGAAGGCCAGGGACACCATCCCACCGAGGAGGAGGGCGAGAAGCGTCTCCTCCAGGCGCTTGAGCATCACCGGGCCCGCTTCTTGTCCGCCTCCGCCTGGACCACCAAGGTGCTGCCGATCTCGGCCATCCAACGCTGCACCACCCCGGAAACCCGCTCGCGGAAGCGGCCGATCTCCGCAGGGGTAAGGGCGGTGACCTGAACCCCCTGGGCCTCGAGGTAGGCGATGGGATCCGGAATCTCCACCTTCACCCCCAAGGCGTTGAGGTAACGGAGGGCGGCGCCGTCGTCCGTCCCTACCCGGGCCAGGGCCTTCTGGTAGCGGGCCGCCTCCAAAGCGGCCTCCTGCACGGCCTTCTGCACCTCAGGGGGGAAGGTCCGCCAGGTGGCGGCGCTCGCTGCGAAGATCACCGGGTCAATGGCGTAGTTCCACAGGGTAAGGTAGCGCTGGCCCAGCTCCCAGAGCTTGTAGGGAATGATCACGCCCACGATGGGGTTCTCCTGGCCATCGATCACCCCTTGCTGCAGGGCCGTGAGGACCTCGGCCCAGTTCATGGAGGTGGGGTTCGCCCCCAAGGCCCGGAAGGTGTCGATGAAGATGGGAGCGCCCACCACCCGGATCTTGAGGCCGGCCAGGTCCTCTGGAGTGCGGACGGGCCGCTTGGAGTTGGTAAGCTGGCGGTAGCCGTTCTCTCCCCAGGCCAGGGGCTCCACGCCGAGCTGGCGGAGCCTCTGAAAGATGGCTTTGCCCGCCTGGCCCTCCTCCACCGCGTCCAGCTCCTTGTAGCTGGGGAAGAAAAAGGGCAAGTTGAAGAGGTTGAGCTCTTTTACCTGAGGCGACCAGTTGATGGTGGATCCCAGGGCGAAATCGGCCACCCCGGTGCGCAGAAGCTGGAACTCGTTGGTCTGCTGCCCCGCAAAGAGCTGGCCCGAGTAGTAGACCTTGATGTTCACCCGGCCCCCGGTCTTCTCCCTGACCAGATCGGCGAAGCGCTGGGCCCCCATACCCCAGGCCGTGTTAGGCCCCACCACCACGGAAAGCTTGTACTCGGCCTTAAACTGCGCCAGCGCCAGCCCCAAAACCACCAGAACCCCTACTAACCACCGCTTCATCCTGCCACCTCCTCGTAGTAGCCCAAAACCGCGCCCACGGGGTAGGTCTTGCCCACCTCCGCCAGCACCTCCTTGAGGACCCCATCCGCCTCGGCCTCCACCTCCACCAGGGCTTTGTCGTTCTCCACCACGAAGAGGGGCTCCCCCTTGCGGAAGGCTTCTCCTTCCCCCTTGAGAAAGCCCTGGAACGTCCCCTCTTCCATGGTGAGGCCGAGCTGGGGCATGAGGACGGGTTTTAACGCCACGAAACCACCTCCTTAGCGGCCTTGAGGATGTCCTCCCCCTGGGGAATCACCCGCCGCTCCAAAGGGGGGCTGAAGGGGATGGGCGTGTGGGCCGCCCCTACCCGGGCCACGGGGGCCTTAAGCTTCCCCCAGAGCCTTTCCTGCAGGGTGGCGGCGATCTCGGCCCCCGGGCCCAGGAAGCGCCAGGACTCGTGGGCCACCACCACCCTCCCCGTTTTCTCCGCCGAGGCCAGGAGGGTTTCCCAGTCCAAGGGGTATAGGGTCTTGAGGTCCACCACCTCCGCCGAGATCCCCTCCGCCTCGAGGCGCTCCGCCGCCTCCAGGGCCTTGTGCAGGGTGAGGCTGTAGCTCACCAGGGTGAGGTCTCGGCCCTCCCGCACCACCTCCGCCCGGCCCAAAGGGGTCAGCACCTCCCCCTCGGGCACCGGGCCCTTTCTGGGGTAGAGGGCCTTGTGCTCCAGGAAGAGGACGGGGTCCTCGGAGCGGATGGCGCTCTTCAAAAGGCCTTTGGCGTCCTTAGGGGTGGCCGGAGCCACCACCTTGAACCCCGGCAGGTGGAGGAAAAGGGCCTCGAGGCTCTTGGAATGGTGGGCCCCGGCGGAGCGGATGGCCCCGTCGGGGGCGCGGATGACCAAGGGTGCCTTCAGCCTGCCCCCCGACATGTAGCGCAGGCTCGCCGCCTGGTTGGCGAGCTCGTCCATGGCGAGGAGGAGGAAATCGGCGAAGTGGATGTCCAGCACCGGCCTCGCCCCCACCAAAGCCGCCCCCAAGGCCGCCCCCACCAGCGTGGGCTCGCTGATGGGGGTGTCCCGCACCCTTTCCCGGCCGAAGCGCTCGGGGAGGCCCTTGAACTGACCAAAGATTCCCCCTTGCTTAGCGATGTCCTCCCCCATGAGGAAGACCCGGGGATCCCGGGCCATCTCCTCCTCCATGGCCTCCCGGGTAGCCTCGGCAAAAGTGATCTCCCTCATGCCCCCTCCCAGGGGTAGTCCCTCACCGGCTCGGCGAAAAGCCCTTTCAAGGCCTCTTCCGGATCAGGCCAAGGGCTTGCCTCCGCATAGGCCACGGCCTCATCCAAAAGCCGCTCCTCTTCCTCCTCGATGGTGCGGAGCGTCGCCTCGGAAACCCCCAGGGAGAGGAGGCGTCTCCGGTACCCCATCACGGGGTCACGAGCCCGGGCTTGGGCCACCTCCTCCCGGGTCCGGTAGCGCTCCGGATCCCCCACATAGTGGCCCTTGAAGCGGTGGGTGAGCACTTCCAGAAAAGCCGGACCCTGGCCCCCGCGAACCCCCTCCAGAAGCTCTCCCGTCCTCTCGTAGACCGCCTCCACCTCGTCCCCCTCTACCTGGGCGTAGGGGAGGCCGTAGGCCCGTACCCAGTCCGCCACCTGGAAGGCGTGGCTCTCGGCGAAGGCCGTGGTGGAGGCGTACCGGTTGTTCTCCAGGACGAAGAGCACCGGGAGCCGCCACAGGGCCGCCAGGTTCAACCCCTCGTGGAGCACGCCCCGTCCCAAAGCCCCGTCTCCGAAAAAGGCGAACACCGCTCCTTTCCACCCGAGGAGCTTGAGGCCCAGCCCAGCCCCTACGGCGATGGGCACTCCTCCGGCCACGATGCCGTTGGCCCCCAGCATCCCCTTATCCGGGTCGAAGAGGTGCATGCTCCCCCCCTTGCCCCGGCACACTCCGGTGGCCCGGCCGAAGAGCTCGGCCATCATTTCCTTGGGGTCCACCCCCACGGCCAGGGCGTGGCCGTGGCCGCGGTGGGTGCTCGTCAGGTAGTCCCCCGAACGGTAGTGGGCCAGCACCCCGGCCGCCACCGCCTCCTGGCCCACGTAGAGGTGGACGAACCCGGGAATTTTCCCAGACCGAAAAAGGGCCTCCACCCGCTCCTCAAAGCGCCGGATCCGGTACATCACCCGGTAAAGCCCGAGCCGATCCATGCACCTCCTCCCCCGTAACCATGCGCCGGAGGTCCTCCCGGGAGGTCCAAAGCGCCGTGAGCTTGTCCACCCCATAGGCCAGGGTCATCTCGGCGAGGACCACATCGTGGCGCACATACTCCTCCGCCACCAAGACAAGGGCCGGATCCCGGGTACGCACCGCCCAGGCCTCCCCCTCCTCGGCCAGGTTGCCCACCACCGCCTCCTCGTGGTCCCGGACCACCACGAAAAGCCGAGCCCTGAGGCGGCCCTCCACGATCCTCGGGTCCACGAAGTGGTGGTAATAGACCTTTCCCAAGCCTTCGTCGGCCCGCTCCCCAAAGAGGACCAACCGCAACGCCACGCCCCGGGCCTTGGCCTGCCGCAAAGGCCCCTTCAGGGCCTCCAGCTGGTTCTGCCACAGGGAGAGGGTGAGGGCACGTTGGGCCTGGTCCACCAGAGCCCGGGCCTCGGCGAGGGTACGCGCCCCACCCCAGACCCGCCAGATGGCTTCCACGGGCGGATCGGGCGCCAATCGGGAGAGCGTCTCCCTGGCGCGGGCGAAGCGCTCCCTGGCCTCGGCCTCGAGGCGGTCGAGAAGCTCCCCGTAGGGCACAGCCCCGTAGAAAACCCCCTCCCCCTCCTCCACCCGGTAGGCGGCTCCCCGGGCCACGAGGCGCTCGAGGACCTGATAGACCATGGACCGCGGCACCCCGCTCCGTTTGGCGGCCTCGTAGCCCTTGAGCCTTCCCCCGCGCAGAAGGGCAAGGTAGACCCGGGCCTCATAAGGGCTAAAACCCAAGGCCTGCAAGTCCTGAAGGGCCACCTCCGCCCGGTCCACCACCGTCGTTATCCCCCTAACGCCGCTTGTCCGAAGCGTACCACGGCGGGGTAGGAAGCGTCAATAAAAGGCCAGGCCAAAACACGGGAAGGCGGCTCCCGCGGGTGGACGGCTGCGGCTTCGGCCTGCCCCCTTAGCCTTTCCGCCGGACCACCGGACCAAGGCCCGGCCCGTGCCGCCGGGAACGAAAGGGAAAGAAATGCAACAAACCTTGCCAAGGAGAAGAGCGCTTCGCTAAACTTGGCCTTGCCCAATAAGGAGGTGGGAACCATGCGGCGAGCGATCCTATGGTTTGTGGCTTTGGCGGCGGTCTCGGCCCTGGCCCAGCAGTCCCGGCCAGCTTCTGACCCGCAGGTGGTGGAGGCGGCGCGGAAAGAAGGGCGCCTCATCATCTACTCCTCCACGGATCAATCCAGCGCCCAGGCCCTTCTGGACGATTTCCGCAAACTTTATCCCTTTATACAGATTGAATACAATGATCTGGGCACCCAAGCCATCTACGACCGCTTCGTGAGCGAGACCGCAGCCGGAGCCTCCAGCGCAGACCTCCTCTGGTCCAGCGCCATGGAGCTCCAGGTCAAGCTTGCAAGCGAGGGCTACGCCCTGCCCTACGACTCTCCCGAGGCCAAGAACTGGCCCGCCAACGCCCGCCTGGGGAACCTGGCCTACGGAACCACCCTGGAACCCGCTGTGATCGTCTACAATAAGCGCTTCCTCAAGCCCGAGGAGGTGCCCACCACCCGGGAAGGGCTCGCCCGGCTCCTCCAGGAGCCCCGGATGCGCGGACGGGTGGCCACCTGGGACCCCGAGCGGAGCGGCGTGGGCTTCACCATCCTCAAGGCGGACTACGACCGCTTCCCCGCTTTCCAGAACCTGGTCCGGGCCTTCGGGCGCGCCCAGGCGGCCCTCTACTCCTCCACGGGGGCGGCCTTTGAGAAGGTGATCTCCGGGGAGCATTACCTGGCCTACGGCTTCTTCGGCTCCTACGCCCTCCTCAGGCAGCGCACGGTGAAGGACCTCGGCATCGCCTACCTCACCGACGGCACCGTGGCCATCCAGCGGGTGGCCTTCATCAACAAGAGGGCGGCCCACCCGAACGCGGCCAAGCTCTTCCTGGACTACCTCCTCTCCTTAAGGGGCCAGAACCTCATGGCCTACACCGCCCTCATCTTCGCCCGCAGGGAGACGGTGGTGGGGGAGGCCACGCCCCAGGCCCTCTACAAAGCGGTGGGGGGAAAGGACAAGGTCTACGCCATCCCGGTGTCCACGGAGATCCTCAAGAACCTGGACCCCGCCGAGAGGATGCGCTTCCTCACCTTCTGGCGGCAGGCCGTCCGGGGCCAGTAAGGGTGGAGCATGGTCCGGAAGGCCCCGCTTGCCCCCTCGGTTCCCTGGCCCCTCGCCCTCCTCACGGGGGCGGTGGGGCTTCTGGTCCTCGCCCCTATAGGGATCCTGGTCTACCAGAGCCTCCTCACCGCTCCATTCTTCGCCCCAGCCAAGCGCTTCGCCCTCGAGGCCTACCGCTACGTCCTCCACGACCCTTACTTCCTCGAGGCCCTGAAAAACTCCTTTCTGATCGGCCTTGGCATGGTCCTGATCGCCGTACCCCTGGGGAGCCTCTTCGCCTTCCTCGTCACCAAGACCGACCTTCCCTTCGCCCGGCTCTTTGAGCTTCTCCTCCTCGCCCCCATCTTCATCTCCGCCATCATTCTGGGCATCGGGTTCATCGTGGCCTTTGGGCCCTCGGGAGTGGTTTCCGGCTGGGTGGAGTCCCTTCTTGGGCACGTCCCCTGGACCATCTACACCCTTCCCGCCATCGCCGTCATCGCCGGGCTTACCCACGTGCCCTACGTTTACCTCTACGTGGCCAGCACCATCCAGAACGTGGACGCCTCCCTGGAGGAAGCCGCCCGGGTGGCGGGGGCGAGGCCCTACCAGGTGGCCCTCTCCGTCACCCTCCCCCTCGTGCGCCCCGCCCTGGTCTACAGCGGGGCCCTCATGCTCCTCCTCGGCTTTGAGCTTTTCGGCCTTCCCCTGGTCCTAGGGGACGCCAAAGGGATCCTGGTGGTCACCACCTACCTCTACCGCCTCACCGCCATCACCGGAACCTCCGCCTACCACCTCATGGCGGCGGTGAGCGTCCTCATCGTCCTCATCGCCTTCACCCTGGTCCTCCTGCAACGCTACCTGGTGGGGCGGATGGAAGGGCGGTACGTGGCCATCGGAGCCCGGGGATACCGCACGGAAAGGCTTCCCCTGGGGCGGCTCCGGTACGTGTGGGCCTTCGCCCTCGCCCTCTACCTCCTGGTGGCGGTGGTGCTCCCCGTGCTCGGGGTGGTGTTCCGTAGCCTCGTCACCAGCTGGGGCCCGGGGGTGGACCTGCGGGAGGTCTTCACCTTGGGGCACTACGCTGAGGTCTTTAAGCTCCCGAACCTCAGCCGGGCGGTGACCAACACCCTCTGGGTGGCCGCCTTCGGAGGCCTCGTGGCCCTGGCCTTTTACCTCCTCGTCGCCCTGGGCATCCAGCGGGGCCGGGGTTTTGGGCGCGTCCTGGACTACTTGGCGGGCCTGCCCCGGGCGGTTCCCGGGCTCATCACGGGGCTCGCCTTCCTGTGGATTTTCCTCTTCTTCAAGCCCATCGCCCCCTGGCGCAACACCCTCTTTGCCCTCGTCCTGGCCTACACGGTGGTCTGGATGCCCTACGGGGTGAGGCTCCTCACGGCGACCCTCCTCCAGGTAGGGCGGGAGGTGGAGGAGGCGGCCAGGATCGCGGGGGCCTCCCCCGTTAGGGCCTTCCTCCACGGCACCCTTCCCCTCCTCAAAGGCGGGGTCCTCACCGCTTGGTTCTTGCTCTTCATCCAGTTCGTTCGGGAGTACTCCACGGGGGTTTACCTGATGACGGCGGGCACCGAGGTCCTGGGGGCCCAGATCGTGGCCCTCTGGGGGACGGGGGCGGTGGACGTCATCGCCGCCCTCGCCACCCTACAAGTCCTCATCGTCAGCGGCGTCTTTCTCCTGGCCAATCGGCTTGGGGTAAGGCCCCAAGGGCTTTGAGGGAAGGGCAGGAGCATGGTTCGGAAAGCGCTTGACGGGCAGGAGGTCGTGACCGCTTCGGCGGAAACGCTAAGGGTGGAGGCCCTCGAGGTGCGCCTCGGGGAGAACCTCGTCCTCAAAGGGGTGGATCTGGCCGTAGAGCCCGGGGAAATCGTGGCCCTCCTGGGGCCTTCGGGCTCGGGCAAGACCACCCTCCTCCGCGCGGTGGCGGGGCTTTTGCGGCCTACGGGGGGGAGGATCCTCCTCGGCAAAGAGGTGTTTTTTGACGGGGAGAAAGGGGTGTTCCTTCCCCCGGAGCGGCGCAACCTGGGCCTCGTCTTCCAGTCCTACGCCCTCTGGCCCCACCGCACCGTCTACGAGAACGTGGCCTACGGCCTGAGGCTCCGGAAGGTGCCGGAAAAAGCGGTGCGGGAACGGGTGCTCGGCCTTTTGGACCGCTTGGGGCTCACGGGGCTCGAGCGCCGCTACCCGGGGGCCCTCTCCGGGGGGCAGCAGCAGCGGGTTTCCTTGGCGCGGGCCCTGGCCTACGACCCAAAGCTTCTCCTTCTGGACGAACCCCTTTCCAACTTGGACGCCAAGCTCCGCGATCAGGCCCGGGTCTGGCTTAGGGAGACCCTAAAGGCCACGGGCAAGGCCGCCCTCTTCGTGACCCACGACCAAGGCGAGGCCATGGCCATCGCCGACCGGATCGCCCTCCTGAACGAGGGGCGGATGGAGCAGGTGGGCACCCCGGAGGAGCTTTACCGCAATCCGAAAACCCTCTTCGTGGCCGACTTCTTGGGCAACCCCAACGTGGTGGAGGCCCTGGTGGTGGGCCTCGAGGGATCCACGGCCCGCCTGGAGCTTGCGGGCTTCCCCTTGCGGGCCCGGGCCATGGGGGCTTTGGTCCCGGGAAGGCTGGCCAAGCTTGTCCTCCGCCCCGAGGCCCTGCGCCCTGCGGGCGTGGGGGAGGTGAACGCCTTGGAGGGAGCCCTCGCCCACAGCCTCTACCTGGGAAGCCACTACGAGCACTGGGTGCGCGTGGGAGACGCCCTGCTTCGCTTCTACAGCCCGCTTCCCCTGGGCGAGGCCCGGGTGCGCCTCGCCGTGGACCCGGAGGCGGCCCTGGCCTACCCCGGGTAGGCCCGCACATAATGCCTCCGTGGCCCGGGCACTTTGGCTTCCGGTGCTGGCACTGGCCCTAGGTCTTTGGCTGGCAATCGGCCTCGAGGCCAACCGCCACCTCCTGGCCTCAGCCCTAAGGGAAACGGAGGCCCTGGCGGAGGCCGCGGCAAGGCTTTCTGATCCCCAGGCCCTCTCGCCGCTTGGCGTGCGGCTTACCGAGCACCCCAGGGAGGCCGCTCCCCTTTGGGGCGAAACGGCCGCAGGGGTAGAGGTGGCGCCCCAAGGGATCCTGGTCTGGGCGGCGCGCCCATGGGACAGGGGAATCCTGGAGGCGGCGCGGGCCTACCCCCCTTACCTGCCCTCCCCCCTGCTCCCCTTCGGCCTCGCCCTCCTCGCCTGGCTTTGGGCCTGGAGGCGGGCCGAGGGCGCCGTTCACCGGGCGCTTGGGACCTCCCTGAGCGAAGGGAGGGGGCGGCTTACCGACCTGACCGCGGCCTTCGCCAGCCTGGAGGAGGGGGTGGCCGTGCTCAAGGGGGAGGAGGTGGTCCTCCTCAACCCCAAGGGGCTGGCCCTCCTGGGCCTCCCCCCAGGAGCCCTGCCCCCTCTCCCCTTGCGGCGGGTGTGGCCCGCCTTGGCGGACCGCCTCGAGGAGGGCGAGGCCTACCTGCCCCTGCCCACAGGCCGCCCGGGCCGGGTGCGGCTTCTGGGGTTTGGGGACCGGCGGATCGCCCTCTTCCAGGAGCAGGCCGAGCTCCTGCGCCTGGCGGAGGAGCTCACCCAAAGCCGGCGCCACCTGGAGCTCCTTAGGGCCCAGGCCCATGAGTTCCAAAACCTCCTCCATGTTATCGGCGGGCTCCTGGAACTCGGGCAGGTGGAAGAGGCCCTGCGCCTCGTGCAAGGAGAGCTCGCCGCCGAGAAGGCGCTGGAAAGCCTTCTCCGCGGAATAGAGGTGCCCTTGGTGGCCGCCCTCCTTCTCGGCAAGCTGCGCCGGGCCAGGGAGCGGGGCCTAGGCTTCCGCCTTGAAGGGAGGCTCCCCGCCCGCTACGCCTCCATAGGGGAGAGCCTGGCGAGCATCCTCGGCCACCTGCTGGAGAACGCCCTCGAGGCGGCCCAAAGCGAGGTGGGTCTCCGCTTCCTGGAGGAGGAAGGCCTTAAGGTGGAGGTTCTGGACGACGGGCCGGGCCTTCCCGAGGGGAAGGAGACCCCTTTCCTCCCCGGAGCGAGCGGCCGGGGCACGGGGCGGGGCTACGGCCTCGCCTTGGCCCGGGCGCAGGCGCGGGCCCTGGGGGGCGAGGTGGGCTACCATAGAAAGGGGAGGTGGACGGTTTTCTGGTTAAGCCTGCCCGGGCCCTCATCGTAGAGGACGATCGGCGGGTGGCCGCCCTCCATCGGGCCTTTCTGGAAGAGGAGGGCCTAAGGGTGGGGGGAATTGCCGGAACCCTCCGGGAGGCCTGGGCCTTCCTGGAGGAAAACCCTGACCTGGTCCTTCTAGACCTCTACCTCCCCGACGGCCACGGGCTAGAGCTCCTCCCCGCCCTGGAAGGAGTCTACACCGTGGTCATCACCGCCGCCAGGGACGTGCCCACGGTGGAGCGGGCCCTCTTGGGCGGGGCCATGGACTACCTGGTGAAGCCCTTCGGGCGTTCCCGGCTCCGTGAGGCCCTAGCCCGCTTCCGCGCCTTCCAAAACCTCAAGGCCAAGAAGGAGGTTTCCCAGGCGGACGTGGACCGCCTCCTGGGGCGTAGGCAGGCCCCTAAGGGCCTGGACCCCTTGACCCTGGGGCGGGTCCTCGCCCTCTTGCAGGGGGGAAAGCCCCTCACGGCCGAGGAGGTGGCGGAGGCCTTGGGCCTTTCCCGGGTCACCGCCTGGCGCTACCTGGAGGCCCTCCGGCGGGAGGGGCGGGTGCGGGCCGAACCGCGGTATGGAGGGACGGGAAGGCCCTCCCGGGCCTACCGCCTGGAACCCCACTGACATCACCCCATGCCGGCCCGCGCCAACGCGGAACCCTGGAAAAAGATCCCCGGGCCAGCCAGGCGCAGAAAACCGGAAGCGAGCATAAGACCGCCTAAGGAAGGTCTCGGAGGACAGGAGCCCGCCGTGCACCGGCCTTGGACAAGGCCCTTCTCGCCTTTGAAAGGCTTTCCTAAAAGTGCTCCCTGGGAGGCCGTGAGGCCCTGGCGAGCCCCTTGGGGCGATGGCGCCCGTCACGAGACGTGCCCGGGGCGCGGTGCCCTCACGCCTCCGCCTCGGAAGAGGGGCTCAGGGGGACGAAGGGCTTCCCAAAGCCCCT
>Ga0207768_100642_pt1 | contig 13687 bp, 13 predicted proteins | sample CeladaPassaB1F01_FD_187478 | JGI IMG/M metagenome (GOLD analysis project Ga0207768, IMG submission 187478) | Cellulose-adapted microbial communities from the Joint BioEnergy Institute, USA - Passage B1F01 (SPAdes) (version 2) | ecosystem: Engineered > Bioreactor > Continuous culture >... | reverse complement strand
GTTGCCCACGTGTTACTCACCCGTCCGCCGCTGACCGAACCAGAGCAAGCTCCGGTTCAGTCCGCTCGACTTGCATGTATTAGGCACGCCGCCAGCGTTCGTCCTGAGCCAGGATCAAACTCTCCAAATAGAAAGTTGATTGGCTTTTGCTTTGGCCGCAGCACCAAAGGCGCCAAGCGGCCTCAGCTTTTCGTCCTGTCTAGCTTCGGCCGCTATCGGCTCGCGACGCTTCGCGTCCCGCTGCGGCGGCGACAGCCTCCTCGCGGGCCTCTCAGCGCGTTTCGCCGATAGGCAAGCGGCCTCAGCTTTTCTTATGACGCTTGTGTTTTGTTTGGTTTTCAAGGAACTTGACAATCGATGTTGCACACTTTTATTATTATACTCATCATTTGTTTCGCTGTCAATATGTTTTTTGTTTTTAGCAGCGACGTTTATTAATATACTTGATATCCATATAAAAGTCAATAGTTTTTTAAAAAAAATGAAAAGGCATTTTAGCTAGACGATGCCTTCTCATTCTATTTCAGCTGAACGGATCCTTACAAAATATATTGGTTGATGACAATTAATGCCGCAGCCCCTGGAAGACCAAGAAATCCGCAAACGAGCGAGGTAATAAAATTAATCGGGATATGAATATTAAAATGTCCGCCGATGGCGTTGATGACAAACAGCACCAGCGCGCCGACGATGAGCCGGATGGCCGCATAGCCGATAAAGCGAAGCGCCTTAAATCGAGCGCCGACGATAAGGAGCACGGCGATGAGCGCTAACAGCACCGTAATGACGATTTTTGGCTCCAATGATTGAACCTCCTTTTTTTTGCACGCTTGTACTACAAACGTATGAAACGAGGAGGAAAAAAGAACAAAAAAATAAGGAAGTTAACGCACTTCCTTCAATGTGACCCGGCGATGCTTCGCCTCACGGAGGAGAAAAAAATATTTTGCCTCCGCAAGTTGCAGCGAACTCAGCACTTCCTGCGATGGGTCAACGCTTTTTTCGATAAGTTGTTTTTGTTCGAGCCACTCGGTCCTTGCTTTTTGCAGCTCGGCGACTAGTTTTTCATCAAATTGTCTTTTTAGTTTCCCTTTCCGCCGCCATAACAAACCGATCCCCACCTTCTTTCTCTCTACAGCTCGCGGCGCCCTTCCAATGCCTTTGATAACGTCACCTCATCCGCATATTCCAAATCGCCGCCAACCGGCAAGCCATGGGCGATGCGGGTGACTTTGATCCCTGTCGGTTTCAACAGGCGCGATAAATACATGGCCGTTGCCTCTCCTTCAATGTTCGGGTCAGTCGCTAAAATCACTTCCTGGATCATTTCGTCCTGCAATCTCGCCAGCAGTTCGGCGATTTTAATGTCTTCCGGACCGATCCCTTCCATTGGGGAGATGGCTCCGTGCAACACATGGTATAGACCGTTATATTCCTTCATCTTCTCCATAGCGATGACATCTTTCGGGTCTTGGACCACGCAAATCATCGTCCGGTCGCGCCGTTCATCTTTACAGATGTAACAAGGGTCTGTATCTGTAATATGCCCGCAAATCGTGCAATAATGAATATGGCGCTTCACGTCGACGAGCGCTTTGGCAAACTCAAGCACGGTATCCTCTTTCATCGCCAGTACATGGAATGCAAGACGGGCGGCCGTTTTCGGACCAATCCCAGGCAATTTCATAAAACTGTCAATCAACTTTGATATTGGCTCTGGATAATGCATAATTTCCCCCTAGAACAACCCCGGAATATTTAGTCCTTTCGTAAACTGCCCCATCATGTCGTTCGCCAGTTCATCCACTTTTTTGAGCGCATCGTTTGTCGCCGCTAAAACCAAATCTTGCAGCATTTCAATATCGTCTGGGTCCACGACTTCTTCTTTAATTTTGACCTCTAAAATTTGTTTATGGCCATTGGCGACGACGGTCACCATACCTCCCCCGGCCGTTCCTTCCACTGTTTTTTCCGCTAACTCTTCTTGCGCCTTTTGCATTTCTTTTTGCATTTTCTGCATTTGTTTTAACATTTTTTGCATATTTCCCATTCCGCCACGCATCATTTTAGGATCCTCCCTTAAACATTTATTCTTTAATTTCGATCAGTTCTTCGCCAAATAGCCGTTTTGCCTCGGCAATCAACGGTTCTTCCTCATTTTTTTCCGTTTTGGCTTCTTTGTTGCGGATAAACTCTTCCCTTATTTTTCCCCATTCTTCTTCCGGAATGGCCACCATTTCAAATCGCCGATTCGTCAGTTCAAATAAAATCGCCTCAACGTTTTCCTTCACGGAGCTTGCCGGGTCTGTCGCCATTTTGCAGTGGATTTCATATTTGAATTTTAACACAAACGCCGAAGCGCTCGCTGCGACCGGTTCGCTCTCTTGAAGCAAGGCGGCGTGCGATACTTTATGTTGCCGCTTCAGCGTGTCAAGCACGTCAGCCCAGCGTCCTTTCACCAAGGCTAAATCTTCGTGCGTCGCTTGCTTCAACAGTTCGTGAATGCGGCCGACTGGCGCTTTATATCCCCCGGTCTTCGCCGCTTTCACCGTTTTTTTCGTTGGAGCGGCGGCCGATGGAGAAGCGGACGATTGTTCCTTCAAGCGGCGCAGTTCGGCTTCTAACATCTCGATCCTCTTCACTAACGGTTCCAGCTCAGAAGCGGATAGCGATGGGGCAGCCGACGGTTGATGACAAAGCCTAACGAGTGCCACTTCCAAAAAGAGGCGCGGGTGGTTTGTCCACTTCATCTCTTGCTGGCTTTTGTTCAACAACTCAATCGCTCCGTATAAGTCAGAAAGAGGGATCGTTTCCGACAGCGAGGTAAACGTCTCATCGACGACTGCAATTTGAATGGCCCCTTCCACATGGGGAGCAGTTTTGTATAACAGCAAATCACGATAATACAAAATTAAGTCTTCAATGAAACGATTCGGATCTTTCCCTTGCGCCATCATCGCTTCGAACTGCTGAAGTACCGCTGCTGTATCTTTGCGATAGATGGCTTCAATAAAATCGGTTAATGCGGCAAATGACGCCGCCCCAGTCATCGCCAGTACATCGTCGAGCTCAAGCTTCCCATCGCTAAACGAAATCGCTTGGTCAAACAAGCTGAGCGCGTCGCGCATCCCCCCGTCGGCGGCGCGAGCAATGGCTGACAGCGCCTCATTGGATGCCTCTACCCCTTGGGCATTCGCTACATATTTCAGTCGAGAAACGATAGCCGATAGCGGAATGCGGCGAAAGTCAAACCGTTGACAGCGGGAAATAATCGTTGCCGGAATTTTATGCGGCTCGGTCGTGGCCAAAATAAAAATGACGTGTTTTGGCGGCTCTTCTAACGTTTTCAGCAGCGCATTAAACGCGCCGATTGACAACATGTGCACTTCGTCAATAATGTACACTTTATAGCGGACCGAAGTCGGTGCAAACTTTACTTTCTCGCGAATGTCGCGTATTTCATCAACGCGGTTGTTGGAAGCGGCGTCGATTTCCAACACGTCAGGAACCGTCCCGTTCGTAATGCCGAGGCAAACGGGACATTCATTGCATGGTTCGGCCGCCGGAGCATGTTCGCAATTGACCGCCTTGGCGAAAATTTTCGCCGCACTTGTTTTTCCTGTGCCACGTGGACCGGAAAATAAGTAAGCGTGTGATATTTTATGTTGAAGCAGGGCGCTTTGCAATGTTTTCGTTACGTGTTCTTGGCCGACCATATCAGCGAAGCGCTGCGGACGGAAAACACGATATAACGCTTGGTATGCCACGGAAAACGGCCCTCCTCTTCCTCTCATCCTATTTATTATATAACTTCTCGTTTCAATTTAAAATAAAAAACCCACTCATGACGAGTGGGTTTGTTTCATCTATGTAAGGCCGTGCACCTTCTGTCGATTAGCTGCCCCGAGCGTTGCTCAAGCAGTTAGCTCAGCCCAGGCACCCCCGCGGCACATGGGAGCATCCGCTTACTGCTGCTTCCTTCCGGACCTGACAGGGTTCACGGAATCCCATTGCGCGGGACCCAGACGTCAACACCACTTGCTTGAGACAGGCCTCACAACAGACTAACCTCGAGAAGGGATTCAGCCTCGCTAGAGCGGATTGCGAGTACAGGGCACCGCTACCTCCCCGCTTAGCACGGCACTATCAGTATAGCTCGTTTGCGGAAAAAATGCAATGTAAATGGACGGAATTTTAGTTGGAACTTCCGCCAACATTTCTCTTTTGTTCGCGCAATCGGCGGAAAAAATCGCTTAACAACGACCCGCACTCGCTAGCCAATACGCCGCTAGTGACGTCGACTTGATGATTGAATCGACTCTCTTGCAACAAATTCATCAACGTCCCGGCGCATCCCCCTTTTGGGTCGCTAGCTCCAAATACGACCCGCTCAATGCGGGAAAGAACGATGGCCCCCGCGCACATAGCACATGGTTCAAGCGTCACATACAACGTCGCCCGCTCAAGCCGCCATGAACCCGTTGCCCGGCACGCTTCATCAATCGCTAAAATTTCCGCATGGGCAATGGCGCGCTGCTCCGTTTCCCGCAAATTATGGGCGCGGGCGATGATGCGTCCATCTTGGACGATGATAGCGCCGATCGGCACTTCGCCGATTTGCTCGGCTTTTTTTGCTTCTTCCATCGCTAACCTCATGTAATACTCGTCGTTGTACATCCTACACCCCTTTGCGCAAACGGTCATTTCTCATCTCTTTTCATCATAAAATATGGAGAATAAAGACGCAACTAGGAGGTCAAGTATGCAAATCCATGTCATACAGAGTGGACAAACGTTAAGCGGGATCGCTGAGGCATACGGAACGACCGTCGAGGAAATTGTTCGGGCCAACAAGCTTCCAAATCCTGATGAACTTGTTGTCGGCCAGACGCTCGTGATCCCGATCGTCGGCCGTTTTTATTGGGTGCAGCATGGCGACAGTTTATGGTCGATCGCGCGCCGATTCTCTATTCCGATGCAGCGGCTTGCGGAAGTGAACCGCCTCTCCCTAAACGCCCCGCTGCGTGTCGGCCAGCGGCTGTACATCCCGCCTGGAGCCAAGCGGAGGGCGGAATTTAACGCGTATATCGAACCGCGCGGTGCGACCGTCAGTCCGGCACTGGTAGCAAGCGCCCGCGAGGCTGCTCCATATTTGACCTATTTAAGTCCCTTTTATTTTTCCATTCGGCGCGACGCGACACTGCAAGGGCCGCCGCTTGATGATTTTCCGGCCATCGCCCGCGCCAACCGTGTCACGCTTGTTATGGTTGTCGCCAACATTGAAAACGGGCAATTCAGCGATGAACTCGGTGCGCTCATCTTAACAAATGAAACACTGCAAAGCCGCCTGCTCGACAACATTGTCGCGACCGCAAGACGTTACGGCTTCCGCGACATTCATTTTGATTTTGAATATTTGCGTCCAGAAGATCGCGAGGCATACAACACCTTTTTGCGCAAGGCGAAACGGCGGTTTCAACGGGAGGGATGGATGATGTCGACCGCCCTGGCGCCAAAAACGAGCGCGACTCAGCGCGGGCGCTGGTACGAGGCGCACGACTACCGCACTCACGGGCAAATTGCCGATTTTGTCGTCATTATGACGTACGAATGGGGATACAGCGGCGGGCCGCCGATGCCTGTTTCTCCGATCGGACCAGTTCGCCGCGTTCTCGAGTACGCCATTTCGGAAATGCCGGCGGATAAAATCTTAATGGGACAAAACTTGTATGGCTATGACTGGACGTTGCCATATGTACCGGGCGGTCCGTACGCCCAAGCCATTAGCCCTCAACAAGCCATCGCCCTTGCCGCAAGATATAACGTCGCCATCGAATACAATGCCGAGGCACAGGCGCCGCATTTCCGCTACCGAGATGAGAACGGCCGCGAACATGAAGTTTGGTTTGAAGACGCCCGTTCCATTCAAGCGAAATTTCATTTAGTCAAGGAACTTGGTTTACGTGGAGTCAGTTACTGGAAACTTGGCCTTGACTTCCCGCAAAACTGGCTGCTCATCAATGACCAATTCACGGTAGTGAAAAAATAGTACCGCCTAGACCAAAAACTATAAAAAAACCCGCCTTTCTCCCGGCGGGTTTTTTTATGGCTGGAAACGGCATGTTTGATCCGCCGTTTCGGTTAGCAATCTCCTCTTATGCGCGTCAGTATTGTTCGTTATCGCCGTGGCCGAGAACAAGAAACTGGCGTCTGCCGTCCCTCTATCCTCGATGCCAACGTCATTCACTATAACACGGTTGCCGGGAAAAGTCAACCAACGATTTACCTAGCATCTTTTGTTCAGCGAATGACGTCTCGGTTCCCCATGTACGGACGGAGCGCTTCGGGGATCATGACCGATCCGTCTTCTTGTTGGTAGTTTTCCAAAATGGCAGCAACGGTGCGGCCGATGGCCAACCCCGAGCCGTTTAATGTGTGCACATATTCTGGCTTTGCTTTTGGCTCGCGGCGGAAGCGAATATTAGCGCGGCGCGCCTGGAACGCCTCGAAGTTGCTGCACGACGAAATTTCCCGATACATGCCATAGCTTGGCAGCCACACTTCAATATCGTACGTCTTCGCCGCAGAAAATCCAAGATCTCCCGTACACAAGGCAACGACGCGATACGGAAGTCCGAGCCGCTGCAAAATCGTTTCTGCCTGGTTTGTTAATTTTTCCAACTCGTCATATGAATCCTCCGGCTTAACAAACTTGACGAGCTCGACTTTATTGAATTGGTGCTGGCGAATGAGCCCTCTTGTGTCGCGGCCAGCCGAGCCGGCTTCGGCGCGGAAGCACGCGCTGTAAGCCGCATAGTAAAGCGGCAAGTCGTCAGCCGCTAGAATTTCATCGCGATGCAAGTTCGTCACTGGCACTTCCGCTGTCGGAATGAGAAAATAGTCCTCTCGATCCAGATGGAACGCATCTTCCGCAAATTTCGGCAATTGTCCCGTTCCGATCATGCTCGCTCGGTTCACTAAATATGGCGGCAACACCTCTTGATAGCCAAACTCATCGAGATGAATGTCGAGCATAAAGTTGATTAATGCCCGCTCAAGACGAGCCCCTAATCCTTTGTAAAACACAAACCGGCTCCCTGCCACTTTGGCGGCCCGCTCAAAATCAAGCAAACCAAGCTGGTCGGCAATATCCCAATGCGGTTTCGGTTCAAACGAAAATGAGCGTGGTTCGCCCCATCTTCTCACTTCAACATTGTCTTCTTCCGATTGACCGACCGGCACGGAGTCATGCGGCACATTCGGAATCGACAAAAGAAGGCCGTCGAGCTCTTCCTCAAGTTGGCGAATTTGCTCGTCCAGTTGTTTAATGCGGTCGCCGACTTCACGCATTTCAGCAATCAACGGTTCAGCGGCCTTTTTTTCACGCTTTAAGACGGCGATTTGTTGCGACACATCATTGCGTTTGCTTTTGAGTTCCTCCGCCTCAGCGATCAATCGACGGCGTTCTTTGTCGAGCTGCTCAAATCGGCCGATGTTGGCTAAATCCCCCCCACGCTGCATGAGCTTTTCTTTTACCTCTTGAAATTGAGTGCGCAGTAATTTCACATCCAACACTTGTTTTCCCTCCTTACCCACCATTTATTATACAAAAAAACACTCCCATCCCAAAAAGGGACGGAAGTGTTCCCGCGGTGCCACCCTCATTGAAGGCCGTCACGCCTTCCTCTCCTGCCGGTAACGGCGGCGGCCGAAAACGCCTACTGTCCGCTTAGGGAGGTTCAGCGCTTTGCTCGAGGATGGATTCACAGGCGCCTCCTGCCGATTTGCACCCCCCACCGGCTCTCTGAAAGGAGGGATGCCTGCTACTAGTTCCTCTCATCGCCTTCCCATTTATTACTTGCTTGATACCGTTTTTGCTTCCTTGACCATATTTAGGAAGTATTGCATGAACCGATGGTCATCGGTCAGTTCGGGATGGAACGAGCAACCAAGAAATTGGCCTTGCCGGGCTGCGACAATGCGGTCGTTGTATGTCGCGAGGACATCAACCCCGTTCCCGACCTCAACGATATGTGGTGCACGGATGAAGACGCCGACGAACCCGTCACCAACCCCTTTAATCGACAGCTCAGCTTCAAAGCTTTCCCGCTGCCGCCCGAACGAGTTTCGTTCAACCGTAATGTCCATCAACCCTAAATGCGGATCATCGTAACCGACGATCCGTTTCGCCAGCAAAATGAGTCCAGCACACGTGCCGAACATTGGCTTGCCGTCGGCGGCAAATTGCTTCAGCGGCTCCATGAGTCCGTACCGGTCAATGAGGCGTCTCATCGTCGTGCTTTCGCCGCCCGGCAACACGAGTCCATCGAGTCCAGCGAGCTGTTCCGGCTTTTTCACGATGACCGCCTCAGCGCCGCACGCCTCAATGGAGCGGATATGTTCTTGCACGGCCCCTTGCAGTCCGAGTACACCTATTTTCATCGTTTCTTTACTCCTTTGCCTGACTTTACCATCCGCGTTCTTGCATGCGGTGCTCCGGCAGCAATGTCGCAACATCGATGCCGCGCATCGCGCCCCCTAATCCTTTGGACAAGTGGGCGATCAGCTCGTAGTCTTCGTAGTGAGTCGTCGCTTCAACGATCGCACGCGCATATTTTTCCGGGTTTTCCGATTTGAAAATTCCCGACCCAACAAAGACGCCATCTGCGCCTAAGTGCATCATGAGAGCAGCGTCAGCCGGTGTCGCGACACCGCCGGCGGCGAAATTGACGACAGGCAGACGGCCAAGCCGTTTAATTTCGCGCAGCACCTCAATCGGAGCTCCAAGCTGCTTCGCCTCGGCGACAAGCTCGTCTTCGCTCATGCTGACAACTTTACGGATTTGCGCATTGACTTTACGCATATGGCGCACCGCCTCAACGATGTTGCCTGTCCCTGGCTCCCCTTTTGTCCGCAGCATCGATGCCCCTTCAGCAATGCGGCGGGCGGCCTCGCCTAAGTCGCGACACCCGCATACAAATGGAACCGTAAACTGCCGTTTATCGATATGGAATTCCTCATCGGCAGGCGTCAGCACTTCGCTTTCATCGATATAGTCAACACCAAGCGCCTCAAGAACGCGCGCTTCCACATAATGTCCGATGCGCACTTTCGCCATGACCGGGATCGACACGGCGTTCATCACTTCTTCGACCACCGTCGGGTCTGCCATGCGCGCGACACCGCCGGCAGCACGAATGTCTGCCGGGACACGCTCAAGCGCCATCACCGCGACCGCTCCTGCCGCCTCTGCAATTTTCGCTTGTTCTGCATTTACGACGTCCATAATGACGCCGCCTTTTTGCATTTCTGCCATGCCACGTTTGACGCGGTCTGTGCCTGTCAATGCCAACGTTGATTCCCCCTATTCCTATCCTTATGCTTTGTCATATACGCAAAAGGATGATTCCACTGTTTTATTTTACCTCAATTTTTACAAAAATCACAATGGAAAAAAGCTCCCCCGGAAGGGGAGTCGTTTTACAGCCAACCTTTCACCGTTTTGGCAACGTTCGTCCATAAGTCGGCAAACAGTCCGCCGATTGCACGCATAGAGAGCACAAACCAGTTTGCTTTTTCCACCTCGATGGTCGTCACAAGCGGCACACGGATGTTTTTTTGCATATCCGGGCTTAAAAAGGCAAGGGAGTCATCTCCCTTATATTCGAGCGTCATATACCCGACCGTCTCTCCCTTTTTCAACGGAGCGATGAGCTTACCTCCATTTGTCATCTTTTCCTTATCCAATACATAAACCGGTTTGTACAGTTTTTCCTCGCCGTTTCTCACTAACAGTGACAGTTTTTTCTCCGTCGCGACACGAACTTCTTTTTCTTTCCCTTTTACGACGGGAAGCATCTCTTTCCCTTTCAACTGATATCCCTTCGGATAAAGTGTTTGGAGCGAGTATTGGTTAAATCCATAGTTAAATAGTTTTTCCGTCTCCTCGAAGCGCGCCTCCTTTGTCGTTTTTCCGCTCGCATCTTTCGCATTCATAACGACAGAAATGAGACGAACGCCATTCCGTTTCGCCGTTCCGGTAAAGCAATTGCCGGCAAATTCCGTATAGCCGGTTTTCAATCCATCTACCCCTTCATATCCATACACAAGCCCTGGCAGCATCCAGTTCCAGTTGTCCATTCGAATTTCATCTTCCGTTCCTTCTCGGAACAGTTTTCTTGGAATACTCGCTGTTTCCAGCACTTCCGGATGATCTTTCAGCAACCGATAGGCAAGTGTCGCCATTGCCCGTGCGGACATGACGTTTTCTTCGTCTTTGCTTGTCCCTTCCGGATGAAATCCTTTTAAGTCATTATTGCTTAACCCGGTGGCATTGACAAATTTATAATCTTTGAGCCCGAGCTTCTTCGCTTTTTCATTCATCATTCGCACAAAATTTTTCTCTGATCCAGCAATAATTTCGGCAATCGCAACCGTTGCCGCGTTCGCTGAATAAATGGCCATCGCCTCATACAGCTCGCGAACCGTATATTGTCCGTCTTTACGCAGTGGAACATTTGACAGCGTCCGATCCTGCGACAGCCGATATACGTAATCGCTTGGCGTATACGTTTGATCCCATTGAACACGCTTCGCTTTAATGGCGTCAAGAAGCAAATATTCAGTCATCATTTTCGTCATACTGGCAATGCCAAGCACTGTATCAATATTTTTCCCATACAAAATTCTTCCCGTTTGCGCGTCCACTAAAATAGCTGCGTCCGCCCGAATGTCAAGCGGCGCGCCCTCCGCTTTTACCGTTTGTTGGAACGGCCATAGCGTCAAACAAAGGAAAATCGATAGCAGCCAAACAAACCAGTTTTGTTTCCTCGTCTTCACGTCGCACCCTCCTTACACAACCGTTATTGTAACATATGGACAGCCAAAAAAATAGACGGAGGATATGTCTCCGTCAAAGTTAGGTCAATTGGCGCAACCTCGCTTAAAACGCGGAGTAGTTTGGCGCCTCTTTCGTAATCTGCACATCATGCGGATGGCTTTCGCGGAGTCCTGCGCCCGTCATGCGGATAAATCGCGTTTTCTCCCGCAACTCGTCCAAGTTCCGTGTTCCACAGTAGCCCATACCAGCGCGCAATCCGCCGACGAGCTGATAAATCGTATCGGCGAGCGGCCCTTTGTATGGCACGCGTCCCTCGATGCCTTCCGGGACAAACTTTTTCGCTTCCTCTTGGAAATAGCGATCCTTGCTGCCGCGCTCCATCGACGCGACTGACCCCATGCCTCGGTACACTTTAAAACGGCGTCCTTGATAAATTTCCGTCTCACCTGGGCTTTCTGAGACACCGGCGAGCAAACTGCCAAGCATAACGGCATGCGCCCCAGCCGCGATCGCCTTCACAATATCGCCGGAATACTTGATTCCGCCGTCAGCGATAATCGGAACACCATACTTGCGCGCCTCTGTCGCACAGTCATAAATCGCTGTAATTTGCGGCACCCCAACCCCAGCGACAACCCGTGTCGTGCAGATCGATCCCGGTCCAATCCCGACTTTAATAATGTTCGCTCCTGCCTCAATTAAGTCGCGCGTCGCCTCAGCTGTCGCGACATTCCCCGCGACAATGTTCAAATCCGGGTACTGGCGACGGATATTGGCCACTGTCTCGAGGACACCTTTCGAGTGGCCATGCGCCGTGTCGACGACAATGACGTCAACCCCTGCCTCAACAAGCTTTTTAACGCGGATCATCGTGTCCGCCGTCACTCCGACAGCCGCCCCGACGACAAGCCGTCCTTTCGTGTCCTTCGCTGAGTTTGGAAACTCAATCACCTTCTCAATATCTTTGATGGTAATTAACCCTTTTAGTACCCCGTTTTCGTCGACGAGCGGCAATTTTTCGACTTTATGTTTTTGCAAAATTTTCTCTGCTTCCTCTAACGTTGTTCCCACCGGAGCCGTAATCAAATGCTCTTTCGTCATTACCTCGGAAATTTTAATCGAGTAGTCCTGAATAAAACGCAAATCACGGTTCGTAATAATGCCGACAAGCTTTTGCTCCTCAGCATTGTTCACGATCGGCACACCTGAGATGCGATATTTGCTCATTAAATGTTCCGCATCGTATACTTGATGGTCAGGCGTCAAGAAAAACGGATCCGTAATGACCCCCCGTTCTGAACGCTTCACTTTGTCGACTTGCTCAGCTTGTTGCTCAATCGACATGTTTTTGTGAATGACACCAAGCCCCCCTTGCCGCGCCATTGCAATCGCCATTTCCGCTTCAGTGACTGTATCCATGCCAGCGCTAATAATTGGGATGTTCAACTGCAGTGTTTCGCTTAGCTTCGTCGCAACATCAACATCGCGCGGCAGCACATCCGATTTTGCCGGAATGAGAAGAACATCGTCAAACGTCAATCCTTCCTTTGCGAATTTCGCTTCCCACATGTTTTCTCCCCCTTGTCCGGAAATATTATTAGTAGCTTAACAACTGGTTAAACTACTGTCAAGGAATCGAAAAAATGTCCAACTTTTCAGTTATTTGCTTACAATTTAGCCACAAAGGGGGATAAAATGTTCGAAAGTACGAATAGAGCGTTCAGCCTTTCTGTTTTCCGTTCGGCGGATACCGCACAACACTTTTTGCAGCAATGCTACAAGCAGCAGGGGCGCGACGATGCAGTTCAACGAAGTTATACGAACTGTTATCCGTTTTTATATCATTTGGAACACGGGCAAAATTTCTATGCCACTGCTCAACAGGCACCGTTGTCAATCAAACCGGTTCTTTTATTTTACGGCATGGTGCAGCTTTTAAAAGCCTGCCTGCTTACCGTCGACCCCGATTACCCGGAGTCGACATCTGTTTTAGCCCACGGGGTGTCAACGAGAAAGCGGAAAAAACAAGGCTATGAATTTTTAGATGATGAAGTAAAAGTACAGAAAAATGGGTTGTTCACTCATTTTTCTGAAAAAATGTTTCATGTGAAACAAGAAGCTGGGGAAAAGTTTCGTATGAGTACGCTGTTGCAACGGATTGGTGAACTGCATGAAACATTTTTTTCTTTAAGCGGACGGAAAAAGCCATTGTCTTTGCCCATTGTACATACCGTTTCACCGCCGACGCTGGCCATTCCAAAAACCATTTTGGATCACTACCATATGACTTTGCCTCGATTTGTCCAATATATTGGTGAAGAGGGACAAGGAAGACAGCTTGTTTTCATCAAGGAGGAAAGAGAATTTCTTTATTTTGAGACAGCGATTCCGCTATCTCCTGTTGGAGAGGGTCCATTTTTATTTCATCTTAACGGAACATACTCTATACCGACGAAGAAAGAAAAAATCTTTATGCTCCCGGAGATTCATGCCCATTACTTATTACTGTACAATTTAAGCATGATTTCCCGCTACGAGACGGAATGGTGGAGCGAACTTCTCCATTCCTACTCGAGTAAGGCGTATATTTTTATTCTTCAATTCCTCTCCGTGTCGGCGGAAAAAGTTCCGCTATTATTGAACGAATATTTAATGCAAAAGTTTTTGGCTAAACCGAAATGAAAAATCCCCTGCTGTTTAAACAGCAGGGGATTTTTTCCGCCTAGCGACGACCTACTCTTGCAGGGGCGCTGGCCCCAACTACCATCGGCGCTGGAGAGCTTAACTTCCGTGTTCGGGATGGGAACGGGTGTTTCCTCTCCGCTATCATCACTAGGCGATATGAGG
>Ga0207768_100632_pt1 | contig 14159 bp, 15 predicted proteins | sample CeladaPassaB1F01_FD_187478 | JGI IMG/M metagenome (GOLD analysis project Ga0207768, IMG submission 187478) | Cellulose-adapted microbial communities from the Joint BioEnergy Institute, USA - Passage B1F01 (SPAdes) (version 2) | ecosystem: Engineered > Bioreactor > Continuous culture >... | reverse complement strand
CCTATGTCAACCTGGATATCGCCTTCCATGAGGCGATCATGGAGGCAGCCGGCAACCGTCTGCTCCGCGAGGCACGGCGCCCGCTCAGCGAGGTGCTCTTCAGCAGCTGGCTCATGACGAGCCGTTCTGCAGAGCGCTTGGCCCGCACCCACGAGGGGCACGAGGAGATCTACCGTGCCATCGCTGCGAGCGACCCGGTGGCGGCGCACGAGGCGATGCGACGCCATATCGAGCACTTCGAGGACAACATTCGCGCCGACCTCGAGCTGCCGAGCCGCCAGGCCGTTACCGTCGGGAGCAACGGCCACCAGTCGGCTGAGTGACCAGCCCTCCGCACGGCAGCAATCGGGGCAGGCTCACCCGCCTGCCCCGGTTCTCTTGCGCCAGAACCGGGACCCGAAGGCTGCCGGTCCAGCCCCGAGTATCCTCACAGCACGCCCGCCTTGAAGAAAGCCAGGGCAAAGAGCCCGGCGACGATGCCGAGGGCAAGCAGGATCCCGAGAAACCGCACCAGCCAGGGCGACATCGCGCCCTCCGCTTCAGCCGATCCCACGCTGCTCGGCCAGCTGACGCGTCAAGAGCGCCTGCCCGATATGCTCGCGGTTGTGCTGGATCCCATGCAGCAACCAGCGCATACCGGTAAAGCGCCGCCCCAGACGGTCGTTCGGCGGCGAAAACTCCTGAACCAGCGTTTCGGCCGTCAGGCGTGCCAGACGCTCGAGCGTCTCGCGCTCCACCTGATCGATGAGGTCGAGGAGAGCGGTATCGCTCGGTGCCTCGTACCGGAACCACCGCTCGCGGTCGCGCTCGATCGTCTCGCCGAGTGCTGCCGCCACGAGATACCGTTCGGCATCGAGCAAATGCCCCACCAGGACGGCGATCGAGTTCATCTCCGGGCCGGGCGACCAGTTCAAGACAATCGGCGTGAGGCCGCGCACGAGCTCTCGCAGCACGTCGTGCTGCTCGCGCAGCGTCGACTCCACTGCTGACCGTACTGCCGCGACGAGATCTGCACTCACCGTGTCCCCCTTCCACGCCGTAGCCGCTCGATCTCCCAGCGCCCGTATCGCTCCGCTTCCTCCTCGAGCTCGCGATAGATCGCCCGGTACCGCTCGTAGCGTCCCGGGTCGATCTCACCAGCTTCGACCGCCGCGCGAACCGCACAGTCGGGTTCGTCCAGGTGCCGGCAATCGCGGTAGGCGCAGGCACCGAGATATCGGCGGAACTCCCGGTAACACCGCCCCAGCTCTTCCGGGAGAATCGCCCACAGATGCAGCACGCCGATACCCGGTGTATCGACCAGAAAGGTCCGCTCGTCCAGCTGGATCAGCTCGCTCGCCGTCGTCGTGTGGCGTCCCCGCCCAGTCGCCTCGCTCACTGCCCCGATACGGAGATCGAGTTCCGGTCGGAACGCTTTGACCAGACTCGTCTTCCCGACACCGGACGGCCCGGCGAGTGCCGAGAGCTTCCCTTCCAGCGCCTGCCACAGCTCGGCGAGCCCTTCGCCGGTCACTACGCTCGTCTCCACCACCGGATAGCCGATTGCGCGGTAGGGCACGAGCGCGGTCCGTGCCCGCCCTTCCGAATCCAAATCGACTTTGTTCAGGCAAATCACCGTCGGCAGATCTTGCGATTCGGCCACGACCAGGAAACGGTCGAGCATCCCGAGGCTCAGCTCCGGCTGCGCCGCCGCCATGACGACCACCAGCTGGTCGAGATTGGCGACGATCACCTGCGCAGCCTCGCGGTCACGGGCACGCCGGACCAGCGCCCGCCGCCGCGGTGCGACTGCCTCGATCACTCCTTCACCGGGCGCGACGACCCGGACCTCGACGCGATCACCGACGACAACGAGATCCTCGCGTCGCCGCTCCTTCTTCAAGGCTCCACGCACGACGCAGCGGAGCACGCCCTGTGGCGTCAGGACGTCGTAGAACGGCCCGCGCACGCGAATCACGATATTGTCTGGCCACGCTGGGCTGGTGTGATCTGCTTCCTCCGTCACTCCTTCCTCCCGTGCGGTCCATCCTGCGCTCAGCGCGACACCTGCACTGCCTCAGCGACTGCTGCCGAGCGGCGCACTGTTCCCGCCCGCACCGGCAACGCCTGATAGGCAAGCACCGAGAGCACCCCGAACAGCAGCGTCACCACCGCCGCGTGTGCCAAGATGCTTCCGAGACTCATCCGGCTGAAAACGACCCAGGCACCGGTCGCCGACTGGGCGAGCAAGAGCAGGAGCGCGAGCGTACCGCTCCGCACGATATCCGGCCGCGCGCGGCGGAGTGCACCGTCTCGCCACAGACGCACGACGAGACTCGTCAGGGCCAGCGTCAGGAGCAGCGCGCTCGACCGGTGCAGGAAGACGATTCCCGTTGGGCCAGCGAGGTCCGGCACCAGCTTCCCCTGGCAGAGCGGCCAGTCGAGGCAGGCCAGGCTCGCGTTCGCATGCCGGACGTACGCGCCGAGATAGACTACCGCATACGTACCGACCAAGAGCCCCCAGCTCGTCCAGCTGACCGACCCGGGGAGCGCCACGCGCCGCCGTTCCCGCAGCGACTCGCCGCGCGTCAGGAGGAGCGCCAGCAGGAGCGCGCTCGCGAAGACCGTGAGCGACACCCCGAAGTGGACGGCCATCACCGGCGGGTAGCGCGGCGCCAGCACCGCCCAGGCACCGAGTGCCGACTGGAGCACGAGCGTACCGACGAGAAGTCCCGCGACGATGCGGGTTTCCCAGCGGGCGAAGACGGACCGGCGCTCGAGCGCGACGAGGAGGAGGAGCGCCACGAGGACCAGACCACTCACCAGCGTCGCGAGCCGGTGGCTGTACTCGATGATTCCTTCCAGAGTCAGGGGCGGGAGCAGCCGCCCATGGCAGAGCGGCCACGACTCGCCACAACCGAAACCCGAGCCCGTCGCCGTGACGGTCGCGCCGAGCAAGAGCACCAGTCCCATCGCCAGAGCGTTCGTCCAGGCCAACCAGCCGATCCACCGCGCTCGCCGTTCCCGTCTCATCGCACGCCTCCCGCCGTGCCGACTCGACAACACTGCCGGAAGGATAACCGAGACAACGCCGTACGACACCTGCACGTGCAACCACCAGCCCTGCCGTGTCCTACCGGGAAAACCGCAGACACAGTGTTTTCGCATTGCCGTATGTGTTAGAGTGAGTGCACGACGGCATACATGCGATACAACGACACAAACGAGGGCACCGACAGAAGACGAGTATTCGTAACCGAGTATGCGACCCACGCACCACGCTGCCGAACGGAGGGAGATCCGCCATGACGGAACCGAATCGCACACGCGTCACGCTGACGGTCGCGGGAATGACGTGCCGGGACTGCGAGCGACGGGTCGAGCAGGCACTCGCGCAGGCGGGAGCCATCGCTCCTCGAGCCGACTGGCAGCGCGGGCTCGTCACCTTTTTCATCGAGCCAGGAGCCGACCTCGAACGGTTCCGCGCTGCCGTCCGCGCCGCGGGCTCACCCAGCCACCAGTATGTCCCCGGTGACGTCACGGTCTCGCCAGGTTCCCGACCTCGTGAGGCAACCGGTTCGTCCGAGCGCTTCGACACCGATCTCCTGATCATCGGCGGCGGAAGTGCCGGCTTCGCTGCCGCCATCGAGGCGCGCCAGCTCGGTGCCCGCGTCACGATGGTGGAACAGGGTATCCTCGGCGGCACCTGCGTCAATATCGGCTGTGTCCCCAGCAAGTTTTTCCTGCGCGCAGCTGAGGTTGCCCACCTCGCTGCCACTGCCCCATACCAGGGAATCCGGACGCATCTAGACGGCATCGACCTCCCGGCGCTCCGCAGCCAGCAATGGTCGCTCATCGCCACGCTTCGCCAGGAGAAATACGAGGAACTCGTCGACTTTTACGGCTGGGAACTCCTGCGTGGCACTGCTCGGTTCCTCGATCCCGAGACGGTTGCTGTCGGGGAGCGCCGCATTCGCCCCCGCACCGTCCTGCTCGCGACCGGTGCCCGCCCAGCGATTCCGCCCATTCCTGGATTACCTGACGTCCCCTACCTCACCAGTACCACCGCGCTCGAACTCGAGCAGGTACCCGGCTCGCTCATCATCCTGGGTGCAGGGTACGTCGCGCTCGAACTCGGCCAGGCCTTCCTGCGACTCGGCACCGCCGTGACGCTCCTCCAGCGGCGGCCACGTCTCCTCCCTGACCTCGACGAGCGACTCGCGACCGGCCTCCAGGAACGGCTCGCAGCCGAGGGGATGCGTTTTGCACTCGGCACGACCGTCCAGCGCGTCGAGCGCACCGCAGGTGGGGTGCGGGTCGTCGCGCTCCGCGCCGGCCGCGAAGAGATCGTCGAAGCCGAAGCACTCCTGGTCGCCACTGGTCGCACGCCGAACACCGAGTCGCTCGATCTGGCTGTTGCTGGTATCGCGACCGACGAGCGCGGCGCGCCCCTCGTCGATTCCACCCTGCGCACCACCAACCCACGCGTCTACGCAGCAGGTGACGTGACGCGTCTCCCGCAGTTCGTCTACGTCGCGGCAGCAGCCGGTCGCCTCGCCGCCCGGAACGCCCTTCTCGGCGAGGAACGCACGCTGAATCTCCGCGCTGTCCCGGCTGTCGTCTTCACCGACCCACAGGTCGCGACGGTCGGGTTCTCGGTCGTCGAGGCAGCGGCCGAGGGGTTCTCGGTCGTTACCGGCTTCGCACCAGCTGCCGCGATCGCTCGCGAGCGCGTGAACCTGCAGGATGCTGGCGGTGTGCTCGTCGTCGCCGATGCCGAGACAGACCGGCTCCTGGGTGTCCAGGCTGTCGCCAGCGCAGCTGGTGAGCTGATCGATGCTGCCACGCTCGCTGTCGCGAGCCGGCTGACGCTGACCGATCTGCGCGAGCACCTCGCCCCGTACCTCACCAGCGCCGAGGGGCTGCGCCTCGCCGCCCTGGCCGTGACGCAGGACGTCAGCCACCTCTCCTGTTGTGCCTGAACACCGGTCGTTTCCGCAGCGACCCGAGCAGGCACCACCAGCGACAACAGCGCGGGCGGTCGCTATCCACTGCGCGACCACCCGCCAGCGAGGAGACCGACCGAACGGCGTCAGTGGCGCGCGATGCGCCACGCGAGCAGAGCACCGAGGACGGTGCCGAAGAAGAACGTATGGGCAACGAACTGCACGAGGTCATCAGCCATGCTGAACCAGGGGAAAGCGACCGGCGCGATGACGAAGAAGTTGACGATCCAGAGCGCGAATCCGTAGATCGTCGCACCCACAACCAACCAAAGCGGCTGCTGCAGGAGAGTCCAGGCCCGGACGACCTGCGCCATTACCAGACCGTACACAGCCGAAAGCATCATATGTACGATCAGGCCAGCGACGACCGCACTGGTGAGCGACGAAGAAGGCTCGAGCGTTCCCTCTCCCAACACGATCGCTGCGATCATCCGCAGCGGCGCGAAAAAGCCCATCCCCTGGATCGCAGCAACGATCATTTCGAACATCGCGAACACGATTCCCGCGACGATCCCAGCAACGATCCCGGTCGTGACGACGCTCGAGCGAGCACCCATCGTTGCGAGCGGCCGACTTTCCATGCGTCACCTCCTGCTTCCTCCGCGAAACCAACGCGATCGTCCCCTCGCACCTCTCACCCTAGTCATGGAAAGCGTTCCGCTCCGTAATCTCGCTTACCGAGCGAGCACGTTCGTTGCTCTCCGGCGGAATCTGACCAGCGAGCGTCTCGTCCCTGCGATCACGATGCCCCCCAGCCGAGGACAGCGCAGAGGAGGACGAGCTGCGTGCCCGCCCTCCTGCTCGGTATCTCGGATCGACCGGAGCGCCTGAAGGCCGTGTGCCCCACCCCGGGCCGAGCGAGAACATTACGATCTGATAGTCATGCTGCAGATACTGCCGCAAGCTCGGATGACGGTGGAACTCGCTGAGCAGTGGAATACCAGCTGTCTCCAGTTGCTTCTGGACACCGAAAGCCGCTGCGCAATAGGCACACGCCCCCGCCACGCGTTCACGCAACGCCAGCAGCAGACGGTGCGCAGGATTCTCCGGATCCATCAGCGCAGCGGCTGCGACTGTCCCCGCGCCGTCGAACACAATCGTCACCTCGTCACGCGCATCAGCGAGTTCACGAGCGAGCTGCAGACCATTGACGACGCGACCGAACCCCTCATGCGTCTCCGGACTGGCCAGAACGACGACAGCGACGCGAAGTCGCTCGTTGTTCACGGGACACCTCCGGCAGTACAGACCGACACTGGCAAGGCGCACTGCCCTGCCCTCTCATGCTGGTACGCGGCCAGCCCGCGAATCCGTAATCACGGTTACAGAAGAGCCGCAATCGAGCACGCTATGCCTCGGATCCGGCGATGCACCCGGCCAGGGACGCCACCACCGAGCCACCTGGTCGCTTGCGTCGCAATGACAGGGGGCGTAGGATGCACGGCAGCGTTCTCGATTCCCGGAGGCTTCGACGCAGCATGAGCGATACTTCCCTGGCGCGCCGGCGGACGTTCGAGTACCTCTCGATGATGGAGATCTTTCGCGACCTCACAGCGGAAGAACTCCAGCAACTCGACCAGGCACTCGCTGCAGTGATCTACCACCGCGGTCAACTCATCTACCATCCGGACTCACCAGCCGAGCGTCTCTTCCTCCTCAAAGAGGGGGAGGTCGAGATCTCCCGTCTCAGCCCAGAGGGGAAAAAACTCGTCCTCGCACGCCTCGGCCCCGGATCGCTGTTCGGCGAGATGACCATCCTGGGGCAACGCCTGCACCGCAGCTTCACCGAAGCGCTCACCGACTCTCTGGTCTGTGTCATGACACGGGCACACGTCGAAGAACTGCTCCTCGGCGACCCACGCATCGCCCGACGCCTGCTCCAGATCCTCGGTACGCGCCTTGCGGAGGTCGAAGATCAGCTGAGGAACTCGCCTTCAAGAGTGTCCCCTCACGCCTGGCTGGACTCCTGCTCCGTCTCGCCAATCGCCGCGACTGGCGAGGTCACCAGATCATCGATGGTCTGACGCACCAGCAACGAGCCGAGCTGCTCGGCACCTACCGGGAAACCATTACGACGACCCTCAACAGCTTCCGCGACCGGGGTCTCGTCGAGATCGGACGTAAACGCCTCGTGTTGCTCGACCCCAAGGCGCTCGAACGGATCGCCCAGCGCGACGGATGATGCCTGTCCGGAACGGACTCAGCTCGCGTGAATCAGTTAATCGCGGCGCGCCTGGAGCCAGCGGCGTGCTGCGTGCCAACCTAGGAGCTTTCGGCAGGTATGCCGGTTCGGAACGAACGACCTCAGCGCTTGTCCGCTCCCGGCACGATCCCGAGTAAGCGGAAAAACGCCTCGATCTTCTCCAAGTCCCACGCTGTGAGGTCGACCGTTACACTTACGGCGACCTCGACACCACCCCCTCCGGCCAGCTTTCGCTCGAGCACCGGCGAGACTCGGCCTGGCTCAACCGAGGGCGCTGCGCTCGCTGGCTCAGCAGTCTCTGCAGTCTCACCCTCCACAAGCCCGCTACGCTCCTCCACCAGCAGCGGCCGCAACGCGCGCACCTGCTCCTCGATGTCGGGTGCCAGGATGAGTCGCGAGGGCTGCCCGCGAACGCCGCGGCGGAACACCCCCAACCCTGCCTCCTCCGCGAGCTTGAAGAAGAAGGTCCGCGCTTCCTCGACCCGGTTCCGCGGCTGGCCCAGCCGCATCTCGACTTGCCACACCCGCTCCACCCACGGACCGTCGATCACGGCGAGCCCCTCACGGAGCGCCCGCTCGATCGCTCCACCGTACGGTGGATAGCTGAGGACCGCGCGGGCCAGTTCGCGCCGCCGCTCAGCGGCATCCGTGGCATAGGCGAGGCGCCTCCCCGCCTCCGTCAAGCGAATCTCCGCATCATCGCGTTCGATCAAGCCAAGCTGCTCGAGCGCATTCAGCGTCTCGCGGAGCGGCTCGCCCCCGCCCAGCCGGGCCTCCAGCACGCTGCGGTCGACCCCACGCCCCTTCGCGTACTCGAGCACCTGGAACAGCAAGCGCGGATCGGTTCGATACGGCAGCAAGATCTCCATCGCCATTCCTCCAGCACCATCGCTCACGCGGTTATTCTAGCAGAACTGCACGCGACCCAGCAAGCTATCGCCCCACTGCTGTTCCAGCAACTCAGCACGCATGATCTCCTGCGCATGCATGGTAACGCGAGAGCGCGAGTTTACGTGTTCGCACACGCGCCGGCGCTGCACTTAAATACACGCGTATCGAGCACGCGTGAGGAATCGCTCGAGGGAGTACGTCCGGCGACGGTGTGCCATACCGTGCGCGGTGTGCGCGAATAGGGCACGTGTCCCAGTCGCTGTCCCTGCAGCGAACACGCACACACTCGATCGGGGCTCGTGCTCCTGCGGATCTCGTTATCCGCCACGTGCCAGCATCTGGAGCACGGCAACGCTTCGCCGCACTGGAAGAATCTTGCTGTCGTCGTGCGCGGGATGTCCAGCACGCAGCGTGCGCCGATGACCGTGTTGCCTCCGCGCTGTTGCCGCGTCCGCTTTCGCTCGTGCTGCAGTGTGTCCTTCTTATGGAGGGCAGTGTTCGACTGCCCCCAGGTGCAAGCAGATCACAGCGAGAGCAGCCCAGCCACTCGCCGCACACCGCTGCTGGCTAGCTGCAGCAGGCGAGGACACGCGAATGGGTTACGTCAGCTGCGGGCTCCAGGCCATGACCTGCTCCGAACCGCCCTCTCATGGCAGCGACGGCGATCACCGGCCACACAACGCACGCGGCGCCCAGCGCGCGGCCCTGCTCGAGCGCACCCCATTGCGCGGACAGCAACGGCGAGCCCTCGCCAGGACACGTTGTAGCCCGGCCACCGACCGCCGCATGGCAGTGTCGCCGGCACGGGCAGCAGGAATGGAGCAATCGCGGAAGTACGTGCACCAAAGCTAACAGGACTTGACTCCAGCTTCACGTGGAACTATGCTGTGTCAGCAGCAGAGCGCGGGAAGGAGTCGCCGTATGGCCGACCCGCCGGCCGAAGCGACCGCGCAGCCAGAACGGAGCGGCGAGGATACCCGACGCCGCGGCTGGTTCTGGCACTGGAACACCATCATCACGCAGTTCGCACCCTTGATCGGCCTCAAGGGTGTGGGGTTGCTCAACTCCTATACGGTCTGGACCGATCGTCGCGAGAACTCACCGTACCGGGGCTATGCGTTTCCCTCCCAGCAAGCCGAGGCGGCCTTCTACGGCGAGGATCGCGGTGAACTTATCACGATCAACAAGATTCTAGTGGCGCTCGATCTTATCGAAATCCGCAAGGAGATGGTGACCCGGACTGACGAGGCCGGCCGGCGCTGGCGTGTCCCGCACAACTTCTACCGCGTGAAAGATCGCCCAGAGGGTTTCGTTCTCACCCCCGAAGCCGTGCTCCGGGTCGTCGAACTCGCCGCCCGCGACGACGCGGTCTATCGCTACATCCGCCACATCTTCTCGCCGCGCTTCGCACCGATCGACCGCGAGAACGTCTGGCACCAGATCCTGCCAGTCGTCCGCCGGCATCCCCTTTGGCAAACACTTGCTGCCCGCGCCGCTGCCGAGGACGCGCGCTTCTCCGCCCGCACCCGCGCCGGCCACGCACGCCGCAAAGCGGCTGCCCTGGAGCAGGCACCCGCTGCTCCGACCGTTGTTGCAGCGAGCGACGATGGTTCAACGACCGATGTTGCACCGCCCAACGCTGGTTCACAGGCCGTTGTTGCAGGGAGCGACGATGGTTCGCAGGTCGAAGCCCCAACCACAGTTGGCCCGTCCAACAGAGAGGAGGCAAGCAGTGTTGCTCCGACCGACACGACGTATGACGAATCTCTTGCGACGACTACGACAACTGCTGACCCGATCAGCGACGGACCGCCACCCGATGCGGCGGGTCCGCTGCTCGAACCCTCACCGGAGGTGGTCGCATGCTACGAAGCAGCCAATGCTCGCCCCGCCTCACCGCTCGAGCGCTCGTTGCTTGCCGAACTCGAACGCGAGTTCGTGCCCCTGGCTACCGCGCGCGGTGAGCGATCGGCTGACGTGGTCGTCGCAGCGATCCGCGAGGCGGTCGCCAGTGGCTCCCGGTATGTCGCACCGAAGCGCATCCGCGAAATCCTCGCTCGCTGGTCGCGCCAGGCCGTTCGGTCGCGCACTGCGCCCACCCATGGACTGACGCTGCGCGGGGATGCAGCCGCTCCTACCCAGTCGGGCGATCCGCGAGCGGGTCTGGAGGGTCTCATGGCGCCGGAGACGCTCGATCGTCTCGTCGCGCTCCTGGAAGAAGCGGTCGCGGCCCGGCTCGTCCGGACTCCGCCGATGTCCTCCGCATCGGCTGCCCCCTCGTCCCCTGTCTCGGTGCCTGCGGAACCTGCGGCGGGCCTCGCGCCCCTCTGGTCGCTGGCCCAGGAGCATCTGAACGAGCGGTTGCCTCCCGCTGTTTTCGCCGAGTGCATCCGTCCGGCTCGCCTGCTGGCAGTGCGCTCGGACGGGGAGGTCATGCTGGGGGTACCGAACGCATCGGTACGTCGCAAGCTCGAGCGGCACTGGCTGCCATCGCTCGAGGACGTGCTAGCGACCCTACTCGCCCGCCCTGTTCGGGTTCGCATCGTCACGTTCGCTGAGTGGGGAGAGCACGATGCGTCTTCGGCCTGATCGCTACCAGCCCGTCTCGAGTGGTGCGCTCCGTCCAGTGCCGCGATTCGGTGGCATCGGCGGAGGTATGGGCGCCTTGCTGGAGAGATCGCCAGGTCGCTCGGTCGCCAGCCAGCAGCCGGCCGCGGGTGCGGGTCTCGTTCGGCAGCAACGCCCGCTCTCTCGTGATCGCGCGGTCGCCAGCCGAACGTGCCGGCGCCTGGTCATGACAGGCCGAACGGGCTGGGCATGCCTGGGCGTGCACCACCGGCTGCCGGCGACCCGCGGCGCGGGTCGAGCAACTGTTCCCCGATCCTGCGCACCGGTCGATGCGGACTTTCCAGCGCTGCGCGGGCCGGCAGCGGATGCCGATGCTGTGTCCAGAGGATCTCGGCTGCCGCTTCGGCGAGTTCGCGATCGGGATGCACGACAGCTACAGCCAGGATCGGCGCGATCTCGTCGGTCGTCATCGCCTGGGCCAGTGCCCACAGAGCATCGCTCCGGATGCTGACCGGGACGGCTTCGCTGCTCACCAGGGCGATCGCGTGCTCGCGGGCGTGCGGATCGCTGCGCAGCGCGAGCTGCCACACGGCACGGCGTGCACGCTGGCTGCGGTCCTGGACCCAGCGATGCCAATGCGAAAGGAGAAGGTCCGGAGCACGTCGTGCTGCGGTGGCGACCGCGAGCCCGCGAACGGTGTCGTCGGGATCCGCGAGGGCGATCGTGAGGAGCCCACGCTCGATGCGAGCCGGTAGCCGGATTTCCCGATTCGGATCGGCAAGCAGAAGCGTCAGTGCCACCTCCCGTGCAACCGCTGTGCCCTCCCGCAGAACGCGCGTCGCGACCGTTACCAGGGTCGCTGTGCCTTCTTGCTGCAGGCGTACCCACAGGGCGAGGGCAGCGTTGCTCCCCGCCAGCCAGACAGCGTTGGCGAGGAGCGCTTCCCGATCTATACGGTCGATGACGACCCAGGTGGACCGATCCCTCCGCCAGCGCAGGAAGTCGTCGCGGTAGGCGAGGAGCGCGGCTGCGAGCAGGCTCGCCTGCGGGCTGGGCAGCGCCGGCAGGACGACACGCCGCAGCCAGCGACGCCCGGCCGGCGTCGCCAGTCCCGCAGCGAGGTCGGTCGGTTCGATCCTGGAGATATCGGAGAGGACTCGATGGTGCTGCATCTGCTGGTACTTTTCCTCCTCCCCGAGTGTACGGCGCCGCTGGCTGGAGCTGCAGCATCGCGCTTTCCTTCGCCTCCAGGCTGGGGCGGCGCCGGGTGACTGGGTCTGTCCCGACCGGTTCTCCGTCCTCTGGTACCATTCCGGCCGGAAGGCGAGCCGACGCTTGACGAAAGGGCTGGACGATGTCGACATCGCGAGAGCTACCACCCAAGGCGGGAATGCGAACGGAGAAGGAACGACTGTCGCGCCGTGCCCAGCGCAAGCTCGAGGCCGAACGACGCGCCCGCCAGCGTCGTCTCCTTTTCATCATCGTACCGGTCGTCCTTGCTGTCATCGCAGCGGGGATCGGGATCTGGCTCAGCCAGCGCAGTGCCGAGCAGGTCGCGGCTGTCCAGATGCCGGACGTCTCCAAGTACACCAGTGTTCCGCACGACGGTCGCATACTCGGTGACCCCAATGCACCCGTTCACGTGATCGAATGGGGTGACTACCAGTGCCCAGCCTGCCGGAGCTTCGAGCAGCGCTTCTTCCCCACCATCCTCGAGCAGTACATCGCGACCGGCAAGGTGCGCTGGGAGTTCCGCGACTTCGCGTTCATCGGGCCGGAGTCGACTCGGGCTGCTGAGGCGGCCTACTGCGCGCTCGACCAGGGGAAATTCTGGGAGTTCCACGCTGCGCTCTACGCTAACCAGACGGGTGAGAATGTCGGCTCATTCAGCGATCGCCGCCTGGAGGAGATCGCCCGCGTGGTCGGGCTGGATGTCGACGCCTTCCGGAGCTGTCTCCGTGACGGCACGCACAAGGACGACGTCCAGCAGATGGTTCGCGAAGCCCAGTCGCTCGGCGTGCGCGCCACGCCGTCCTTCAGCGTGAACGGAAGCGCACCGTTCACGATCTCGAGTCTCGCCGATCTCACCAGCCGGATCGAGGAAGCGCTGCCGTGAGCGTGCGACCGCGTTGGCTACTGCTCTCCATCGTTCTCTCCCTGGTGGGCAGCGCGGTCGCTGGCTACCTCACTGCCGTCGCCTTCGACGACGCGCTGCTCGTCTGCGGGATCGGCGATTGCTCGACCGTTCAGAACAGTCCGTACGCCAAGATCGGCGGGATACCGATCGCTCTCCTCGGTCTCGGGATGTATCTCGTGCTCCTGGCACTCGGCATCGCCCGCTGGCGCTGGTGGCAGCAGCGCGAGTTCCTCACCAGCGCCGCCGCGGGTATCGCGCTCGCTGGCACGCTCTACTCGGCCTATCTCACCTACCTCGAACTCTTCGTCATCCACGCTATCTGCCAGTGGTGCGTCACCAGTGCCATCCTGGTCACCGCACTCCTCCTCGTCGAGGGCTGGGGATTGAGCAGGATCCTGCGTGGTGACGCACACCGGGCGACTGGTGCGTCGCCGGGAGCACGGTCGCGCCGTCAGCAGCCCGCACCGTAGCGAGCGAGCAGCGCCGTCCGACTCATCCAGGCGCGTCCGGGCCAGGCCCGCTCGCGATACCGGTCGGCCATCCGCCAGCCGAGCGGATGGTAGACAGCGATCAAGCCGATGAAGAAGAAGCGCTGCAAGCGGTGATACCAGGTCGGCGGCAGCGGCTGCACCTCGAAGCCCAGCCGCCTACCGGCCCGTGCGAAAAGCGTGATCCCGACCAGTGCCCGTACCTCGCCGAGTTCTCCGCGTGCGATCTTGCAGGCGAGTTCAGCCAGGTCCAGGCGTGCCAGACGCAAGAGGTCCCACGGGAGCTGCGCACCGGCGAGCGAGAGCGCCAGGAGCCGACGATTGTCGAAGTGGAGTTCGACCACCAGGTCACCTGGCTCCACCCGGGTCCCATCGGCCAGCACGGTGGCTGGACCCCGGTAATGGACGATCCGGTAACGGAAGAACCCGCCTGGTCGCACGTGGCGCGGCCGCCAGACGAGTTCCGTCAAGCGCTCCCAGCCGAGCCAGACAGCGAGCACCCCGATCGCCCGGCCGCCGCCTGCCCGGCCGAGCCGGATCAGCCACCAGGGAAACGCTTTCAGTAGCGCCAGTGCCGACCGACGCCGAGTTCGGCGAGAAGCCAGCGGAGGAAGGTCGCCACGAGTCCCAGTCGGAACGGGAGGCGGTGCAGCCGGCGCGGCGACGTCGCGATCCAGCTCGTCGTCAGGTGGCAAACCGGAACGCCCCTTCCCTGGAGTCGCTGAAGAAACTCTCGGTCTTCCGCGATCTCGAGCGACTCGTCGAACCCTCCGCTGCGTTCGAACCATTCACGGCTACAGTACAGCATCTGTGCCCGGATGCGGAAGTAGGTCTTGCCGATCTCCATGAGCTCGAAGAACCAGCGGTCAAAAAAGTCGGTCGTCTCG
>Ga0207768_100621_pt1 | contig 14465 bp, 12 predicted proteins | sample CeladaPassaB1F01_FD_187478 | JGI IMG/M metagenome (GOLD analysis project Ga0207768, IMG submission 187478) | Cellulose-adapted microbial communities from the Joint BioEnergy Institute, USA - Passage B1F01 (SPAdes) (version 2) | ecosystem: Engineered > Bioreactor > Continuous culture >... | reverse complement strand
GGTGTAGCCGTAGTTGCCGATGTTGACGGCGAGGAATGAGGCGAGGGGCGGCCCAGAGGAGGAGCGAGCGGAGCGCTGGACCACCGGCGGCGGGTCGCAACCCGCAGTACAGGAGGAAGACCAGCAGCCCCGGGAGTGCAAAGCTGAGCCCCTCCCAGAGAAAGGTTGCGAGTACGAGCGCATGGGTCTGCAGTGCCTGCCATACGAGAGCGAACAGCGAGGAAGAGCCGCTGACCTGCCAATTTTGACGGAACGTCATGTACAGTTGCTTGACGAAGCCCTCGGACAGGGCAGCGGTGGGCATCAGCCAGGCAAGGAGACGGATCGACCCAGCGCAACAGCCGGTGAGCCAGTCGCGCAGCGGACGCCCCCGCCGTGCAGCGAGGAACAGCGCTGCAAGCAACAGGAGCAGATCCTGCCGGAACTCAGCCAGGAGAGCCCAGGCGAGTGCTGCGGCTGCGCCACGGACACCAGGCAACAGATCACGCGCGAGCGCCAGCGCGAGGAACGCGAGACCAGTCGTTCCGGCAGCGAGCGTCGTGTACGGATGGGCGACCTCGCTGTCGAACCAGAAGGTGACGGGCGTCGCGAGAAGCCCAGCTGCCACCTCCCCGTGAGGCGATCGTGGAGGCAACGAGCCAGGAGGGGAAGCACACTCGTCGCGATCCCGGCTCGGAGCACGGAAACCCACACCAGGGCCCTGTGAACGTCCTGCAAGGAGCGGCTGAGCAGTCGAACGAGCGAAACGCGGAAGAGGTAGTCTGTTGGCTGTCGCTCGTGAACGGTGGCGTTGCAAAGCGTTATCGCTCGCAGATGGAGGACGGGGTCCCAGGCCCAGGGGAGGTACATCATCCAGGGCATCCGGAGCCCGATCGCCACGACCCCGATACCGATCGTGATGAGCTTGTCGACCGGGACCCGATTTGCAGCGCCCGGGCGTTCCTAGCGAGCGGTGGGATGACCGGGAGAGTCCCGAGCTGCCGCGTGGTCATCTATATGTTTGGCGTGGGACAGGGACGAGGGCAGCAGACCGATCCCCCTCAGGATCGAGGAGTCCGTGGGAGAGCGTGGGTCGCTGCCCTTCCCTGCTCCCGCGGAGGCCGAACTGTTGCCCGGGGTAGCATCCCGCAGGATAAGGCTGCGCGAAGCAGGGGAGCAACTCCTTCCCTGTGGAGACCAGACGCGGTGCAGCATGGAGGAATGGCGATGACCGCGTGGGTCGGGATCGCCTGGAGTGAGGAGACGCTGGTGGTCGCGGTCCTGCTCAGGGGGCGAAGTAGACCGTCCCGCGCACTCCCGCGTGGATCGTGCTGGAGGCCAGTGGCGGGTCCGAGCAGCTGATCTGGGCGGAACTGGCTGCCGCGGGCTTGCCGGTGGTGGTAGGCAATCGGCGCCAGACGCGCGACTTCGTCCGGGCTCTGGGGCGCCTGGCGAGGACCGACCGGGTGGATGCCCGGACGCTGGCGCTGTTCGCCAAGCGCATTCAGCCGCCGGTCCGCCCGCTCCCCGAACCGGACCGGCAGGAGCGGGCCGCGCCCCTCGCCCGCCGCCAGCGCGAGCAGCTGCGCCGGGCCGAGCGGCAAGGGCGGAAGCAGACCCCGAGTCTCCGGGTGCAGGCGCAGATCGACCGGCACCGGCAGTTCCTGCAGACGGAGCTGGCCCGGCTGGAGCAGGAGGTGGCCGCGTTCCTGGCGAGCTGTCCGGCGTTCCGGGCCACGGTACAGCTCCTGCGCACCATCCTCGGCGTGGGGTTGCTCACGGCCGCCACCCTGGTCGCCTGCCGACCCGAACTGGGGCAGCTCGGCCGCACGGCGATTGCCAGCTTCGTCGGGGTGGCCCCCTGAGAGGGGCGAGTGGGCGACACCGTCGGCGGCGGATCATCAGGGGCGGCCGAGCCACGGTCCCCCGGGTGCTCTACTTGGCGGCGCTGGCCGGGGTCCGGCACAACCCATGGCTGCGGGCGTTCGACGAGCGGCTGCGGGCGGCAGGGAAACCGCCGAAAGTGGGGTGACGGCCTGCATGCGCACGCTGCTGATGCTGGCCAATGCCTTGGTGCGGACTGGACAGCCCTGGGACTCCGCACGGGCCACCTCGACCACGCCGCCGGCTTGACACGGAACACCGTTGCTCTATCGCGAAGCGAGCGCCTCGACGCTGATGAGTTCGATCGCCGATGGGACGAGCGCGGTCGTGAGATGCTGGCTCGTCAACCACGAGAGTTTCGCTTCACTCCTGCTCGGAGCGGATCAACTCGGCTGAGTACCCCGATTCACCAGATGAGAATAAAAGCACCAGTTCGGTCATGCCAACCGGTAGGGTGCTGAGGAAGGCCTGCCGGCGGGAACCTGCGGCTCGGGGCGGGGTCATGAGCGTGCCGACGAGACGGGTACGCTCGTCCAAATGGTTTGTTGCCCTGTCGAGGACGGCATACCGCATGTTTAGCCGCGTTGGTGACGTCATGGGTCGGCCGGAGCGGACGCCATGCCACCCGTCTGACGAAAGGAAGACCAGATTGTCGGACGAGCATGGCGACCATTGTACGTACCGGTGGGAAGAGATAGACGTGGCGGTGACTGTTGGAGGCGTGAAACGGAGAACTGTCGCGAGTGCGCTCGATGTGCGCAGCGAGTTCGCGTCGGATATCGTCTGGATCGAGTCTCCCAAGTCCGAGCCGGAGGAGCCAGAGGCCAAGCCGCGGGAAACGGCCCGAGCGGGTTACTAGGCTGGCGACACACTGGGGTTGTGACGCCGGACGGACTGTGGTCAGCGCGAGATCGATGCCCTGATCGAGTATCGGGTGGGCACGGGCCAGCGAGACTGCGTCAGCACTGGCGGGGCCGGTGACCAAAAGTGACGCCGCGCGGACGACGCTGGACCGATGTGTGCGAACGATTCCCTCGTTGACGCCAGGATGAAACCCGAAGTCGTCCGCATCGAAGATGATCGCACGGTGCGGGCGGTTGTGCGGTGGGGTCACGGCCGTAAACTCCTCGCCAGGAGTTGAGGCGAATACTGAGCAGGTCCCGTAGCATCAACAGCGCATTGCGTACCGGTCGGATCGAACTCGTCGGCGCATACTGCAGCATAACTGGTACTTCACTTGATAGTCGAACCCGCGTGCACCGCTAGAAGCATCACCTCGGCATCGAAGCTGAAACGGTCGATCCGCTGTTGCATGAACAAGGCGCGTGCGACATCGGCGCGAAACGCTTTCGCACCGCACTGGGTATCGGAGAACGCGTCCACGACCAGCCAGCGGGCGAAGCGCGTAGCCACGCGACTCGTCACCCGACGTGCCCACGGCGGGGGCGCGACGAGCGCGGAATCCGGATGATGCTGGCTGGCAACGGTAATCGGAACGGGAAGATCCGCATCGTTGAACATAATGGGGCAACCGCGAGCAGCGTTCACACCGGTACGGACAACGTAACTCTTGCCACGGCTCGGGTGAAAGACGAACAGGCGGACAAGCGGATGGGTCCGGGCAAAGGCGCGGACGAGTTCGGACCGTATGGTCCGAACTCCCATCACCGACCACGATCGCCTTGTGGTCCATCTCGCTGCGTTCGAGGAAGTGGGTCACTATCATTGGCGTGGAGACGATGCGCGCGCTCGTTATAGACCGGAATGATCAACGAAAGGAACGGTCGGGCATCGTCAACAGTTCACAGGCGATGCGATTCCTCGTACGGCCGTGTCAGCGACATCTCAGGACCTGGACGCTCTTCCAGGTGCGAAGCGTTGCGAGTCGTCACCGACCGTCCATTCCCTGCAGTTCTCCCTCTGGGCCGTTTCCCCCTGCCAACCAACTCGCGGGCGCCAACCGTTCCTAATCATTCGCGTGGTGCCCGGCCCGTCGGTACACGCATTCCCCGTGCCGTACGACACATTGTAAAGCTATGTGACGAGCACGCCGCAGCGCAAGCGAAAGCGGGGTGCGTGCGAATCCGAGCGAGGACCGCTGTCGCTACACGGAAAACTCGGCACGACGCGCCCCCGGTGTGATCGCAGACGCGTGCATGGGGTGTCAGACTGGGCGGTCATACCGCCCTACGAGTGCGGTCCGACGTGGCGGTCTCACCCCAGTGGCGATTCCATGCTGCCTACTCGTCCAGTCCGGACCCGCTTCCCGCGACACGCCGGTGTCTTGGCCTCCCCTCAAGTAGACCGTGACCGGTGCTGCAAGTCTTGGTACAGCAGATCTGGTAGCAGCTGGGTTCGCGACATACTCTGCCTAACAGCCAGATCAGCTCGCCACCGCCATGAGCGCGCAGCAACGGTGAAGGGTGTTGCCTGCAGCGTATCCTGCCTGTCGCGACGCGGCACGACGCACTCGCCGGACTGGCTCGCTGCTCTCGTGCGGTACAGTGTGCCTGGTTCCTGTGCATCCCACCCGGTCACTGCGGCAGGCGGACCAGCTCCTCGTGGAGGAGTGTGTCGCCCGGATCGACCGTGCCCGGTGTCGTCCCGCGGTCCCACCAGAGGCGGACCGTGAAGGTCGGTTCCTCGCCCCAGCGCACGCTACAGAGCCAGAGCGTCCGCTCGAGCGTGCCCGTTCCGGCAAATTGCAGCGGTGTCGTCGTGGTGCAACTCGCGTCCGTTCCCAGGGTCGCCGTGTCACCGACGACCTCGATGACGAGCGGCGTGCCAGGAAGCCCGGCGGCCGCAAGCACAACGTCCGGCTGTCCGTTCAGGCCGAGCCCGTCCCAGGTCGGGAGCAGCTGCACGCCCAGCACCGGTGCGGACCAGCCCGACGCGAGCGGTGTCCCGGCTGCACCGTCACCGGGGATCGTCTCGTTCACCTGCATGCCGGCGGCAGCGAGCGTTCCCGCATCGCTCCAGGCGACGGCCGTGCCAGCGAAGCGGGTGAGCGCGCGGAGCTGCTCGGGCAGGTAGACGATGCCGAGCCCTCTCCCCGGCAAGACGAAGGAGAGGCGCAACGGGGTCGCGGCCTCGAGCGGCCAGAGCTCGACTGTCGTGGGTGCCTGCAGGGTGCTGGCGTTGGCGATCGCGATTCCGGTCGCGTCACCGGGGGCGGCGGCGAGGGCGAGTGGGAAGAGCAAGCTGGTGCCGGCCGGAACGGGGCGGTCAGCTGGGAGGGTGAACGCGCGCCCGCCGGTCGGCGTGTACTTGACGGTGTCGGCCAGCACGCCGATGGGGCCGGTTGCGCGGATGTGGAGCGTGGCGAGTGCGGGGATCGGAGCGTCGGGATTGCCGATGACACCCAGCGTCGGTGGGAGGTCGGGGCGGTAGAGGATCTCCTGGGCGAAGGGCGCGAGCGTCCGCCGTTCCGAGCGGATCGTCGCTCCCGTGGGATCGGCGAAGACGAGGTCGACGGTGACCGTGCCGTGGGCGAGGTTCGTCACGGCGATCCCGGTGTTCCAGCCGCTGTGGGCGGCGTAGAGGATCGGCACCAGGAGGTCGGTCGGCCCGGTGCGCGCTTCGACCGCCAGCGCGCTCAGGGCCAGCTGGTGGCTCGGCTTGAGCCGGTCGGCGCTGGCGAGTGCCCCGCAGGAGCTCCGGACCCAGGCACTGCCGAGGAAACCGCTGGGGAGCGCGGCGTCTCGGAGGTCCAGGTGCCAGACCTGGCCTGCTGCGAGCGTCCGGCTCCCCGACCACGTCTCCGTGCCAGCCCCGTCGCGGATCGTGACCGTCACGCCACAGCTCTGAACGCCGCGGTGGGCGACGTGCAGCACAGTCGTCCAGCCGTTGTGCCACTGGACGAGCGGGAGGACGAGCAGGCTCGCTGGATCGGGAGCGGGGGTGACCGGGAGACTCGAGACGAGCGTTGCCCCATCGGTCGTGCCGTCGAGACCGGCCGGCTGACCGGCCGTGAGGAGGAGCTGGGCTGCGAAGCGCGGTGCCCGGCAGGTCGTCTCGCGGACGTGGGCGATCACCGCGTAGCGGGCACCAGTGGGGATCGTGCCGTCATCGTCCGATGGCGCTGCGCCCCAGTCGATCGTGATCGCGCCGCCGCTCACCGTCGCCTGCCAGCGCCCGCTCGTATCCAGCGCGGTCGGATCGGCCAGGCCGAGGCTCCCGGCGTAGCGGGTACCGTAGCGCACTTCCACCACCGTGACGGGACCGATCCCTTTGGGAAGCGCGATGGCATCGGCCGTGTCGGGTGCGCCCTTGACGGCAGCGAGCTCGAGCGGTTGCGTGCGTTCGACACAGGCGGACGTGTCGGTGGCGAGCGCTGCGGTCGGGGCGGTGACCGTGACGAGGACCGGCTGCCCGTCGGGGCAATCGACGAGGGTGGCGGTGTACGGGCCGTGCGGCTCCCAGCCGGGTAGTGACCAGTCGATCCAGACTTCACCGGCGAGCTGGCCCCAGGTGTAGTCGACGCCAGGCTGGTAGCCAGCGATCTCGACGCGGTCGACGGTCAGGGTCGAGGTCGGCAGGTACACCCGGTCGAGGCCGTCGGTGGTGTGTTGCCGGACGGTCGCAGGGTACTGCCGGCAGGTACCGAAGAGTTCGCTGGCGGTGACCGTGGTGTGCGCGTGTGGCTCGACGCGGACGGTCTGCAGCTCGGTGCCGCTCGCCGTGCGGAGGGTGAACTCGAGCGGCACGCTTTCCGGATTCTGGAGAACGATGGTGCCGTACCAGGGGCCGGTGTCGCCGTAGGTCTCGCCGTTGGGCACAAACGGGATGGCGAGCGGAGTCGGCGAGGACGCTGGTGTCGCTGCGGCGATCGGAGGTGTCGGGAAACCGAGCAGGAAGATGAGGCAAGCGAGCGCAACGACCCATCGCAGCGGCGGCATCGCGCACCACCCTCCCTGGACGAACGGGCGCGTGCACGATGCCGCGCGCCCGAACCAGAATCCGGCAAGAGCATGATACCGGTAGGCAACCGGTCCGTCAAGAGAGAAAGAGGCGCTGGACGAGCTGTGTCCTTCACTCCCAGCGGAAGCGCCAGGCAGCGACCGCGAGCGAGCCGATCGTCCAGAGCACGAGCGCAAGGAGCGCGTGCGGCTCGTTGCGCCACCAGGCGGTGTTCTCCCAAGCAGCGCGGAGCAGCGTGACCACCGGCGTGGCTGGCAAGAAAATCGCGACGCGCTGGATGCGTTCGGGCAGGATCTCGCGCGGCAGCGCCATGCCGGAGAGGAAGAGCATCGGGTAGAAGAGCAGCATCGACGCGACTTGAGCCGTTCGTGCCGTCGGTGCGAGAGCAGCCAGGGCGAAGCCGACGGAAAACAAGGTGATGCCACCGAGCGCACCGGCCGCGATCGCGCTCGACAGTGAACCGAGGAAGCGGAGGTGATAGCCGACTTTCGCGACCAGGACGAGCAGTAGGATGCCGCAGACCGTGAGGAGCGCCAGCGAGACGAGGTGGGCGAGAAAGACAGCGAACGGAGAGAGCGGCGTCACGGCCAGGCGGCGCAGGATGCCACGCTCGCGATAGCCAGCGAGCGAGATCGGGAGATTGAAGATCGCGACCGTGGCGATGACCATTCCGACGTAGCCGGACACGGCCACATCGATGGTTCCCAGCCCACCCAACTCAGGCTTCGGCTCGTTCCCGTAGATACTGCCGAACAGGAGGACGAGCAGGGGTGGGAAGGCGAGTGCGAAGAAGGCGGCGAACGGCTCGCGGAGTTGCAGGAGAAACTCGACCCATATCAGGCGAACGAGACCACGCATGGCTCACGACTCCTCTCGCACCAGCGGCGTACCCGTCAGGGTGAGATAGGCGTCCTCCAGGCGGCCACTCGAGACTCGGAGCTCCCGGAGGGGGACTCCCTGCTCGACGAGCCGTTGCACGACAGCGGCGACCGCGCGGTCGTCTTCGGCATAGACGGTGAGGGTCTCGTCGCGGTGCTCCACACTGCGGACGCCAGGGATAGCGGACAGCGGGGGTACCGGGCTGCTGTCCGGAATCCGGAGCGTGACGAGCAGGTTCCCGACCGTGCGTGCGATGAGGCGCGAGGGGGAGTCGAGCGCGACGATGCGGCCCCGGTGGAAGACAGCGACACGGTCGCAGAGTGCCTCGGCTTCTTCCATGAGGTGGGTGCTCAGCAGGACCGTCTTGCCGCGGGCCCGGATCGCGCGGATGAGTTCCCATACCGTGCGACGGCCGTGCGGGTCGAGACCAGTCGTCAGCTCGTCGAGAAAGAGGACGGTCGGGTCATGGACGAGCGCGAGGGCGAGGAAGAGCCGTTGCTTCTGTCCGCCGCTCAGTTTGGCGAACGGCGTGCGGACCTGGTCGGCCAGACCGAGTTGGGCGAGCAGCTCGCGTTGGTCCAGCGAGCGCGGGTAGAGGGAAGCGAAAAGCGCGAGCGCCTCACCGACGCGCAGGCGCTCAGGGAGCGCGCTCTCCTGGAGCTGGACCCCGATGTGCGCAGCGAGCTGGCGGCGCTCGCGGGCGGGGTCGCGACCGAGGACGCGCACGCTCCCGCCGTCCGGTCGGCGCAGGCCCTCGAGGCATTCGATCGTCGTCGTCTTGCCAGCGCCATTAGGGCCAACGATGCCGAAGATCTCGCCTTCCTCGACCTGGAAGGTCACCCCGTCGACCGCGACAGTCGAACCGTAGGTTTTCCGGAGATCCTGGACGTCGATGACCGGGCTGCTCATGCCTGGTCGCTCCTTCCGGTATCGAGTGACGTACCGTCAGCGTGGGGGATCGCGTTTTCGGCCTCTCGTACGGCCCACTGGCCGGAGAGCAAGCGCTCGAGGGTAGTGCGGTACTCAACGAAGGCCAGGCGGCCGCGCGGCGTGAGCGCGATGTAGGTGCGCGGCTTGCGCCCGACGAAGGTCTTGCGTGTGCGGATGTATCCGGCTTCCTCGAGCCGGAGGAGGTGAGCTGAGAGGTTCCCGTCGGTCAGACCGAGAAGATCGCGCAGGTAGGTGAACTCGACCTCGCTGTCGGGCGAGAGTGCCGCCAGTGCTGCCATGAGCTGCAGACGCGTGGGCTGGTGAATCAGCTCATCGAGCGTCATCGCGCCCGCTCCACCAGAGCCAAAGGCCACCGGCGATCAGTGCGCCGCCCCCGAGCAGGCCAACCAGGAGCGCGAACGCCGCTGGCCCGAGGAGAAAGCCGATCGTCGCGACAGCGGTGACGAAGAGACCGAGGACCAGCATGAGGCGCGTCAGCCAGATGCCGATGAGGACGTACCCTGCCATGATGCCGGTAACGAGCACGAAGCTGGCGATATGCGGGTCGCGCGGGAAGAGGAGCGACGACCAGAGCGCGAGATAGCCACTGGCGACCAGCCAGGAGAGGTCGATGCGGCGGCCGATCGGTGAACGGACGCGCCGCTCGTAGAACACCTGCAGGCCGAACGTCACGGCGAACCCGAGCGCGACGAGTCCGGCCCAGAGGTAGGTGAGCGCGGTGCGAGCGAGAAAGAGGGTGCCGAGATAGCCCACCAGCCAGACGATGCCCCAGGTGACGAGCGTCGGAGCGACGGTCCAGCGGAGAACTGTGCGGCGGACGGCCTGCTCGGTGCGGGCGATCGTAACGAGGGCTGCTCGTACGTCTTCTGGCTGCATCATGCGTATTCCTTCGTCTACACTCAATGGTAGAGTGCTCTGCAACGCAGAGTACATTGTAACGTCTGCTGAGTCAAGAGGGCCGGTGGGTGCTGGTCGTGGGCCGCCCGACTGTCCGCGTCAGGGCTTGCCCGGTGAGTCCTACCCGTCGGGCAAAGCGAGGGACGAGGGAGAGAAGGCACAATCGCTTCGGCCTGAGGATGTGGTAGGCACGAGCGTGCTTCTGTGGTATGCTGGGTGCCTGGAGGAGTTTCGGCGTGGCCTTCACGGTTCAGGACTTCGAGGATCTGGTTCGGTTGCTGGAGCTGCATCCGGAGTGGCGGGCGCAGCTGCGGCGCTTGCTCTTGACCGAGGAACTCCTGGTGATGCCCGAGCGGCTGGCGCGCGTCGAGCAGCTCCTGGTCGAGCAAGCTGGGCAACTGCAGGAACTGCGGAGGATCGCCGAGGAGCATACCCGACAGCTGGAAGCGCTGCGGCATATCGTCGAAGGGCACACGCAGGAGCTGCGGGAGCTCCGTGCCATCGCCGAGGAGCACACGCGGCAACTGCAGGAACATACCCGGGAACTGCGCGAACTGCGGCGCATTGCCGAGGAGCATACGCGGCAACTCCAGGAACACACCCAACAGCTGCAGGAACATACCCAACAGCTCCGCGAGCTGCGTGCCATCGCTGAGGAACACACGCGGCAGCTGCAGGAACATACCCGGGAACTGCGCGAACTGCGGCGCATTGCCGAGGAACATACGCGGCAACTCCAGGAACACACCCAACAGCTGCAGGAACATACCCAACAGCTCCGGGAGCTGCGTGCCATCGCCGAGGAGCACACGCGGCAGTTGCAGGAGCATACGCGGCAGCTCCAGGAGCACACGAAGGAATTGCAGGAACTCCGGCGCATCGTCGAGGAACACACGCGGCAGCTCCTCGCGTTGACGCGCGAAGTCGGCGAGCTACGCGAGGCAGTCCGCGTCCTGGAGGAGCGGCTCGACCGGCTGTCGCAACGGGTCGACGCGGCCCTGGGGCAGGTGTTCGAGTTGCGTGCCCAGCAACGGTTGAGCTCGTGGCTCGGTCGTTTGGTCCGCGGTATGCGCGTCCGGCCACCCGGCGAGTGGGAGCAGGAATTCCGAGCACGCCTCGGGGACGAGGCGTTCGATCGGCTTCTGGATGCCGATCTTCTCGTCCGGGGGAGGCTCCGGAACGACGATGCACGCGAGGTTTGGCTGGTCGTCGAGGTTTCCTGGGTCATCGACCTGCGGGATGTCGATCGTGTCCTCGAGTGGGCCACGCTGCTCCGCAGCGCCGGGTTGACGGCGGTGCCGGTCGTCCTGGGGTCGCGGCTGACCGACGAGGCTCGCCTCCTGGCCCAGCGGGACGGCGTTCTGGTCGTCGAGGCCGACGAGCAGGCGGTCCGCAGCGAGGGGTGGGAGCGCGTGCAGGAGCGCTGGGTCGCCTGAGGACGCGCGGAGTTGCGTTCGCCCATTCATCCCTGGCGGCGAGCGCTGTGGGGACGAGGGAAGCGATCCGCCCAGTTCGCTCGTCACGCCGGTACACAGCAGCAGAGACGGATGTGCCAGCGTCCGTTCCACCGAGTCTTTTTCCTTTTGCCTGTCCGGCTTTCCTGCGTGCTGCAGAGTCGCCTGCCTGCCGTCACGCGCCCTCCTGTGGCTGCTCCAGAGAGCGGTGGCATGGGGTGCCGCACCGCTCGGCACCGGCGCGGTAGCCAGCCCGCCCCGCTGCCACGCGTGCGTCGACCTCTGTACCCTCGGGGACAGGCCCGAATGCCGGCGGAGACCCGAGCGGCCGCGATGGACGCGAGCACCGCGCTGCTCGTCGGGTGACCGCGCGCGGGAGCCGATCGCGGCGTTAGAATGAGGCCGAGAGGCGTGCGTTTGCGCGTGTCGAGGAGGCGCACCATGGGTGCTGTGGAGTACCGCCCAGGGCTGGAGGGGGTCATCGCCACCGAGACCGCGATCTCCTACCTCGACGTCGAGCACGAGGAGATCGTCGTTCGTGGCTACAACCTCCTCGACCTGGCGCGCCAGCGGACCTACGTCGACGTGGTCGGCCTGCTGGTGAACGGTCACCTGCCCGATGCGGCCGAGCGGGCTGAGCTCGAGCGGCAGCTGCTCGCCGTCGCCAGCGTACCGGCTGAACTCTGGCAGATCCTGCGGCTGCTGCCGCGCGAGATGGACGCGATGGATCGCCTGCGGACGGCGATCTCGGCGCTCGGTGGCTGGGACCAGGCGGCCAACTCGGCTGACCCTGAGCAGGACCGGCAGAGCGGCTTCCGGGTGATCGCCCAGTCGGCGACGATCGTCGCCAACCTGCTCCGTGTCGCCGAGGGGGGCGAGCCGAATCTGCCTGATCCGCGCCGTTCCTATCCCGAGAACTTCCTCTGGATGATCACCGGCCGAGAGCCGAGCCCAGCTGAGGTGCGGGCCTTCGACCAGACCCTGATCGCCTATGCCGAGCACGAGTTGCCGAACTCGACCTTCGCTGCCCGGGTCATCGCCTCCACGCTGGCCGACCTCTACGGCGCGCTGACTGGCGCGGTGGCCTCCCTGAAAGGACCGTTGCACGGTGGTGCGAACGAGGCGGTGATGGAGATGTTGCTCGAAGCGGGCGACGAGGACGGTCTCGAGCGGCTGATCCGCGAGAAGCTCGCCCGCAAGGAGCGGATCATGGGGTTCGGCCATCGTGTCTACATGCGTCGGATGGACCCGCGCGCCCAGCTCCTCAAAGAGACCCTCGCCCAGCTGGTCGCTGAGAAAGGTGACCCGGAAGGGGAGAAGCTGGTGCGGATGTGCCAGCGCGGCGAGGACGTGATGCGCCAGGAGAAGGGGCTCTTCCCGAACCTCGACTACTACGCGGCGCCGGTCTACTGGGTACTCGGTATCCCGATCGATCTCTATACGCCGATCTTCTTCGCGGCGCGGACGGCTGGCTTGGTCGCGCACGTGGTCGAACAGCACGCGCACAACCGGCTTTTCCGGCCGCGGGTGCTCTATACCGGCCCACGTGGCCTCAAGCCCTGAGACTGGTGCGGAGCGCAGGGAAGGAAACGGTCCGTGGGAGAGGTGACTTCCAGCGCGCGTCCGGCTCCGGACGCGGTCCTGGTCGAGATCGCGCGGTATGTCCTGGAGAGCGAGATCACGAGTTCGGTCGCCTACGAGACGGCACGACTGGCCCTGGCTGACTCGCTGGCCTGCGCCTGCGAGGCGCTCCTCCACCCGGACTGTACCGAGCTGATCGGCCCGGTCGCGCCGGGCACCATCGTGCCCCAGGGTGTCAAGGTGCCGGGAACGACGCTCGTGCTCGATCCGGTGCAGGCGGCGTTCGCCATCAGTGCGCTGGTGCGCTGGCTGGACTACAACGACACCTGGCTGGCCAAGGAGTGGGGGCATCCGTCCGATAACTTCGGCGCCATCCTCGCTGTTGCCGACTTCGTGAGCCGGCAGCGGCGGGAGCGGGGCGAGTCACCCTACCAGGTGCGAGACGTCCTCACGGCGGCGATCAAGGCGTACGAGATCCAGGGCGTGCTCGCGCTCGAGAACAGCCTCAACCGCGTTGGATTCGACCACGTGCAGTTCGTCAAGGTCGCCTCGGCAGCTATCGCCGCCGCGCTCTTCGGCGGCGGGTTCGATGAGGTCGTGAGTGCGCTCTCCAACGCCTGGGTCGATGGGCCAGCGCTCCGGACCTACCGGCATTACCCGAACACCGGACCGCGCAAGTCGTGGGCGGCAGCCGACGCGACGAGCCGCGCGGTGCGGCTGGCCTGGCTGGCGCTGCGCGGCGAGCCGGGCTATCCGACCGCGCTCAGTGCGCCGCAGTGGGGGTTCCAGGACGTGGTGCTCCGGGGGCAACCGGTCGTCCTGGCGCGGCCCCTCGGGAGCTACGTGATGGAGAACGTCCTCTTCAAGATCGCGTTCCCGGCCGAGTTCCACGGGCAGACCGCAGTCGAGGCGGCCTTGCGGCTGCACCCGGTGGTGCGCCAGCGGCTCGACGAGATCGCCGAGATCGTCATCGAGACGCAGGAATCGGCCAAGCGGATCATCGACAAGCCAGGGCCCTTCGCCAACCCGGCTGACCGCGATCACTCGATCCAGTACATGACGGCAGTTGCGTTGCTGTACGGGGAGTTGCGCTACGAGCATTACCTCGAGCCGGTCGCGTCCGACCCGCGCATTCCGGCCCTCATCGCCAAGATGCGCGTCGTCGAGAACCCAGAGTTCAGTCGCGACTATCTCGATCCCGACAAGCGCTCGATCGCCAATGCCGTTCAGGTCGTCTTCCATGATGGCAGCCGTACCGAGCGGGTGGTGGTCGAGTATCCGATCGGTCACCCGCGGCGCCGGGCCGAAGGGCTGCCGCTCTTGCGGCAGAAGCTGGCGCGGGCACTCCGGCTCGTCTATCCGGAACGGCGCGCTGCGGCACTGGAAGCGCTCCTGCTCGACGATCCGGCGTTCCCCGATTGGCCGGTCGATCGGTTGCTCGATGCGCTGCACCGGGGGTGAGCGATGAGCTGGATCCGGGAGCGACCGCGTCCCCAGCAGGAGCTGGCACAGGCGTTCCGCGCTGCGGTGGGTGCTGGGCTGGTCGTTCTGCCGGGCGTCTACGATGGGTTGTCAGCGCTCCTGGCGCGGGCGGCGGGATTCCGGGCGCTCTATCTCTCCGGTGCTGCGTTCACGGCCAGCCGCGGCCTGCCTGATCTCGGCATGGTGGGGCTGGAGGAAGTCGTCGAGCGGGCACGCGAGATCGTGCGAGCGACCGAACTCCCGTTGATCGTGGACATCGATACCGGATACGGCGGCGTGCTCAACGCAGCACGAGCAGCGCGGGAGTTCGCCGAGGCGCGGGTGGCGGGGGTACAGATCGAGGATCAGCAGCAGCCGAAGAAGTGCGGGCATCTTTCGGCCAAGCTGCTCGCGCCACCCGAGGAGCTTGAGCACAAGGTACGGGCGATCAAGGAGGTC
>Ga0207768_100614_pt1 | contig 14547 bp, 12 predicted proteins | sample CeladaPassaB1F01_FD_187478 | JGI IMG/M metagenome (GOLD analysis project Ga0207768, IMG submission 187478) | Cellulose-adapted microbial communities from the Joint BioEnergy Institute, USA - Passage B1F01 (SPAdes) (version 2) | ecosystem: Engineered > Bioreactor > Continuous culture >... | reverse complement strand
GGGGGAAATGTGGAGAAGCCCCGCTTCCGCAGCCTTCGGATGCGCCGTCCGGAACGTCGACCGCACCCGGGTGAGGCGGGTTCCGTAGTGGTCCAGCAAAATGGCGTGCAGGGAATGAAACGGTTCGAGGCGGCCCAGGATTCCCGGAAAAAGATCCGCCCTGAGCCATGTCTCGTTCCGGGCGATCGGCACCCCGTCGGCGAAGCGCAGGATGTCCAGTTGAACCGCGCGCTCTCCTTCCGCCAGATCGAGGGCTCGTCCGACCTCCTCCGGAGGAACGGCCTCTCCCGTTCCAAGGAGTCTCGCGGACGGCCGGCACCCCTGCCGCGCCATCATCTCGGAAAACCGCATCGTTGCCGTGATCGTGTACTGCACGTCCAGCGGCTTCCTGCAGACGAAATGGCCGATGCCCTGGCGCGCGCACAGCACTCCCGCTTTCACCAGCAGGTCCAGCGCCTTCCGGATCGTGTAGCGGTTTTGCCCGAACCGCCGGCACAGCTCCGCCTCCGACGGAAATCGGGCGCCGCCGGGATACCGTCCGGCTTCGATCTCCGCGTGCAGCCGGTCGGCGATGGCCACGAATTCCGGCACGTTACCGGCAGGTCTGAGCCCCTGTTCCATCTCCGGCACCCCTCCTCCGCATCGCACCCGAACCAACCCCCGCCTACCTGCACCGTAACTTGTCAACAACAACGCAGTATTAAGGGAATGTAAAATGTGCGTCAAAATTTTGGGAGGCAAACAAAAAAACCCCCGCGGGCCCCGGCGGCAGGTCTTTCTTTCAATTGGCGCATGTGCTATATCTCTAATTACTATAAACCATTGATCATTCCGGATCCCGGACAGGCTCAGGAGGAGGAAGCGGGATGAGCGAACTGCCGGAAAAAATCTGGTCCATCTCGCCGTATGTCCGCGTGGCCTGGGATTACAAATCCAAGGTGGACTGGGTACTTCCCGAACGGGTCATTTTCGATCACGAACTGGTTTACATCAAGGACGGGGAAGGCATTTTTACCATCAACGGAGTGGAATATCCGGCCAGGCCGGGAGACATCTTCCTCCTGAAGCCCAAGGTTCCCCATTCCATGCGGACCGCCAAAGGCAACTACCTCCACAAGCCCCATATCCATTTCGACTTCTTCTACCGGGACGACAGCCCGCAGGTTTACGTGAACCGCAAGGCGTTCGAAGAAATCCCCCCGGAAGATCATGCGTTTTTCCGCGAGGACATCACCAGCGATCCCGATTTCTACCTGCCCGACAAACTGACGCTCAATAACCACAAAGTCATCGAGCAGCTGCTCATACGCCTGATCAATGAACATTCGCACAAGGAAATGTTTTACCGGATGTACGAAAAGGCCCTCCTCATCGAAATCCTGGTCCACCTGTTCCGCGGCATCCGGACGGAAGAAAACCGCGCGCTCCTGATCAACGAGAAAGCCCTGGAAGAAGCGCGAAATTACATCCACGAAAATGTGGACCGGCAGATCACCCTGGAAGAAATCGCCCATGCCGCTTCCCTCAGCCCCTATTATTTCAGCCGTTTGTTTACGCAAAAATACGGCGTTCCTCCCCTGAAGTACCATCGCATTATCCGGATCGAAAAAGCCCGGCAGCTGATCGAGCTGTACAACTTCAATGTGACGGAAATCGCCGAACAGCTGGGGTTCAGCAGCGTCCACCTGTTCAGCCGCGTCTTCAAGCAGATCGTCGGCGTATCGCCGATCGTGTATATGTCCAAACGCACCCGAAAGGACTGAGCAAATTTGGATAAATAAAAAAAGAATAGTCAAAATCCAACGCGCAACCAATGTTTTTGGAACGGCATACAAATTTTTTACGAAAATTCGAGCCCCCTCGCCAGACAAAATGGAAAAATTATGAAATCAAAAAAGCAAGAATGGATAAAGAAAAGTAAATTCAGCTAAATACGTTCCCCCGTCCGATCCCCTATCATGGAGCTAGCCAATCCCATCAAATGCGAAAAGGGGCTGAAACTTCAATGAAGATTGGAAGGGGTTTCTTGGTCGGGTTGATCTTGCTGTTGCTTCTGGCAGTGGTGGGATGCTCGAACCAGTCCAAAGGCTCGGATGGCAGCTCTTCCGGCGCTTCCGGTGGAAGCGAGGGCCAGTCGAATGCGCCCCGGAAGGTCCAGCTGGTCATGTGGGCCCTCGACAATCCCGACGGAAGGCACAAAGTCACCCAGTCGTTCATCGACGAATGGAACGCGGAAAACCCGGACATCCAGGTGAAGTTCGAGGCCATTCCGGCGGACCAGTACATGGGCGAAAAATTGTCGGCCGCGATGATGAGCGGCACCGGCCCGGACATTTTCTTCCTGAGCCGCGGCGATTTCCTGAAATTCGTGGAGTCCGGACTGGTCCATCCGCTGGATGAATGGTTTACCGAGGAACGCAGGCAGGATTTCCTTCCGCTGGTTTTGGAAGCGGTTACCTACCAGGGCAAAATCATGACCTATCCGATGGAAATGGACCCCGTCGCCCTGTTCTACGACAAGCAAGTGTTCGCGGAAAACAATCTGCAGCCGCCGCAAACGTGGGACGAACTGGTGGACATCGCCGTCAAACTGACCACGAAAGACCGGTACGGCATCTACCTGGCCCCGACCGCCAACGCGGTGCAGAACTTCCTGTTCTCGCCGTTCCTGTGGCAGGCCGGCGCGGACTTCGCCAACGAAGATTTGACGGAATCCCGTTTCAACGGTCCGGGGGCCGTCCAGGCGATCCAGCTGTGGAAAACGCTGTCGGAAACCGGCGCAACCCCGCAAACCGCCATGAACGAACCGCTGGGGAACGGCCTTGCGGCCATGGAAGTGGCCGGATCGTACAAAATTTCCGCGTATATGAAAAACTTCCCGGAATTTTACGAGAACCGCATGGGCATCGCCCCGCTTCCCATTCCGCAGGGCGGAAAGAAACTCACGGTCTACGGCGGCTGGGGCCTGGCGCTGAACGCCAAATCCAAGCATATCAACGAAGCCGCGAAATTCCTCATGTGGTACTTCAGCGAGCCGGAGCGGGCGGTGCGCTGGAACGTGGAAGCGCGGATCTCCATCTCGCCGCAAAAATCCATTCGCGAGACGGAAGCCCACAGTTCGTTCTGGTCCGGCGAAAAAGTCAATGCCTTGCTGGACATTTTCGAAACGGCCCGCGGCGAAGCCGCCATGCCGCCGGAGATCGTCAAAATCGTGCAGGACGCCATCGCGGCGGCCTATGCCGGCCAGGGCACGGCCGAGGAAATCGTCCAGAAGGCGGATGAGGAAATCAACAAGTATCTGAAATCAAGAAACCAAAAATAATTTGAAAAAACAGCCATAACTCAGCGGCGGCTGAGGAGCATTCCTTGGCCGCCTTTTTTCGAAGGAGGGCTGCGGCTTTGGTCCGTTTGCGGCGCGCCGGCAAACCCTTGCGATGGAAATCCGGAAAATACGAGGACACCGTCCTGGGCTATCTGTTTCTGCTTCCCGATGTGGCCGGTCTGCTCGTTTTCTGGTTTCTGCCCATGTTCTACATCTTCTTTTTCAGCTTTTTCGAATGGAATCTTTCGGACACGCGGAAATTCGTCGGCCTCGCCAACTATATTCAGCTGGCGCAGGACATGAGGTGGTGGCATTCCCTGGGCGTCACCCTTCAATTTGTCGTCATGTATGTTCCCCTCGTCATCTGCGTGTCCCTGTTTTTTGCATTTCTGCTCAGCCAGAAGCTGCGGGGACAGAACGTCTTCCGGACGATCCTGTTCATCCCGTATGTCATCTCGCTTATCGTCGCGGGGGCCATATGGGCTTACCTTCTGGAACCCAAGTTCGGCGTCGTGAACTATTTGCTGGAAACCGTGGGGCTTCCGCGGGGGCAATGGCTGACTTCCACATCGCAGGCCCTGCCCGTCATCGCCTTTGTGGCCGCATGGAAATACATGGGCTACTACATGGTCCTCATCGTCGCCGGACTGCAGGAAATTCCGAAGGATCTGTACGAAGCGGCCACCATCGACGGGGCGGGCGTGCGGGCGACGTTTTTCCGTGTTACGCTGCCGGCCCTGAAACCCGTCTTCCTTTTCGTTTTGATCATCTGTCTGATCAGCGCCTTTGAGATGTTCGACCTGATCTATGTGATGACCAAGGGCGGACCGAACAACGCCACCTACATTTCGATGATGTACATTTACGAGACGGCGTTTGTCTTCTCCAATTTCGGATATGCATCCACGATGTCGACGGCCCTGTTCATCATCATCTTTATCGTCACGATGTTCCAGTTCCGGCTGTTTCGCCGCAGAGGAGAAGAATAGGCGGTGGGAACGTGAAAATCAGCAGACTGCAGAAGTGGATCATCTATGCCGTGCTCGCGATCGGCTCCGTCGGGACGCTGTACCCGTTCGCCTGGATGTTCGGCGCCGCGTTCAAGACGTACAAGGACATCTTCACCTATCCTCCGCGAATTTTTCCCGCCGAGCCCGTGCTCGACTCGATCCGGGAACTCTTTGTGGAGCACAATTTTTCGCGCTATATGCTCAACTCGGCCATCGTGGCCACGACGGTGACCTTTGCCGCGCTGCTCTTTCACGCGATGGCCGCATACGCGCTGGCCCGTTTGCGGTTTCCCGGCCGCAACCTGATTTTCGTCTTCATCATCAGCACCCTGATGATTCCCATCTATGCCATCCTGGTTCCCCGGTACATGATCATCGAAATGTTCGGGTGGGTGGATACGTACGCCGGGTTGATCATCCCCGCCATTCCGCACGCCTTCGGCATCTTCGCCCTGAGGCAGTTTTTCTACGGCATCCCGCAGGAATTCGATGAAGCGGCCAAAATGGACGGGGCGTCGAAGGTCCGGATCTTTTTCACGATCATCCTGCCCCTGTCGCAGGGAATTCTGGTCACGCTCGGGGTGCTGTTTTTCATGGTCAACTGGGATTCGTTCATCTGGCCGCTCATTGCGACCACGTCCGACAACATGAGGCTCATCCAGGTGGGGATCGCCGGATTCATGGATCCGTACACGCCGCAGTGGAATCTGGTGCTCGCGGGGTCTGCCGTGTCGTCGGTTCCGATTCTCGTGTTGTTTCTGTCGCTGCAGCGGTTTGTCATCGAGGGCATCAAGACCAGCGGAGTCAAGGGATAAAGCGAACATTGGTGCAGGGGGATTTGGAGAACATGATGAACAAAGAGCAGATTTCGATGACCGCAAGCACGCTGAGGAGGCTTTCCTTCGAACGGTACGGCCGGCGGCGCAGAATTTCTTCCTACGACCGCACGGGCGGAAACGCCGATTATATATGGCTCAGGCCGGGAAGAGCGACGACGATCGCCGACATCCGGGGAGCGGGATGCATCACGCACATCTGGACGACGATCGACTCGGGCGAAACGCATTATTTGCGCAAATTGGTGCTGCGCATGTACTGGGACGGGGAAGAACATCCCAGCGTGGAAGTGCCGATCGGGGATTTTTTCGGGATGGGACACGGCCTGACGAAAAACTTCTCCAGCGTGCCGTTTCAAATGAGCCCGGTAGACGGCCGGGCGTTCAACTGCTGGTTCGCGATGCCGTTCGCGGACGGCGCAAGGATCGAAGTGGCGAGCGACTGCGAGAAGAATGCCAAGATGTATTTCTATATCGATTACGAAGAGTACAACGAGTTGCCGGAAGGGCAGCTCCGTTTCCACGCCTTCTGGAACCGGGAACGGGTTACCGACGGCATTGACGATTCGAAGGTGACGAACGAGTATTACTTGTACGGCGGGAAGAATGTGACCGGGGAAGGCAACTATGTCGTGCTGGAAGCGGAAGGCAGGGGGCACTTTGTCGGATGCCATATCAATATCCATAACCTTCGGTTCACGCATGAGTGGAACTGGTACGGCGAGGGCGACGACATGATCTTCATCGACGGGGAGCGCTGGCCTCCGTCATTGCACGGCACCGGCACGGAAGACTACTTCAACACGGCCTGGTGCCCGAGGCAGGAAGTGTGCAATCCCTACCACGGCATCATCCTGGGCGGCGGGCCCAACTGGTGGGGCAAAGTCACCATGTACCGCTATCATATCGAAGATCCGATCATGTTCGAAAAGTCGATCCGCTTCACGATCGAACACGGCCACAACAACCATCGCTCCGACGATTGGTCCAGCACAGCCTACTGGTACCAAACCGAGCCGCACAGGCCTTTCAGGCCCTTGCCAGGGGTCAGCGAGCGGCTGCCCTTGCCGGATGTGCTGCCCCGCAACCTGGATGAGATGAGGAAGTATCACCCGGAAGCGGATGACGGAGATGGGGGTGGAGAGGGTTGATGAATATTCACTCTTCAAAATTGTTAGGCCAGCCAGGTTTTCTGGCTGGCCTCTTTTTCGCGCCCCCGCGCCGGCGCACCTGAACTCGGACATGAAAAAGCCCCGAGCTTGTGCCCGGGGCGCTTGCGATGTTTGCTATAAATATACCTGCAGTCACACAAGGCAATCAGTCGAATCAACGCCCGCAGATGCCCAATGACTTTCTATTAAGGCATTGTTTGAGGCATGTTTTTGAGCAAATAATTCGTGAGTACATATTGATATAATTGCTTCCAGTGGCCAACGTCTTTTCCTACGGCACCTGGATTATAACCAAGTGTCCGGCTACGCTCAACCGTCTCGCACACAAGATCTTTCCCGAGTTCATCAAAATACTCAAATGGATTCACACCCGGTTTCCATTGATAATAACCATCCTTCTCATATAGCAAGGCTCTAAACGCCCCAAGTATAGGAAACAAAAATCCTTTAGGAGAATGATATTCAAAGGGCCTCTGGTAAAATCTTGTTTTAAACGAACCAACCTCTACGCCCTTTACTTTTCCGTAAGCTCCCGAAACATGCTTTTCTCTATACTTTCTTTCCATTTTCTCTTCAATATAATCATAAAGTTTAAAGATATCGACCATTACGTTGCGCATCTTAAAGTAAGGGTTTTCTCGCTGACTTCCATTTTCGTTTTGATATTTGTCAAACGTTTCAATATACGTCTTTATACAAGCCGCCTTTCCACTAAAAGCAGTAACAGGCACACTATTAAGATCCGGAAACAGTTCAAGATTGAACATATACAATATAGAAAGGATTTCAGATATATCAATCGGCTTTTCATCATTTTCCTTAAATGCAATTAAATTGGCGAAGGGTTCATCTTTTATCGTTTGTTTAATAATTTCATCGAATTTGTCCTTAAGTTCCGCAATAGATTTTTCTTGAACTTGCACAGAGGTATTTCTTGCGGCAGCCACATCTTCGAAAATATCTTCAATTCCCGTTAGTATTTCAATTTTTACATATTGTTTTATTTGTGGATCAATTTTGCCCCGATTTTCAAGAATAATCCGATACGTGTGCCCTCCATCCACATTCCCATGGACATTTTCATCCTCGAAAACTATTGTAAGTTCGGAGTTAACGTTGTCAAACTTGACCTCTTTAGCAGACAACAGCATACCACGGTTAAGAAGATAGAAATGGTTTTCGCTGCTGACCAGCCCCTCACGAATTTTTCCTGCAACTCTTGTCCGCAAATTTTGCTCACGAGGATTTGTTTTCATTGGAATGTCATCAGGTATATCTCTTACATCTGCCATTACAATAAACATTTCTGGTGATTTTCTTAGATTAAGAGGATTAATCGGACCATATGGATTTGGAATTTTGCGCAAACTTGCAACTTTCATTTTGACTGTTTTCATTTTATTCACTCCTTGTCACCAGCTAATCACCTTAATGTGATAGCTTTGATTTTTCAATTTCAAGTTATCACTTAACAGTTTATATTTCTAACCATTATAGTGTGTATTCAATATTATAGTGTGTATTACACATCATAGTGTGTTTTGCATATCAAAATATACTTTCATCCTTATAATAACTTTGGTGATCCGTGATGTTTTTCGATGACCAAAAATTTCTTGAGCGGTTAGGTCAGGGTATACGAGCCGAAAGAAAACGTCATGGCTTAACTCAAGAAGAACTTGCAACATCAGCAGGCATTCACAAGAATTATGTTGGTTTAATTGAAAGAGGAATGAAAGCACCTACGATTATTACAATGCAAAAGATTTGTTCTGTTTTTGGAATGAGTTTAAATGAATTCTTTGCGCAAAATGATATGTAGAAAATACAAAACCCCTGCAACCCGCAGGGGAAATATTTTTATTGTATATTTTATAACTGATTAATTACCTCTAAGTCTTTTGGTTCAATATCTGCTGATAAAGTAATTCTTAAAGTTGAACGAATTTCGTTCTCGGTCTTACCAATTGCTTGAAGCACATGACTTGGTTTTGTTGAACTGCACGCTGACCCGGTCGACAATGCAATGATTTCAGAGTGCTTAATAATAAATCTTTGATTATTAACGCCTTTCAATATGAAATTAAGAAGCCCTGGAATCTTATCTTTGTCGTCGTTATTAAACACAATCTGATCCCCAAATTTTGCGATCAAAAGTTCTTTGCATTTCGCTTCAAGTAGCTCGAGCTTTTTAATGTTTTTATCGATATCCCTGGCCGCAATATCGGCCGCCTTACCAATCCCGACTATGTTGTGTACAGCCAAAGTTCCACTGCGATATTCGAATTCCTGCCCACCACCATGAAGAAGCGGTGTTATCCTAGTTCTTTTCCCGATTTTGTCCCTTCTGATTATTGCAACCCCTATACCCTTCGGCCCATGAATTTTGTGTCCGGAGAATGTGAGAAATCTTATTCCTGGTAGCTGCGACAAATTAAATTTCACTTTACCGACAACTTGGGTTGCGTCCGTGTGAAACAGTATGTTGTTCGTTTCACATATATGGGAAACTTTCTCGATGTCATTCAATGACCCCAATTCGTTGTTACCCCAAATAAGTGTGACAAGAATCGGCGGTTCGTATTTTATTTTCGTTTCAAGTTCCTCCACCGATATTCTTCCGTATCGGTCGACATCAAGATAAATTACTTTGTAGCCATTTAGCTCAAGAAACTTACACGTTTCAAGTACCGATGGATGCTCCACTTTAGATGTAATGATATAGTTGCCATTGTTCCGGTAATAGTGAGCGACACCTTTAATGATCATATTATTTCCTTCGGTGGAACCACTTGTGAAAATCACTTCATCCGGTTCGCATCCAACCAACGCCGCCACTCTCTCTCTTGCTTCTTCAACAGCCCTTTTTGCGTTTTCCGCTAAAGTATAATACTTGCTTGATGGGTTTCCATACTCTTCTTTTAAATATGGGAGCATGGCCTGTAAAACTTCTTCATGGACACGTGTTGTGGCACTGTTATCCAAATAAAGCATACGAATCATCCTTGTTGGTTGGTAATTAAGTTTCGAACCAGATTTTCGAAGTTCTTTGCATACTTATATTCGTTACTCAACATTCCTACTCCTCGCTCTAAGTGTGCATTAAACAGTGTCGGGAAATACTCTTCATCAGTTATTTCTCGTCCCGCGTGTTGGGCAATTAAAGCTTTGTATATATAGTCGAATTCCCCAGTCAGAGTATCACGGTTAAACTCCTTACCGTTCCGATCCTTACTCTCTTTTGGCAGCGAAGGATCCCTTGCTATTGATAGCGAAACGGCGATCCTCGCCAAAATATTTGGGGTTATTTTGGTAGCTGCATACAACTCCATTAACACTTGTTCTACATATTTTGATGTCCGCAATTGAAATTTCATGAGGGCCACCCTTATATGACTTTGAAATTAAAATATTGGTTGTGTTCAAACTTTACCGATTGTGATGTTGGATCATTTTCCAGTGTCCCTACCGATGCAACATAGGGAAGGACAAGTTTAAGATGGTATTGATCTATTTCCGAATCAGTCGCAAGAATAATGACCTGTTCCCCACAATTTGGAATAAATTTTGTTAAAACATTTCTCTTATGAATCTGATCAAGTCTGCCCAACAACGAATCAAAGACAAAAGGAATTCTCTTGCCGGATACCTTAATGATGGCCCAAATGATCGAGAGCAACAGAACTTGCTTTTCACCGGCAGAAAGTATTCTTTTATCCAAAACTGAGTTAAACTTGGAATACAAATTAACCTCAAATGTAGTCGGGCTTATTTCAATCCGCTCTATAAATCCTTCTTTGCGTAACAACTGCTGAAGCATTGCCAGTGCATGAATTTGCACTTGCTCAATTTTATCTTCAAGCTCGAGTTTAATGAATTCTTGACTTACCTTTATGATTTTTTCTATATTTTTCAGCGTTGTTTGCACCTTGGCAAACGCCGTTAGCTTTTGCTCAAGTTGCTCCTTCTGTTTTTGTTTCTCGAGGAGTTGTTTTTCCAATGCCTCAACTTCGGATTGCAGATTAGCAATCTGCAAATTCGCAGCACCCAACTCTTCGGTCAGCGCTTGTATTCTGTTCGCTATTTCCTGAAATTCAATGGTGGAATCACTTACATCGAGCTTCTTTCTAAATTCTTGAATTCTCACTAACAGCTCATTGCTGCGTGTAAACCAGTTTGAAATTTCCTCAGGTTTTACTTGTTTTACTGCATTAAGTGCGGATTGAACTTCGTTTCTCTGACTAAAAGATGCACGATGTATTGGTGCCACTCCCTCAGGTTTCATTAGATCCAAAACCATCTGCAACAATTTATCACCAAGTCCCTGGCCTGAGGACTTTAGGTTAAGTTTGATCAATATTTCATCCATGTGTGAAGGGGTCATTACAGAAACTAATTGCTCATAAGCCATGTATCGCTGTTCAAGTTCCATTTGTCTGTTAACAGCTTCGAGCTCCCTACGAACGATAAACAAGGGCAGAACGTTGTTAATAAATGCCTTGATTTTCTCGTTCAATTCTTTTCTTTCTTGCTCCATAGCATAAATTTCATTTAGAGTTTTCTCCCGCTCATCTCGCATCAAGCCACCATGGAGCATGAACTGACGATTCAATTCGTTAATTTCCTCTTGCCTTGATATGGTCATCTTCCTTAATTGGTTAATCTGGTCTTCTAATTCAGCCTTTCTATTTAGATCTTTTTCAATGCTACTTCCGATCTGTTCATATCTATTGAACAGTTCCGCGTCATGTCTGCCCATTAATTGTTTCTTATAAGTCTCAATGTCCTTGTTCAAATTCGTAAAAAGCTCAATATTGAAAAGGGCATATGATATCTCTTTCAGATATTTTGATATCAGGTCTTCAGAAATAATCTTGGATATGGTTTCCCCATCAAATAAACACAACTCAAACAATCTCAGCGGAAACACTTGGTTAATTTTTGTTTGAACGATATCAGTCTCAACAGGATTTTGGATAAATAAGCCATCCTTGATAACAGAAAACTCCTCTTTGATTTGCGTCCCTAAAGGATACCATTGTCTTTTGAATGTGTATGTAGATTTTTGTAAGTCTTCGACATAATCAAATTCTAGAAAAATCTGATAAAGTCCCTCACCATTAAGTAAAGCCCTTTTATTCAGATGAGAATAAACCTTTTTTTGATATCCGTCGCTTTCTGATCTATATCCGTATGCATATGAACCATATAATGCTAAGCGGATTGCGTCTAAAATTGTGGTTTTTCCGGCACCGTTTTTTCCGCCGATCAATATGACATTCTTATTCTCCTCAACGTCAAATCGGAACACATGTTCTGTGTAATAGCCTCCAAAATTTTTTAAAACTAATCTGCGGAAACGCATAATATCTTCCTCTCGAGAGTTATAGATGGAGCCATTCTTGATTTAGGATTTGATCAATTTCCTGGAGAATTCCTTTTTTAAACTTCAAACTATAATAGTTCTGTTCCGTTCTTATTAGTTGTTTCATCAATGAATCACTTACATTCATTTCATCACAAAGCCTACGCAACAAGGCTGCTTGTTCCTCATTTAAGACAGGATGATCGTCAATCTCCCAGTCGACTTTTTCTCCTACAATTTCCTCATAAATTTTGGGCACTCGATCCTCAAAGTCTCCATCCGATCTCCAGTACCGACGTATGGTTTTCAGTTCTTCAATTGTAATCAATTCAAAATCTGGATCCCCCTTTAACTCTTGTACTTTTTTCTGTGTCTCCAACAACTCTCGGAGGATCATTTCCCTGGCTTTCAAAGTAAAAGGCCCCAACCCCAGTTGTTTGTACTTCCCTTCTTTATCAATCACCAGGAGATTTAATTCCTCAACATTGGTCAAATCTATTTTTTTCTCAGCAAGATATTTACCAAGCTCTGATTCAGGTACCTGGTCATAGTCGGATAGATTACCTTCTATATCCTCCACACTGACATGGGTCAGATAAACCTGACCTTTCATGCGTTGCTTTTGCCTCAATTCCCGCATTTCGCGGTATTTCGCCAAGTTGTTGCGGAAAATCAACAGCGGTTCCAACCACTCATGTCCACTTTCGATAAATCCAATCAGAGCTTTATCTTTGGCTACAACAGTACAAACCCAACATCCGAAACGGCTATTTCCGCATGAACCTGCACTTTCTTTAATTTCTTTGTCCACCATTAAAGGACACTCAGCATTTGAACTATCATACAAATCCCTTAAAGCATAATTATTCCCGCCCCAAGGCGATGGATAAGCATCATCTAACAAATAGTCCCATACATCGTCTAAAGTAAAATGACGAATCGGGGCATAAACATAGGCATTGGGAAGCGTTGAATGTTTCATTAACACTTTGCCTTCGACAGAATGTGTTCTCAAAACTTGGTCTCTGGTACTGCTTTCATTGTTACGAACGCCAAGGACCATGATCACCTCTCCATATTCCGACACTCTATCGAGAATAAATTGATTTACCGGATCGATTTTTAAACGGTCTGTGCACCAACGAAATTTTTGACGCGGAGGAGGATACCCTTTACCAATTAAATATGCCCAGAAAGACTTATCTATTTCCGGCCGAACCTTGTGGCATTCAATCGGAAGGTTAAGTTCCCAAGCTCTCTTTTGAATAAGATTGAGGGTGTTCTCAATGGATGAGATGATCAACGGAGTTTCAACTCTAGTGTCTGAAGAAATTACATATACCTTCTTATGTAATTGCTCGCGGCTCAGTTCTGACAAAGCCTGAAAAACCAGCTGAACGACAACTGTGGAATCTTTCCCGCCACTGTAACCAACAACCCAAGGCCTCTTATCCATCAAATAGACTTCTTTGATCTGCTCTTTTGTTTTCTGAATTTTTTCGTGGTCCACAATGCTATACATGGTCAATGGCCACCAACTTTCAAGTTTTTCTCTAATGCCGACTCTTCTTCAGTCAAAGGCAAGTTGAGATTCATCTTAATCATGTTTGCAGTAAGTTGAACGGTATGGTTGTTTTTATTGATGCGTCCAGTTTCCGAAAAAGCCCTGCCCATCCAAGTCTCTTTGTTGTTTCTGCTCCAGTCAATCGCGGACAATTTTCTTATATATGTCTTCCAATCCGAAGGATAATTCTCGAATAAGAACCGCCCCACTATTCCGATTGCTTCAAGAAAAATTCCGTGAGCGACGATATAATTTGCTCTTAGATCCGTTGGTGACATTTCTTTTTTCATTACTAAGTTCCATTCCTTAATGCTTTCAGTCAGCTGAACCCAAAACTGCTTCAGAAAATCCTCCTCTTGTGAGCTGATCATTTGTCCTTTTTTCTTATTGATCAGCCTGCTATTTGTGTTAAAGATTTGGTTGAGCGTAAAAATTCTCGGGGAAAGTTTCGGAAGGGAAACTTTTTCTTTATCCGTATAACGTTCCAGCAAAGGGATTTCAGAAACAATCTGTTTAGTAATGTTGGCAAGTTGATCTCTATGGTCATAAAGAATTCCGAGAGAAGTAGTGGTATTTACCGCATGACGGTTGAGGTCAGCAAACATTTGTTGAGCACGTTTTAATCCTTGATCTCTGAAAATAACCACCGAGATTGTTTCGTCCCCTAATTCTGGCGCCACTTTTAAGGCTTCTTCGATGGCCGCCCTCCTATGTTGACCGTCGTTGATCAGGAACTTTGCATCCAGCGAAATCACGAGATGTCCTATGTTTCTATACTGTGGTTCATCAGAAAACGGAATAAACTCCATATCCCCATCAAGAGAAACTGTAATTGACGAAAAGCAATAATCGTTCGGGTTGTTTAAAATGTAATTCACAATATCAGGAATTCTACTCTTATTAATAATTCTTTGTGCACGATATTCCGGCGGCAACTCATCTTCGCACTCGGAAATAATTCGAGGAATGAGCTTTAACGGAAACATCACCACATAGTATTCTTGCTTTGCTTGAATCCCTCGAATGGCAGGAAATTTGGTTACAAAACTAGCGTCCAATAGTCACACCTCAATTACGTACGTAATTTCTGTCACTTATAATATAATATCCCGCCATGTCGAATCCATATGAAATTTAGAAGGATTTTCTTACCCGAGTTTGACAGTAAGCCCCTAAAAGTAGGCACCCTCTTGGGTGCTGTGGATAACTGAATTCCAGATTTGTCGCGGCTTTTCGGACTTTTCCACAGGCACTACATCGCGAAAAAATACGAAAACC
>Ga0207768_100608_pt1 | contig 14702 bp, 15 predicted proteins | sample CeladaPassaB1F01_FD_187478 | JGI IMG/M metagenome (GOLD analysis project Ga0207768, IMG submission 187478) | Cellulose-adapted microbial communities from the Joint BioEnergy Institute, USA - Passage B1F01 (SPAdes) (version 2) | ecosystem: Engineered > Bioreactor > Continuous culture >... | reverse complement strand
CATTCACGAAAGCTGGCTCCCCCGCTACATGAGCGGCGCCTAAAGCCGTTAAGCCGGCGCGTTCTTGCAATGTTCGCTGGCGTGCTCTAATTGTCGGAATAGGCAAGCGGCAGGCATTGTGGCCGCCCCTTCCCGAGCATATGTTGCGGATGGGATTCACGAAGCGCACGGGTGGACGCGCTCGAACTTCATGGCCACCTGGGGAGACGTTCACATGCCGATGGACGCGAAAGAAATCGAGCGGCTGATCAAAGAGAGCATCCCGGATGCCGAGGTCACCATTCGCGACCTTGCCGGCGATGGCGATCACTACGCGGCTCACGTCGTGTCATCTGCATTCGTAGGCAAAACGCGGGTTCAGCAGCACCAGATGGTTTACCAGGCACTTGGCGGCCGCATGGGGGATGCTCTTCATGCGCTGGCGCTGACCACTTCGCCGCGCAAGGAATGACTTAGGGAGCATTGACTCTCGCTATTTCGCGCCCTCATGTTCAGCTGAATAAGGCCAGGGCGCCTTTGACCCGCCTCATCGAGCCAAGGGGAATTCCATGACAGACCATCAGGCCGTTCACGACTGGATCGCAAAGACGATTGCGGCCAACGACGTCGTGCTCTTCATGAAGGGCACATCACGGTTTCCGCAGTGCGGTTTCTCCGCCCAAGTGGCGCAAATCCTCAACCACCTCGGCGTCGAGTACAAGGACGTGAACGTGCTTGAGGACATGAGCATTCGTGAGGGCATCAAGACCTTCAGCAACTGGCCGACGATTCCGCAACTCTACGTGAAGGGCGAGTTCATCGGCGGCTGCGACATCGTCCGCGAGATGTTCCAGCAAGGCGAACTGCAGCGCCTTTTTGACGAAAAAGGTGTGGGCTACGACAAGAAATCCGCCGTCGTCTGAGCCCCTGCATGGCGTCGGGATGCAATGAATTCAGTCCCGTTCCCTCCGAAGCGGGATTGATTTACGCGCGCCGATTTACTCCCCATCTTGCCGGGGCATAGATGAAGCAGGTGGTGGACATCACCGTCCGGCTCGGACCGGAGATGCCGCTTTACCCCGGCGATCCGGCACCTATGGTCGAGCGGCTGACCAGCATCGCAAGCGGCGACCCGTTGACGGCCTCGCTCCTCCATCTGCCCGCACACGCCGGCACGCATGTCGATCTGCCTGCGCATTTCATCGAAGGCGGCCGCGTGCTCGGCGATTACACTGTCGACAATTTCTGCGGGCCAGGTTGGGTCTTGGACCTCGGCGATGTTCTGTCGGTCATCACGCGCGAACGTTTGCAAACCGAGGAGATCCCCTCAGATCGCCACGTTCTCATCAAAACCAGGAATTCGACCCTCCTTCGCAAGCCTGATTTCCACCACGACTACGTTTACCTCGATCCGCCTGCCGTAGAATATCTCCTCAGGCGAAATCCGCGTTCGATCGGTTTTGACTACTACAGCCTCGACCCCAGCAGCTCGGAGACATTCCCCGCCCACCGGCTCTGTGCCGAGGCCGGCCTACCGGTGTTCGTCTGCCTGGACCTCACCCGCGTCGAAGCGGGCCCGTGGTGGTTCTGTGGATTGCCGCCCGCGATACCGGATGTGGAAGGCGCACCGGTCCGCGCCATCGTCTGGCGCGATACGTGAAGCCTGAGCCTGTCCGACAAAGGACTACTTCGATTTCTGTTGCGCCGCGCCGTCCGGGTTCACATACGTGATGCTCCACGGCCCGGTACTGTTGAGCTGAAGAACCGTATCCTCGTCAGTGGCTGCGAAGTGGACCATGCCCGGTGACATCGCGAAGAAGCTGCCCGCCGGCAAGGCTTCGGCCTGGTTCAGGTCGAGTGTGTCACCCATGCCCACGCGCAGCGTCCCCGAGATCACCGTGACAATCTCGGGCTTTCCGTGGCTGTGGGGCGGTATGGTGTAGCCTTTCGGCAGCTTGAGCCGGAGGGTAAACGGCCCGTCCATTGCCGGATCGCCGTAGAGTGTCGCCGTCTGTGCTCCAGGTGGTAGAGACGCAGGCGCAGCGCCCCATTCGATCTCCTGAGGAGTTACGATCGTGGCGGCTCCTTGTGCCACAACAGCGCCTGGTCCGCCGACGGCGCAGGTCATCGCGGTGGCAGTGACCGAGATGAGGGCTTTCATGATGTCCATCGAAGCAGGCTCCGGTGCCTTGTCCTAGGTCCCCAAAAGGCCTTGCCTGCCCCGCACGGGAAAGGCTCGCCCACAGACCCAAAACGAAAAGCCCGAGGGAATGGTTCTCCCTCGGGCCCTCTGCCTTTGATCCGGACGTCAGTCGCGCTTTACCGCGAGTAGAACTCGACCACCAGGTTCGGCTCCATAATGACCGGGTAAGGCACGTCGGCCAGAGCCGGCACGCGCAGGAGCTTCGCCGTCATCTTGTTGTGGTCGACCTCGATGTAGTCGGGCACATCGCGCTCAGGGCTCTTGATGGCCTCGAGCACCATCGGGATCTGCCGGGCCCGCTCGCGAACCTCGATCACATCGCCAACCTTGCAGCGATAGCTCGGGATGTTCACGCGGCGGCCATTGACCAGTACGTGACCGTGATTGACGAACTGGCGGGCAGCAAACACCGTCGGCACGAACTTCGCGCGATAGACGATGGCGTCGAGACGACGCTCCAGAAGGCCGATCATCGCCTCGGAGGTCGAGCCCTTGGAGCGAGCTGCCTCCTGGTAAATCCGGCGGAATTGCCGCTCGGTGAGGTTACCGTAGTAGCCCTTCAGCTTCTGCTTGGCGCGCAGCTGCTGACCATAGTCGGAGAGCTTGCCCACACGCCGGTCACCGTGCTGGCCGGGGCGGCTGTCGCGCTTGTTGATGGGGCTCTTAGGACGGCCCCAGATGTTCTCACCGAGGCGGCGATCGATCTTGTACTTCGCGCTAATGCGCTTCGTCATTTTCGTGGCACTCCGATATCTAGCGCAATCGCTGTGGAGCGCCCCCTCCTCTGCCCGGCTCGCCCGGGCCGACAGGCAACGACCACTTCTGACCGCTGCCACGGGTGCGCAAATCAAATGCGGGCCACCGAGGCCCGCGGAGGTTTCCATAAACAGAACAGAGCAAGCCGTCAACGCTTCCGGCGCGCTGGAGGCAAGGCCTTCTTGCCTCACTTCTTGACAGGCGCCGGCGCTTGAGCCGCCTTTGGCTGATCCGGTTTCGGCTCTATGGCGATATACGCGGCGATCAGCTCCTTCACCTTCTTGCGCTGCTCATCCGTGCACGTCTTTGCGTCGTTCTTGTCCGGCTCCTCGATAACGACGTCCTTCTCGCCGTCCCGCTTCTCGACCAGCCGGATCTTGCCGGTGAGCAGCATCACCGTCGTCAGGTGAAGCTGGTTAATGTAGATAAGCTGCTGCTCCGTCCACTTGTTCTTGGCAGTCTCCCGGCGCATGAGGGAGCGGTAGTTCTCAACCTGATCTTCCGGGAGCTCGCAAATTTGCGCATGCGCGGTGAGGCGACCGACCTTGATGACCTCCCGCGCCACGTCCATTGGGATCTCGACCTTGCCCCGATCCTTCTTGTCGATCTCGACCGACGTGCCATCCGGCTTGGTAAACTTGGCAGGCGTCAGGGCCCAGGCGTAATCCATGAAGGCCTTTACCGCGCGCTCACTCAGATCCTGCGCGCCGGCGGATGAAACCATCAGCATCAGAGCCCCGAGCCCCAGCCCTGCTGCCCGCATCCCCGCAATCCAAACTTTGCCCATCGAATCAGCCCTTAAACCCGCTCGCCGTTCGCGACACTAGCAAACACGTCCGTCGTCGCACAGCATTGTGGGGTGGTTCGGCCCCAAAGTGGGCATAATCAAGGCACCTCATGTGGGTGACTTGCGGCCCGCGCCTTTGCCATGAGCAAGCGTGGCCACGATGCCACGCAATGTTCTGACCTCCTGCTCGCTGGCATTCATCCTTGTGAACATCGTCTTCACGTTCCGCATCACCGTGTGGCGCCGGTGCGGGGGATTGAAAAAGCCGAGCCGGTCGAGCTCGCGCTCCAGATGGTCAAAGAAACCAATCAGCTCTTCCTTCGTCGCAGGCCGTGATCCGCGGATGTTAAGGCCCGGCTGAATTGGAGCCTCGTACGGAGTTACACGCCCCAGCGTGCCGCGCTGAGTCTCTTTCAGCCACTCGTAGCTGACCAGCAGCACTGCCTGGGCGAGATTGAGAGAAGCGAATCGCGGATTGACCGGCGCCATAACGACAGCGTCCGCGACGGCCACCTCATCCGTCTCGAGCCCTGAACGCTCCGGCCCGAACAGGACGCCGCAGCGCTGCCCCGCTTCCGTACGACGACGAATTTCCTGCGCCGCCTGCTCTGGCGTGAGCACCGGCTTGGCGAGATCGCGCTGACGGGCTGTCGTTGCGCAGATGTAGCTGAGGTCGAAAATGGCCTCGTTGAGCGTGGGGTAAGCCTTCGTCGCGTCGATGATGAAGTTGGCGCCGGATGCCGCCGCCCGCGCCTTCTCATTCGGCCAACCGTCGCGCGGCTCGACGAGCCGCAGATCGTCGAGACCGAAGTTGGCCATCGCGCGGGCAACCATGCCGATGTTGTCAGCAAGCTGCGGCCGGACGAGAATGAGTGTGGGGCTCGGCAGCACGTCCTCATCGATGCCGGCCAGACGCTTCGGGCGCGGATCTTCGAGCTTCTTCAACCGACGGATAACGCGCCGGGCCAAATACCAATACTCCTCGCCAGCCCAGGTCTTGGCGAGAACCTCAAGCGAAGGGAACGTGACCGGCGGCAGCGGACCATTCGGCTTCAACTCCAAACCGGTGTCCGCAAAGGTGATCGACGAAAAACGCGCGCAGTATTGGTCGAGAGTGGCAAGACCAGCGTGCTCCGTCCATTTGCGACAGCCGGGACAATAGGCTTCCGCGTCGACACAGGCTTCGTCCGCGCAGAAATTGATGACAGCGCGAACCTCCTCGGTGGTTAGGGGCGGATCGGCCAGCGTCCCCGCCGCTTCGACAGAGTCGTGATAGGCGGCGCGAACAACGTCGGCCACTGTAAGCCGCGTTGTTTCTATGGTCGGAGCCTGGGTATCAGGGTGCTTTGGGTTGACGGCGCGCATCTGCCGCTGTCCTCACGTTCCGCGCGGCGCGTCCCGCCGCACGGCTGCCCTAGCCAATGCTGGCCAGCGCCGCAACAGGCGGGCGGTCACACCAATGTTCTGATCGCCATCAGCAGATGAGAAGATCGACCTGAGATGCGCGCCACGAAAGCTCCGGCAACGGGATCGGTGCGCTGAAACCCTCCGCTTCATCGGCGAGATCGAGCACGTGCTCGTAATAGGGGGCGAGCAGCGCCTTGAACCGCTGGAGGCGATCGGAACCGTCGCGGTCGACCGTGAGCTCGACCATGATGGGTACGCGCGCCTCCCGCAGCTCGCGCATGCCCTCGAGAACGGCCAACTCGTGACCTTCGACGTCGATCTTGACCAGTCCAACCTCGTCGACGCTGATACCCTGCTGGGCGAGAATTTCGTCCAAGGAAAGCGCCGCGACAGTCACAGCATCGGTGGCACACTTCGCGAATGTCCGCTCCACAGAGTGCGCGCCGAAATTCCGGCGATGCCGCATCAATTGCAGCTCTCCGCCGCGTGCGCTCGCTGCAGCCTTGATTGCCGCAATTCGTTTCTCGAGGCCATTGAGGCGGATGTTTCGTTCGAGCAAGGAGAAATTGTTCGGCTCGGGCTCGATGGCGATTGCCCGGCTGAATGCGCCCGAATTCATCGCATAAATGGAATGGACACCGATATTGGCACCGACATCGATGAAGACGCAATTCCGTTTGAGCGACCGAGTGCGTTGGAGCGAAAATATTGCGGCTTCCAGCTCGCGCCGCTGCCAGCACCGCCCTGCCATCAGCTTCAACGACATCTTGTCGTCACGCGGATTGACGTAGAGCGCGTGATCACCGAACGGAACGAGACAGAGAGTGCCCGGTGCAAGATGCCGGTCCAACAAAGCCCGCAGGGCCAAGCCGCGTAATCGCGGATTGGCTCCAATCAGGCCTGTCGCGCGATCAATGGCGCGCGCCATAAACCGGCGACGTCGTTTCCGCCAGAACTCACGATCAAGAGCGAAACGACCCGTAGTCACGAAAACTCTCGCAATTAGTTTTGTGGGCCAGTGAAACTGCGGCAAAGGCCGCTGGTTCAAATTCGCCCCATATAAACGCCGCACATCCTTTATGGATCACACGCGAAGCGCGTTATCGCATCGCGCATTCTGTGATACATTGGCGATATGAACGTGTACGCACCGTCGCGAATGGCCGTTGAGCCGGGGCTGAAAATGCCGCTTCAAGATTTTTTTCCAGCGGAGTGAGGCGGCGCAGACGTGTCGTGGTGGGATCAGGTTTTCCGTTACTGCGAACGTGGATCGGACCCGTCATTTTGGGCCGAGCCGTTGAATGCCGTATCAAACGCCGCGTTCATCCTCGCCGCGATTGCCGCCGGCATCTCCTACACCCGCAGGCCGCGCAATGAGCCGGCGCCCGGCGTCATTGCGCTCATCCTTCTCGTCTTCATTATCGGGATCGGGAGTTTCCTTTTTCACACCTTCGCGACCCGCTGGGCCGCGATGGCGGACGTGATCCCGATCGGCATCTTCATGCTGAGTTATCTCGGGTACGCGCTGCGCTCGTATCTAAAGCTCAACTGGCTCTGCGCGCCGTCGGGCTCGTGATCTTTGTCGCCGCGCTTCAGATCGCCGGCTCGGTCGATTGCCGACCCGGCTTCTTCAGTCCGGCATCAGCGCGCGGAGCCTGTCTCAATGGCACTGGCGGCTACGTGCCCGCATTTCTCGCCATGATGAGCATCGGCGCAGTGCTTGCCTTCAAAAGACACAAGGCCGGCGGCTACCTGCTTTCCGCCGGCCTCGTGTTCTTCGCGTCGATGCTGTTCCGGATCGTCGATCTGGAGCTCTGTTCTGAGACGCGCATCGCAGGCGGCGTTATAGGCACACACTTTATGTGGCACCTGCTCAACGCCGCGACGCTCTACCTGCTCTTGATGGCAGCAGTCCACCACGGCCAGCGCATCCGGCCGTGATGGAAGCTTCCGCGCGGCCAGATGCGCAGCCTGGAATTCACCGCCCCTTCAGCTTCTCCCGCAGCCGCTGCTCCTTCGCAGCCAGCTCCGGAGTGACCGCCTCGCCGAAGTCGGCCATTTCGTAGAACGGGCGGATCCGAAACTTTTTTGCGTGAGATGAAGTCCGTGTCAGGACCAGGCTGGCCACAGGCGAACTGGGCCTCGCATCTTGCAGGCTGCGGTCAGAGCTTCCTGAAATAGTGCATCGAGGGGATAGCCCTATCGAATCCAACCGCTTCGTATGCGGCCCGGGCCGGTGCGTGTGCGGAATCCGCACCGGTGCTGACGTAAGCGGCTTCGGCACCGCGCTTCTTCAGGTCGGTCAGCGCGAACTCATACATCGTCCGGCCGATACCCTTGTGCTGATGGTCGGGAGCCACGGCATTCAGACCGATCTCTCCGATTTTGGTCTTGTCGTTCATGATCGTGACGACGAACCCAACGACCTCGCCGTCGAACTCGGCGACGTGAGTCTTCACGGCCGGATCGGAGCTCGGCAGCTTGCCAAGGTAATCTGCGTACTGCTCCCGCCAGTCATGGTATTGAAGGAGGAAAATTTCGCTGCCGAGCGTCTGTTCGAAAAGGCGATGATGCGGCGTAAACGCGTCAATGCAGATTTGCAGGACGCGCTCGTAGTCCTGCTTTTCGAAAGGACGCATCTGGCAGATCATTGCCCCATCCCTCTCATCTCGCGACACTGAAGCGGCGCAGCCCACCGCTTCAGTGTGCTGGCCGCCCTAGACGCAGCGTCCGCCATCCACCTCGAGCGCCACGCCGGTGATGAACTCGGAAGCCGGATCGGCAAGGAACAGAGCCGCATTGGCAATGTCCGACGGCTTCGACATGCGGCCCAGCGGAATAGTGGCCAGGAACTTCGCGCGATTTTCCGGCGTGTCCGGCATCCCCATGAAAAGCTCAAGCATGCCCGTCTCGCCGATCACCGGATTGATGGCGCACACGCGGATCTTCTTCGGCGCCAGCTCGACCGCCATGGACTTGGTGAGCACGATCGCGGCGCCCTTCGAGCCATTGTACCAAGTAAGGCCCGGACGCGGACGTACGCCTGCCGTCGACGCGGTGTTGATGATGACGCCACCACCGCGCTTCTCCATCTCAGGCACGCAGAAAAGCGCCGACAAATAGATCGCCTTCACGTTCACGGCGAAGATGCGGTCGAACTCTTCCTCCGTGACGTTAAGCATCCACTGGTTCTTGTGCGTGTAGCCCGCATTGTTGACCATGATGTCGAGCCCACCGAATTTCTTCACGGTCTCGGACACCATGGCTTCCACATCGGCCTTCTTCGACACGTCGCAAGCGATATAGGCCGCGGAAGCGCCGATGCCTTCGGCAACCTCCCGCGCGCCCTGGCCATTGAGGTCGGCGACCATCACCTTGGCGCCTTCTTTCGCATAAAGCTCGGCAATCGCCTTGCCGAACCCCGATGCGCCGCCGGTCACGATCGCAACCTTGTCCTTAAGCCTCATTTCATCCTCCAAAGTTCAATCTGGAATTATCGGGCTACCGGTAGTTTTGCTTTTCCACGAGAGCCCGATAGGGGCTCGCGCGATAGGTGCCCAGAATCTTGAGTTCCGTTGAGAAGAACGACAGCTCCTCGAGGGCCAGCCGCACAGGCCGATCGGCCGGGTGGCCTTCGATGTCCGCGTAGAACATCGTCGCCGTGAATGCCCCGTTGAGCTGGTAGGACTCCAGCTTCGTCATGTTCACGCCGTTGGTCGCGAAACCGCCCAGGGCCTTGTAAAGCGCCGCGGGAACGTTCCGAACCCGGAAGAGGAATGTCGTAATGAACGGCCCCTCGCCCGGATCTGCATCGTCCGGCTCGGCGGCGAGGATGACGAAACGCGTCGTATTGTGGGCCTCATCCTCGATATCGCTCTTGAGGATCTTCAGGCCGTAGATCTCGGCTGCCAGCGTCGAGGCAATAGCTGCCAGCGTCGGATCATTCCGCTCGGCGACGATTCTCGCCGAACCAGCCGTGTCTGCCTCGGGCACCGGCTTGAGCCCCAGCCGGCGGAGCGTATTGCGGCACTGCCCCAGCGCCTGCGTATGGCTCATCACCATCTTGATCGTGTCGAGTGATGCGCCTGGCACAGACATCAGCTGATGGCGCACGCGAAGGAAGTGCTCGCCGACGATGAACAGCCCGGCATTCGGCAGCAGATGGTGAATGTCGGCGACTCGGCCCGCCACGGAGTTCTCGATCGGGATCATGGCGTAGCGCGCCTCGCCCGATTTCACGGCAGCGAGCGCATCCTCGAATGTCGGGCACGCCATCGGCTCGAGATCGGGAAACACTTCCGTGCAGGCCAAATGCGAATTGGCGCCCGGCTCTCCCTGATAGGAGATGCGGTTCGATACGGCTGAGCGGGAAGCGGAGCGGCTTTCCCCGGCCGCCGTTCTCTTCTTGGATTGCGGCATGATCTCTACGACAGAGGATGGCTCGGAGAAGACAAACTGATGCCGGCGTCTACATTATTTCGGCGCAAGCAGCTTGCGAGCCCTCTCCAGATCGGCGGGAGTATCGACACCGAGCGGAACCGTGTCAACGAGCGCCACGTCGATGCGCAGTCCGTTCTCAAGCGCCCGCAACTGCTCCAGCTTTTCGCGCAGCTCCAATGGCGATGGCGGCAGCGCCACGAACCGTTCCAGCGCCGCCCGCCGGAACGCATAGATGCCAATGTGGTGGTATAACGGCCCCTCTCCGTAAGGCGCCGTCGCCCGCGTGAAATAGAGCGCCCTCAGCCGATTCTTCGCGCACCCGATCGGCGTTCCGACAACCTTGACCACGCTCGGTGCCGTTTTCTCCTCGGGATCGGTGATTTCGGCGGCGAGCGTCGCAATGTCGGGCCCCTCCTCCGTGATTGGCGCAAGGCAGCCCCGCACCAGATGAGGCTCGAGCGTCGGCAGATCCCCCTGAAGATTGATGACGTGACCGACTGCCCCATCCGGGTCGATCTGACGGACCGCTTCGAAGACTCGATCTGACCCGGAAACATGATCCGCACGGGTCATCACGGCTTCACCACCTGCTGCGCGAACGGCCGCGGCAATTTCCTCCGTATCGGTGGCGACGACGACTCGGCCGAGGTCCGCCGCCCGCGCCCGCTCCCAGACGTGTACGATCATGGGCTTGCCGTGGATGTCCGCGAGCGGTTTGCCGGGAAGGCGGGTCGCCTGCATACGGGCCGGGATGACGATGAGCGTGCGGGTCATGCGACGTGTCTTTCGTAGCGAACTGAGTGAGTGACAATTGGTCTCGGGGAGAGCAGCTAGACCTGACTGCTCGCCTGGTTGCATGAAGATCGAGACTTTCTATAGTCGGCCGCCGATCACGACGCGAGTGATAGCGGAAACGAACAGGCTTCGGGCAAGAGGGCTGGGGAGTCGATGGATACCTGGGAGTTTAACAAGATCGCCGGGGCTGTGCTCTCGGCACTTCTGCTCATCTTCGGGACGGCCACGTTCATCGACATCCAGATGAGCCACAAGCCGGAGAAGGCCGGCTACACGCTGCCAGTTGATGTTTCCGCGACCCAGGAGGCTGGGCAAGCCGCTGCTCCCGCTGGCTTGGACTTCGAAGAGATCAAGGGTCTGCTCCACAATGCCAGCGCCGAGAATGGCCAAGCTGCGTTCAAGCGCTGCACGACCTGCCACACGCCGGACAAGGGCGGCCGCAATGGCACCGGCCCGAACCTCTGGGGTATCGTAGGCCGGCCGAAGGCTTCTCACGAAGGTTTCAACTACTCGGCTGCGCTGAAGGAAAAGGGCGGCGAGTGGACGTATGAGGAGCTCGCCAAGTTCATCAACAATCCGAAGGCGGCTGTCCCGGGCAACAAGATGGCCTTCGCCGGTATCAAGGACAAAGCCGAACTGGCGGATCTGCTAGCTTACCTGCGGACACTCAACGACAATCCGCCGCCGCTGCCCGAATAATTCGGAATCTCTCGGTGGTGTAGGGAACGGGCGGAAGCCTCAGGGCTTCCGCCCGAATCGTTTGAAGAGGCTCCTCTCCCTCGTTTGAATGACCTTTGCCGCGATGGTCCTGCTGCGGCGTTTGCAAGGCCACTTTTGCTGCTATAACGGCTCCAGTCGCCCTAGGACGTCGTGCCCCCTATCTAAGATGCATAGCAGCCTTGAATATGGGCATGGGCGATCGCAGGCATCCAAACCGGGAGCAGCGAGTGCAGGCACGGATCAAGGGTCGTATAGGCAAGGGTTTTTTGGCGCTGGCGGCGGTTGTCGTGGCGCTCGGCGCAACGGTGGACGTCCCACGGGCTGGGGAGGAGCAGAAGCGGCATCATGCCCTTTCTCTCATCGGCGACCCGGCCTACGGACCAGATTTCAAGCACTTTGACTGGGTCAATCCAGACGCGCCCAAAGGCGGCACAGTGCGCCAGTGGGCTATGGGCTCGTTTGACAGTCTCAACCCCTTCTCTATCCAAGGCAGCGCGGCGGCGGGCCTCGGCCTCATCTACGACACGCTGATGACCTCGAGCCCGGATGAGCCTTCGACCGAGTACGGCCTGATCGCCGAGTGGGTTTCCTACCCGGATGATTTTTCGAGCGCCACCTTCGGCCTACGCCCCGAGGCGCACTTCCATGATGGTGAGCTGATCAAGCCGGAAGACGTCATCTTCTCGCTCGAGGCGCTCAAGAAGTCGCACCCGCACTACAACGCCTATTACCGCAACGTCGTCCGGGCCGAGAAAACTGGCGACCACGAGGTGACCTTCATCTTCGACCAGAAGGGCAATCGCGAGCTACCGCAGATCGTCGGCCAGTTGCCCGTGTTGCCGAAGCACTTCTGGGAGGCGAAGGGCGCCAACGGCCAGCCACGCGACCTCACCCGAAGCACACTGGAAATCCCTTTGGGCTCTGGACCCTACAAGATCAAGTCGGTCGATCCGGGCCGCAGCATCGTCTATGAGCGGGTGAAGGACTGGTGGGCGAAGGACCTGCCCGTCACAAAGGGCCAGTGGAACTTCGACGAACTCGTCTTCGCCTACTTTCGGGACCGCGTGCCCGCATTCGAGGCCTTCAAGATCGGCGAGATCGATTACTGGCAAGAGACGAGCGCCAAGGCCTGGGCCACCTCCTACGACTTCGAAGCGGTCCGCCGCGGGCTTGTAAAAAAGGAAGAGATCCCGATCCGCCGCGTGACGCCGATGCAGGCGTTCGTCATGAATCTGCGCCGGCCGCAGTTCCAGGACATCCGCGTGCGTAAGGCCTTCAATCTGGCTTTCGATTTCGAGTGGATGAACAAGAACCTGTTCTTCGACCAGTACAAGCGGACGGAGAGCTTCTTCGGCAATTCGGAGCTGCAGGCGACAGGGCTGCCAACAGGCCGCGAACTCGAAATCCTGAACGAGATCAAGGATGAAGTTCCGCCGGAGGTCTTCACGACCGAATGGAAGAATCCGGTGAACGCCACGCCGCAGGACCAGCGCAACCATCTGCGTCAGGCGGCGCAACTTCTCGCGGAGGCCGGTTGGAAACCGAAGAACGGCGTGCTGACCAACGACAAAGGCGAGCAGCTGGCCGTCGAGTTTCTGCTCGTTCAGCCGGATTTCGAGCGCGTCGTCCTGCCGTTCAAGACGAACCTTGAGCGCCTCGGCGTTCGCGTGACCATCCGCATCGTCGACACCTCGCAATACCAGCGCCGTGTCGACACCTTCGATTACGACATCATCGTCGACTCGTTCCCGCAATCGAACTCGCCGGGCAACGAGCAACGCAATTTCTGGGGCTCTGCCGCTGCCGACATGCACGGCAGCCAGAACTCCATCGGCATCAAGAACCCGGCCATCGACAAGCTGATCGACAAAATCATCTACGCGCCAAACCGGGAGGAGCTGGTGGCGGCCACCCGGGCGCTCGATCGGGTGCTGCTGTGGAACTACTACGTCATCCCGCAATGGCACTCGCCCTACGACCGTATCGCTGTATGGGACATGTTCGGCCGGCCCGATAGGCTGCCAAGCCAAAGCCCGTCATTCCTACAGGTCTGGTGGCTTGATGCCGAGAAGCAGAAAGAGCTCAATGCGAAGCGGGGGCGGGGATGAGACACGACCGCAAGGCCCTCTTTGGTCACGGCTCCCAGATCATCCGTGTCGCGACGAGTGTTATTTTCGGCCTTCTTGCTGCTGCTTCCGGCGTCGCAGCGGATGAAGAAGCGCGCCATGGATTATCCGCCTTCGGCGAGCTGAAGTACGGCCCGGACTTTCAGCACTTTGACTACGTCAACCCGAACGCGCCAAAGGGCGGTCGCCTGGCGCATATCGGCCCGGCCGCGACCATCACGTTCGACAACTTCAATCCCTTCATCTTGCGCGGGGACGCCGCCCAGGGCCTCGATCTTCTTTTCGACAGCCTTATGGTCCGCGCGATGGACGAGCCGGACGCCGTTTATGGCCTCGTCGCGAAAACGGCGAAGCTCGCGCCCGACCGCCGTTCGGTGACGTTCCAGATGCGCCCCGAGGCCAAGTTCTCGGATGGCTCACCGCTGACAGCGGAGGACGTCGTCTTCACCTTCGAAACCCTGAAGACGAAGGGCCATCCGCATTACCGCATATTGCTTCGCGACGTCGTCCGGGCCGAGGCCCTTGGGCCCCATGAGGTGCGCTTCGTCTTTCAGGGCGAAAACTTGCGCGACCTGCCTCTGACCGTCGCCACGCTGCCCATTCTGTCGAAGGCCTACTACGCGACGCGTGAGTTCGATCAGACCACGCTCGAACCGCCGCTCGGCTCCGGCCCGTACCGAATTTCCGACTTCAAACAGGGCAGCTACACCACCTTCAAGCGCCGCGAGGATTATTGGGCCAAGGATCTGCCCGTGAACCGCGGGCGCTATAACTTCGATGAAATTCGCTACGAATATTTCCGCGACCGCACGGCCGCGCTCGAAAGCCTGAAGGCTGGCGCCTACGACCTTCGCGAGGAGTTCACCGCCAAGGATTGGGCGACGAGCTACGACATCCCGCAGGTCAAGGATGGGCGCATCGTCCTGCTGACCCTACCTGACGAAAGTCCATCCGGTGCGCAGGGCTTCTTCCTCAACAATCGGAGGGCCAAGTTCTCCGATCGGCGTGTGCGAAAGGCGCTCGACTACGCCTTCGATTTCGAGTGGACGAACGCCAACCTGTTCTACTCGCTCTACACGCGCACGGCGAGCTACTTCGAAAACTCCGAAATGAAGGCCACCGGCAAGCCTTCGCCGGAAGAGCTGGCGCTGCTCGAGCCCTATCGCGACCAGCTACCGCCCGAGGTCTTCGATGAGCCGTACGTGCCACCTGTCTCCGACGGCTCCGGCTCGGATCGCCGCCTGCTGCGGACAGCGGCCAAGCTTCTCGAAGAGGCCGGCTGGGAGCTCAAGGGCAACCAGCGGGTCAACAAGAATGGCGAGGTGCTCTCGATCGAGTTCCTGGTTTACGAGCCAACGTTTGAGCGTGTCATCGCGCCTTACATCAAGAACCTGAAGTCCCTCGGCATCGACGCCTATATTCGCCGCGTGGACCCGGCGCAGTTCGAGCGGCGCGTGAAGGCGTTCGATTTCGACATCATCACCCAGCG
>Ga0207768_100604_pt1 | contig 14824 bp, 9 predicted proteins | sample CeladaPassaB1F01_FD_187478 | JGI IMG/M metagenome (GOLD analysis project Ga0207768, IMG submission 187478) | Cellulose-adapted microbial communities from the Joint BioEnergy Institute, USA - Passage B1F01 (SPAdes) (version 2) | ecosystem: Engineered > Bioreactor > Continuous culture > Unclassified... | reverse complement strand
AAAGCGCGGACGCGGGCGAGGTGAAAGTGCGTCGGATCGTCGCCGGTGACCGCTGGGGACGGCAGCGGTACCGCCGTGGGGCCGAGCCCGCGCACCGGTGGCAGGAGCGGGCCAGCTGGCGCGAGGATGAGATCGCAGCCCGCGAGGGCGAGTACGCGCACGATCTCCGGGAAGAGGAGGTCGGTGCCAGCGAGGACGCCCACCCGGCCGAGCGGGAGATCGATGACCGGCGGGCCGACATCGCCAGGGAGCAGAAACTGTCGCTCGTGGCCGATGACGTGCAGCTTGCGATAGTGCGCGAGGAGACCGTCCGGCGCAACGAGCAGCACACTCGAGGCACACCCAGCGGGCAGTCGCTCGAGCAACCCGACCGCGAGCAGTGTCCGGTGCCGTCGCGCCAGACGACGGAGCGTCGTGACCAGGTCATCGGTGAGCGAGACAGCCAGTCGCTCAGCCTCGGACGCATCGTGCGGCACACCGGTGAGTACGTACTCTGGAAAGGTAACGAGTCGCACACCGCGCGGCAGCGTCGCGAGCACCTCGTCGATCCGCTCGACGTTGTCCGCGAGGGAACCGGGTATCGGTTGCAGTTGCACGACGGCCACCCGGCTCCGTCGTCCCGGTGGGAGCGGCCGGTGCCCATAGAGACCGTGGAAGTCGAGCGGGTTCCAGAGATAGGTGTTGAGCGTCAGGGTATCGTAGAACGCAGGACGGCGCGCGCCGAGCAGGCGGGAACGACCAGCGCGGGCCAGCTCGAGATCGACCTCCCCGAACACGACCCCGTCACCGGTATCGAGTCGGGCCTGGATCGTCCCGTCCGGCGCGATGATCGCCGACCCGCCGGAAAACTGGACACCGCGCTCGCAACCGTAGCGGTCGGCCGCGACGAGGTAGCAGCTGTTCTCGAGCGCTCGTGCCATCCAGCTCGCACCGGGGCCCTTCTCGAGCAACCAGTTGGTCGGGAAACAGAGCACGTCGGCACCTTGCAGGGCGAGGAGACGAGCCGGCTCGAAGTAATCGGCGTCCATGCAGATGAGGATGCCGAGCCGCCCGAGTTCGGTCTCCCAGACCGGAAGACCACGGTCACCGTCCTTCGCCCACTTCGGTTCGCTGATGAAGCTGTGCGTCTTGCGATAGACACCGAGGACACCGCTGGGGCCGATAAGGACTGCGCTGTTGTAGAAGATGCCAGTGCGGGGATCGACTTCAGGCAGGCCGACGACGAGGTAGCACGCGTGCTCGCGTGCCAACGCAGCGAAGCGCTCAGTCGTCGGCCCGGGAACCGGCTCCACGAAGGGAGCGATTTCCGCACGGTCGTACCAGCAGTAGCCGGTCGTCGCCATCTCGGGTGTCACGATGAGGCGCGCACCGGCACGGGTGGCCTCCCGGCAGAGGGAGAGGAGTCGCTCGATGTTCCGCTCCTTGGCACCGAACTCGGGCTCGAACTGGATCGCCGCGACACGATAGCGCGCTCGCATCGTTCACACTTCCGGGATCCGCTCGCGACCCTCACCAGTCTTGCACGCTGCAGCCGTTCGTTCCAGCGAACTCAACGGACGACGCCGAGCCTGCAAATCGTGGCAGAAAAGAAAAAGCGACGGCGGGTCTCCACGACCCGCCGTCCCACCGCCCCGAGTCGGCGCGCGATCACATGAACGTCATATCGTCGACGTTGGAGATCGTCTGGATGATCTCGTTGTAGTAGCTCCCGTCGGAGGCCTTGGCGACACGGCAGATGTAGACCGTGTGCACCGGCCCCTGCGACTCCGGATAGAAGGTGAACAACCCCGCCGGCGCCTCGACGCGCACCGACTTAATCGCTTGCAGGAACGCTTTCTTGTCCTCGACATTCCCCTTGACTGCCTCGATCGCCGCACGTGCAACCAGACCACCGAGATAGCCGAGGTAGTCCACCTGACCAGGCCGCCGGTCGTACTTGTCCTGGAACTTCTGCACGAACTCCTTGTTCCCCGGCGTATCGATCGAGGCGGTATACACCGTCCCGCTGACCAGGCCGACCGCCGCATCCCCCATCTCGGCCAGAATCGAGTCGTCGGTCGTGGCACCAGAAGCGATCAGCGGGATCTGGTCCTTGAGACCGAACTCCTCGTACTGGACGACGAGCCGGATAGCATCGCTCGAGAGCCCATGGAACTGGAACACGGCATCGATGTTGCCGGCCTGCTGCTGGATGCGCTGGAGATACGGCCCGAAGTCTTGCGTCCCCATCGGAGAGTAGAATTCGTCGACCCAGGTACCACCGGCCTTCTCGAACCGTGTCTTGAAGGCGGCCAGCTCCTCCTTACCAGCCGCGTAGTCCGCGCCGAACCCCATCATGCGCTTGTAACCGAGCGTGTTGTAGGCGTAGTCGGCCACCGGTGCGTCGTACTGGCCGTTGGCATAGGAGACGCGAAAGATGTACGGGCTGCGCATGTTGGGATCGCGCGTCAGCGCCTGCAGTGCCGCGTTGGTGACGATCGTCGGCACCTCGTTCTGGTGGATGTAGTCGCGCAGGGCTGCCGCCTCGTTACTGAGCGTGATGCCGAGCAGGAGATGGATACCCTGCTGCTCGACCAGCTGGCGGATCTTGGTCAGCGCCTGCTCCGGATTGCCGCCCGAGTCCTCGACGATCAGCTCGAACGGTCGGCCGCCGATCGCGTTGCCCGCCACCTCGAAGGCGAGCTGGATACCACGCAGGTTCGCCTCGCCGTTCGGACTCGCCGGCCCGGAAAGCGTGAGCAGCACACCGATCCGCATCGGCTCGCCACTGACCGTGGCAGCCGCCGTCGGCGACGCCGCTGCTGCAGCCGTCGGCGTCGCTGCACCAGCAGCGGGCGTTTCCGCAGCAGTGGTCGGCGACGCGGCAGGCGCCTGGGTCGGGGTCGGCGTTGCCTCCTGGCCACGGCAGGCAGCCATCAGGGCCGAGACGCCGAGCAATCCGAGCGTTCGCCGCAAGAACGCACGTCGCTGCAACCGTTCCATCGCTCCCTCCTCACGTGACTCGAACGTACGACTCCCCAACACCGAACACCGTCAGTGTCCGCGAGTCGCCAGCAGATACTGGCGAGCATGGTCGGCGAACGGAACCGGCGCCACCGTCGCCCGAATCGGCACCTGGACGTGCCGCTCGACGAGCGGCTTCCGCGAGCCGCCGTTCGGCTCGCCCCACAGCAAGGTTACACGCGTCCCCGGCTCGCCGTAGGCCGGATCGACCACGGCGAGCGACAGAATGGCCCCGAAGTTGGCCGAGTAGCCGCACGTGGTCGACACCCCGATCCGCTCGCCCCGCTCGTTCAGGACTGCATCGTACTGCCAGAGCGCATAGCGCGGCAGCGGCCAGTCGATGAATTTCGCCCGGCGCCCCGGCGGCTCGGTGAACATCGTCCGGATCGCCTGCGTCACGTCCTCGCCGTCCCACACCAGCGTCACCTTGACACGATGCCGCTCGCTCGCCATGCGCTCCAGCGCTGCCCGCCCGATGAAGTCATGGTCGAACTTGACGAGATGACCGTACCCGAGGTCCCACGGCGTGAAGTAGTAATCCTCGATGTTCGGCGAGTAGAAGCTCCCGCCGATCGAGCCGATTGCCTCCTCGCTCGTCGCGGGCAGCCACTCGCGATAGGCTCGGAGCTCCGGGCTGGTGTAGATCGCCGGCACCGGCGACGGGATCCAGCCCACCCCTTCGATCCCGCTGGTGATGTAGGCCTTGGAGCCGACCCGCCGCAGGCCGTACTTCTGCCCAGCCTCGATGATCGCCTGCCGCACCACCTCCCGGTCTTCCCACGGCCCGAAGAGCTCGGCACCCGGCACCCCGGCCATCCCATGGCGCAGGAAGAAGACCCGCCGTCCAGCAATGGTCATCTCGCCGATGCGGAAGTACTTCACCTCGGGCAGCGGCCCACCGTTGAGCTCCTCCAGGAGCGGCATCGCCTGCGGCCCCTGCACCTCGAACCGGTACACCGTCCGTGGCCGGTTCGGATCGACGACCGACCAGGCATCCTTTTCGACCCTCACGTCGTAGCCGCCGGTCTCGGCATGGAACTGGACCCAGTTGTTGATGCCAGGCCGCGACACGAGCTTGAGCCGCCCATCCGGCAGATAGAACAAGATGCCGTCCCCGATGACGTACCCTTCAGGGCTGACCGCCACCAGCTGCTTGGCATGCCCAGGCCGGAAGGTCTTGAACGAGTTGACGCCGACCCGCTCGAGCAAGGCGATCGCATCCGGCCCACTCAGGTAGAGATTGGTCATGTGGTAGGACTGGTCGAAGAGCGCGACCGTCTCCCGCCAGGCATGCTGCTCGTCCCGCCAGTTGGTGAATTCCGGCGGCAGATCGGGAAATGTCCCCAGCAGCGTCAGCGGCTGGTTGTAGAGATGATCGACGATGTTCGGGACACGCTCCAGAAGCGCCTGAAGACTCGAGGCCGCCTGCTGTGCCATGGCTTCTCCTCTCACATGCGGCTCGGCATTGTGGGTGACCTCGCGACCCACGCCGAACCACACCCCCGCAGAGTTCTTCAGTCTTCAAGCTACCGGCCAACTGGCGGCCGGTCAAGGCAGGAGTTCCGATATCCCGAACACCGCACGTGCCCGGTGTGGGGCGCGCTAGGCACAGCACAGTCCCTGTTCGCCGCACATGGTGTGCCAGGTTCCGGCAGAGGGTGACCACCGATTGGGGCGGCGATCGTCAGCGTTCGCAGAGGAAACTCGGCGCCGGTCGGCAGACGTAGCTCCGAGCGTCGTTGGGATCACCGCCCTGGTAGACCGGCCAGTTTGGATACCGGCAGGCGGGGAGGCTGCGGACGACCGGCTCCGTCTGGAAGAGCACGAGATCCTCGGCGGGCGGGATACGGCGTTCGACCCACTGCTCGAGGACCGTCAACCAGTCAGCCCGGCTGGGCGCGTTGCCGCCACCGTGATTCGCTCCGGGCACCACGTAGAGCCGTGCGAACGCATCCACCGTCGCGGCGCCGAGCGTTTCGGTCATGCGTCGGAAGTACTCGATGCCGGCGTACGGACTCTGGGCATAGTCGGCCATGTACTCGACCAGGATCAGCTTGCCGCCCCGCTGAGCGAAGCGACTCAGGTCAGGATCGGTCGAGTCGACGATATGGGAGACCGCCACGATCCGCTCGCGCCAGCGCGGATCGTTGGGGTCGAAATCGTACGTCTGGAACGCCGGATCGCGGACGATGGCGTAGCGCACGAACTGCGCCCCGAAGTTGACGATGACCGAACCGCCGGGATTGACTCCTTCGGGCTGCACCGCCGGCGGTGGCGCCGGCCCCATCACCCAGATATCCCATCCACCCGGCAAGTCCTCGTTGCCTGCCGGCCACCCAGGATAGGAGCGAACACCGTTCGCGAGCGGATACTCGAGCTCCAGCCGCGAGCGGAAGAGCCGCACTGCTGCGACCTGGGCATCGGCAAGACACGGTTCCGCCCGACCGGAACCACAGCGGAGCTGCGCGGGATCGAACGCGCAGGCTGCGTAGTCGACGAGGAGACCGTCGAGCACCGCATCCGGCCCGCCGCACGCCTCGCGTTGCGCCTGGGCGAGGAGACGGATCCGCTCGGCATCCATCCAGCCGCCGTCGCGCAGCACGCGGCCCATGCGGTTGCCAGCCAGCTGCAACAGCGTGAAGTTGACGACCGGTACGATGCTCAGTACACCGTCGTAATCGTCAGGAAAGCGCTGGGCGACGGTGAGCGCCTCGCGCCCACCTTGCGAGAGTCCGGTGAAATACACCCGCTCCGGGGGTGCACCGTAGAACGTGCGCATGAGCGCGACCGCGACGTCGTGCGTCTTCTTGAGTGCGGCGTACCCGAAATTCTCCAGCGCCTCGTCGTTGAGCGCGAAGGCGGCGTTCATGCCCTCATGACCGGAGTCGCTCCCGAAGGTGGCATAGCCGCGTGCGAGCGGCACCGGCGCATCCGGCAACGAGCCGGGCACCGGATCGGTTCCGCTCGGGACGAAACCGTTATACCCGCCACCACCGTAGTGCACGGCTTTCCCGTTCCACTCCGCCGGAAGGTTGACGCGGAAGCGGATGGGCGGCGCCGTCGGATCGACCGACTCGATGACACCCTCGACACGACAGTAGGCCGGTAACCGGCCGTTAGCAGGCACGAACTCGCTCGCTTCGACCCGCGCACCGCGCGTCGGTAACGCGATCACCGGCGCTGGGATCGAGAGGCCAGCCAGTGCTGCGCACCGCCGTTCCAGTCCTGCTTCGCCCACCTCACCCCCCTCTCGGCGACCGCTCCGAGCCGCTGATCCCTACGCCGAGACGACTGAACGACGACCGGTCAGCCCCATCGTGCGCAGCACGAGCTGCTGACGCAAGACAATCGTTCAGGACTGAAGAACACGACCGGACGGTGCCCCGGCGACGTCGCAGCCGCTCCTCAAGGTGTCGAGATCGCCAGTTCTTTTCCAGTAATGAACTCGAGCAGCGCTGGCGTCCCGTCCTCGACAGCACGCAAGGCGCGCTGGATGGCCGGCACGATCTGGCCCGGTTCCGTGACGCGTTCCCCGTAACCGCCCATGGCCCGTGCGAAGGCCGCGTAGTCGCCGCTGATGTCGGTCGCGCGGTACTTCTCGGTCGCGACCGGCATCACCGGGATCTCGATCGCCATCGAGAAGTTGTTGAAGAGGATAGAGAGAATCGGGATACGCTCGCGCACTGCTGTCTCGAAGTCCATCCCGGTCATGCCGATGGCCGCATCACCCCACACGTTGACGCACAGCATCTCGGGCCGGGCGAGTTTGGCGCCCATCGCTAGCCCCAGCCCGTACCCCAGCTGCGTCGACTTCCCCCAGCCCAGGTAGGTCAGCGGCCGCTTGGTGATCCAGAACGGCGAGAGTTGGTCACGCGGGCTCCCAGCATCGTGCGTGATGATGGTGCGTTCCACGTCGAGCGTGTGCATGAGTTCCCAGATCACGCGATAGGGGGTGAGCGGTACTTCGTCCGAGGTGAGCTTGGGCATCCACTGCGCCAGCCAAGCTTCGCGGACGCGCCGAATGGCGGCTGCGACCTCCGGCAAGCGGCCACGCGGCTTGCCGCCCAGCCGCTCGCTCACCGCCTCGTAGAGTGCCGCCAGCGTGAGCTTGGCGTCCCCGAGCAGGGCATGCGTCACCGGCACGTCCTTGTTGAGGTCAGCCGGGTCGAGCGTGGCGTGGACGATCGTCTTCCCCTCGTACGGGATCCGCACGCCGTAATTCGTCTTGGTGAAACTGCAGCCGATACCGAAGATGACGTCGGCCTCGCGCAGGAAATGCGAGACCGTCGCGGGATAGGCCCGCCCTCCCGAGCCGAGCGCGAGTGGGTGATCCTCCGGGAACGCGCTCTTCCCCTGCAAGCTCGTGCAGACCGGTGCTTCGAGGAGTTCTGCCAGCGCGCGGAGTTCTTCCCAGGCTTGTGCGTAGTGCACCCCTTGCCCGGCATAGATGACCGGGCGCTGGGCTGCGACGAGCACAGCCGCAACCTCGTCGACCGCCACCGGGTCGGGCGCGACGCGCACGCGCGGCGCCGGCCGGTACTCGAGCGTACCCGTGAACTCCTCCAACACCAGGTCACGCGGCAGCTCGATCACGACCGGGCGCGGCCGGCCGTTCTTGAGCTGCGTCCAGGCGCGCCGCAAGGCGTTCGGCACCTCGCTCGGGAGCACGACTTGCTCGACCCACTTGGCGATCTCGCGGAAATTGAGGAGCGCACTGAAGTTCGGTGGCAGGTTCATGACCGGTCGCGGATATCCTTCAGGGAGGAGCAGAACCGGTACGCTATCGGCATACGCTTGGGCCACCGCACCGAAGGCGTTCTCCGTGCCCGGCCCGTGCTGCATGGCGAAGACGCCGATCCGCTGTCCCGAGGTGACCCGGCTCATCGCATCGGCCATGTGGATACCGACGCGCTCTTGTCGGACGATCACCGTCCGGATATCGGCTCGCGCCGCCGCTTCCAGGACATCGTTGACCGGGTACCCGATAATGAGGTCGACTCCCTCGCGCTTGAGGATCTCGGCGACCACGTCAGCGACACGCACGCTGGCACCCCCTCAGGCTCTCCCGAACGTCCCGACACGTCACCCCGATGGAAGGGCAAGACGGGTTCACAGCCAGGATGGCGAAACCGATCGCGCAGCATCCGTGCGAGAAACGCTGTTTCGGGTGCACTGCGCCCGCGCTGCAGTCTAACACGGCACCGACATCCTGTCGCCCCGGTGGTCGCACCGGGCTGCAGATCTCAGTCGATTCCGCTCCTGCCACCGGCAGCCGTGGTCCATTGCGGCGAGGATGCTGATCGGTTACGATGGGGTTCCGAACAGGGCAAGTGACTGGGTAACCGACATCGAGGTGACGGGAGATCGCTCGCTGAAGCGACCATCGCGTTGGGAGCGGTTGTTCGGAGCACTGGCGATCCTCTTGCCGCCGCTCGCCGCGGCGTTGCTCTTCGTGCCCCGCTGGCGAGCAGTGGCAGTGAAGGGATCGTTCGCTTGGGGACACGCCGTACTCGCCCTCGCCGCCTTCCTCGTCTTCGCGGCGACCAACGCCCAACGTCTCGACGCAGGAGACCGCTTCGCCGACCTCTGGATGTTTTTTCTCTTCATTTGGGTCGCGACCGCGCTCGTGATCCCGCTGGGACTCGCGATCCGGCAACTGGTCCACGGTACCGGCTCGAGCGCAGCGGTGCACCCGTGGGAAGTGGCAGTCCGCTTCTGTTCCGATGACGCGAGCGGTTCACTCCTCGCAGGCATCGAACAGTGGCTCGCTGGCCAGCCAGGGGTACGGGTCGTGGACGGCGGCTGGATCGTGATCGATCCAGTAGTCGTGGAAGATCGCGGTGCGTCGTCGGTGGTGCGCGTGGTACGCGGCGTGCTCGCTCTCTTACCGGCAGACGACCGCTCCGCTGTGGTCGCTGTCTACCGGTTACGCCCATCGTCGCTCTGGTCGCTCGCTCGCACGCTCTGGTCCCGTGCTGTTCGCAAGCAGGCGCTGGTGCTCGCCGCGCTCTGGCAGGCTCGAGCCGAGGCGATCGAGCCACCCACGCTTCCACCGGCGGTCGAGCGTGCCCTGGAAGAGGGCTGCAGCTGACGCACGAACTGGACCGCCTGGACGTGCGGCGAGCCGACCTCGTCACGCTGGGCGCTGTCGCTGCCACGACAACAGTCCTGGGCGTCATGCTGGAGTTCCGACTCTCTCCGGATGTGGACGGTGCCCTGGCTGGTCTCGCTGGACTGTTGGCGGGCATCGTGAGCGCGATGATCCTCGGTTTCGCCTGGCTCGCGTATCGTGTCCGGCTCCTGCTCCGCGCCTTCGCAACGTCTAGCGATCGGCCACCACGGGTATCGCTGGCCACCCTCGTCCGGCGCTGGCCGGGACTGCTCTCGTTCGCGCTGGCCGGTGCGCTGGCTTTCGTCGTCGGTCTCGGCTGGACACTGTCGCCCGAGGCTCCGGAGTGGTCACTGCTCGTGAGCATCGCACTCCTGGTACTCCCAGCGCTCGTTGCACTGTGGCTCGGCACCCGGCTGGCCGAGCAGTCGCCACCCGGTAGCACGTGACCACACAGTTGCCTCGTGCTGGCCTGCCCAACGGGGTACTCCTGGGCCGATGGGAGCGCCAGCGCAAGCGATCCGCTATAGTAATCGGCAATACGTCCGTCATGGCAGTGTCGCGCGGGTCGTCGGACACACGATCCAGGGAGAGGAAGGAGCGAGCGAGTGGGTGCGACGAGCCAGTTGCCGCAATCGTTGCCAGTGACACCTGAGGCCCGCCCGTGGCTCCGCCACTACGAACCAGGCGTTCCTCCGCAGATCGAGATCCCGGAGACGACGATGCCCGCGTATCTCGCGCTCAATGCGGGGCGCTACCCGCGACGGGAGGCGATCCGCTTCTTCGGCAAGGCGATCACCTATCGGGAACTCGACGAGACCGTCAACCGCTTCGCCAACGCGCTCGTCCGGCTCGGCGTCCAGCCAGGCGACCGTGTCGCCCTCGTCCTGCCCAACTGTCCCCAGATCGTCATCGGCTACTACGGTGCGCTGCGTGCTGGCGCGATCGTGGTACCGTGCAACCCGCTCTATGCCGAGCCGGAGCTCGCCCACCAGCTCGCCGATGCCGAGGCCAAGATCGTCCTGTGCTTGTCGCTCATGTTCCCCAAGGTGCAGGCGATCCGCGACCAGGTGTCGACGCTCGAGCATGTCATCGTGACGAACATCAAGGAGTACCTGCCTCCGCTGGCTCGCGTCGGGTTCACGCTCTTCCGCGAACGGAAAGAGGGACACGAGGTGACGTTGCCGGAGGACGGTCGTACGCACTGGCTGCAGCCGCTCCTCCAGCAGGCACCGTCGACACCCCCAGGTATCGGGCGCGACCCGGACGATCTCGCTGTCCTGCAGTACACCGCTGGGACGACCGGTGTGTCGAAGGGTGCGATGTTGACGCACCGCAACCTGGTCGCGGTCGCACTCCAGACACATGCCTGGGCCCGCAACATCGAGGAGCCGGACGGTTCCGATGTCGTCCTCGGTGTCATCCCGATCTTCCACATCTACGGTCAGACGGTCGTGATGAACTTCCCGATCGTCACCGGTGGCTGCATGGTGCTCATCCCGCGGTTCAACCTGAAAGAGATCCTCGAAGCGATCGACCACGAGCACCCGACCTTCTTTCCCGGCGTACCGACCATGTACGCTGTCCTGGCGAACGCTCCCAAGGTCGAGAAGTACAACCTGCGCTCGCTCAAGGCCTGCATTTCCGGCGCCGCCCCGCTTCCGGTCGCGGTGCAGGAGCAATTCGAGCAGTTGACCGGGGCACGGTTGGTTGAGGGCTATGGGCTCTCCGAGGCACCGGTGACGCACTGCAACCCGATCCTCGGCGAGCGTCGCGCGGGGACGATCGGCTTGCCCATTCCGAGCACCGAAGCCATCATCGTCGACCTCGAGACCGGCACGCAGATGCTCCCGCCGGGCGAGGTCGGCGAACTCGCCGTACGCGGCCCGCAGGTGATGCAGGGGTACTGGAAGCGGCCGGACGAGACCGCGCGCGTCTTCCGCGGCAGCTGGTTCCTGACGGGCGACATCGCGCGCATGACCGAAGACGGCTACTTTCAGATCGTCGATCGCCGCAAGGACATGATCATCGTCGGCGGGCTCAAGGTCTTTCCGAGCGAGGTGGAGTCGGTCCTCCTGCAGCACCCAGCAGTCAAGGAAGCGGTCGTCGTCGGGATTCCCGATCCTTACCGGGGTGAGATCGTCAAGGCGTACGTCGTCCTGCGCGAGGGCGCTCAGGTGGATGCCCGCGAGCTGCTCGCCTTCTGCCGCGAGCGTCTGGCGCCGCACCGTGTACCGCGCGAGATCGAGTTCCGTGAGGAACTGCCGAAGAACCTGATCGGCAAGGTGCTCCGGCGCAAGCTGGTGGAGGAAGAACTCGCCAAGCGGCAGGGCGACGCACCTAGCCCGACCGACCGGTGACTGCAGTCAGGAACGCGCTACGGCAGCAGCCGGTGTCCGGCGGCGCAGCAGCCAGACGAGGGTGAGCGCACCGGCGAGCGCGGTCACCAGCGCGATGACCTGCGCTTGCTGGAGCCCCCAGAACCAGACGGCTTCCTGGCGAACGAAGCTGATCCAGAAGCGACCGACACCGTAGAGCACCCAGTAGAGCGCGAAGAGCGAGCCGTCCGGAAGCCCACGGCGGCGCAAGCGCCAGAGCACCGCCAGGACGACGACATTGACGACCATGTCGTAGATCGGGTACGGGTGCGTCGGCACACCGAGGAGGTCGTGCGGCAAGAGCGCCTTGGGATTGGTGTAGCGGAGCGCAAAGGGACAGTAGCCGAGCCCGTCGGCTGGCGTTCCGGCGGCAACACCAGCGCAGGCCAGGCAGGTGCACGGGCCACCCCAGGCATCACCGTTGACGAGGCAACCAAACCGCCCGATCCCCTGGGCGAGGAGCAGGCTCGGTGCGACGGCATCCGCCACCGGGCCGATCGGCACGCGGTACCGCCAGAGGAGCACGATAGCAGTCACGGTACCACCGATGATCGCCCCGTAGACGGCCAGCCCGCCCTCGGTGATCGCCAGGATCCGCCAGGGTTGTCGCAGGTACTCGCCGAGATGGTCGAGGACGAAGAAGAGCCGGGCACCGACGATGCCACCGAGAATCGTCACGATCGCGACGAGATCGAAGTTGGGGATCGTGATTCCCTTGCGAGCGATCCCCCGGCCAGCCAGCCAGACGGCCGCGAGAATCGCCAGCGCCGTGAAGAGCCCGTGCCACGTCAGCAGGACAGGGCCGATCCGGACGATATCCGGGTCCATTCCGATCGTGACGGTGAACATCGGCGACTCCTCTTCGCTACGCCACCCGGCTCGAGTCTACCATCGATACCCCGGTTGGGTATCGGGATCACCGTGCGACACGGACGCGCACCGCACGTATCGCGAGCCAGGGCTCGTCACCACGGTCGCTCGGCTCACCGAGATTGGACAGCGTCAACGTGACCGGCACGTCCTCCGGCAGGCGATCGAACCGGACGATGACCGATCGGCGTGCCCACTCCGGGCCGGGGAAAGGCTCTTTCTCCTGCCACAGGATCCGATCACCGAGCGCCAGTGCGAGCACCGCTGCCGGGTTGCCCCGGCTCTGCCGCCCCTCGATTTCGATGAGCAGTCGCTCGCTCCCTGCTGGGACGACGAAGCGCACCGTTCCGCTCTGCTGGCCGAAAAGCAGGGCCGCGTTCGCCAGGTCACGGGTGAAACCCGGCAGCGCACCGTCCCGATAGGGGAGGTAGGCCCCATCGACTTCCTCCGGTGCGAACTCGAGTGCCGGGGCATCGGCGAAGCGGCGCAGCTCCGGCGGGGTCGGCTGCACGATCTCGAGCGAGCCGAACAGCACCGCGACGGGCGGAGGCGTCGGTTGCGGTGTCGGCGTCGGTTCGGGGGTCACCGTCGGCACACGCGTTGCCGTCGCAGGCGGCGTCGGCGGCACCGTCGCGGTCACGGTCGGCTGCGTCGGCTGGGCAACCGGCGATGGAACCGGCGTGGGTCCTGGCTCGCCTCCGCCCAGCTGCGCCCAGGCCAGGACAGCGAGCACCGCCACGACCGCCAGCGAGAGGGCTGTCGCGCCACCAGCGAGCGCGAGCAGGCGAGGACGTCCCAGCTCCGCACCGCTCTTTGTCGGCACCGCGGCCGAGCGCCGGAGCACCGGTGTGCGCCTCGGATACTGGCCGGCAGTCTGTAGCGCGGCGAGCATCGCCTCGGCCGAACGGTAACGAGCCCCTGGATCTTTCGCCAGCGCCCGAAGTACGACCTGCTCGAGCGCCGGTGGAATATCGCGACGCCAGCGCCGGGGAGGAACCGGCGCGGCGTGCAGATGCTGGGCGAGGAGTTCCTCCGGGGTTTGGCCGGGGAACGGTACATGACCGGTCAAGAGCTCGTAGAGGATGACACCGACCGCATAGAGGTCACTGGCTGGCGTTGCTGGCTCGCCCCGCACACGCTCCGGAGCGACATAGGCCGCAGTCCCGAGGAGTTCGACCGGGCCAGTCAGCGTCGGATCGTCGCTCCGGCGAGCGATACCGAAATCGGTCAACTTGGCTCGCCCCTGGCGGTCGAGGAGCACGTTGGCTGGTTTGACGTCACGGTGGACGATGCCAGCACGGTGGATGGCTGCCAGCCCCTGGAGGATGTCGACCGTGATGCGCACCGCCTCCTCGAACGGGAGCGGCGCGCGTTCGCGGATGAGGTGCGCCAAGTCACCGCCATCGACCCACTCCATCACGATGTAGCGCAGGTCGCCGTCCTGCCCTGCATCGAACACCTGGACGACGTTCGGATGCGAGACGGCTGCGGCTGCACGCGCCTCCCGTTCGAAGCGTGCGAGATCGGTCGCCTGGGAGTCGGTGAGCCGCAGGACCTTGACCGCGACCGGACGGTCGAGCACGAGATCCCGCGCCAGATAGGTCATCGCCATCCCACCGCTGCCGAGCGGTGTTTCGATCCGGTAGCGACCGGCGATGACGGTCGGTGGCGCCTCGAACACGACAGAACTCCCAGGCCACGCTCATCGCGGCCGATTGTACGTGGGAACAGCACAGCGCGGCGACCTCACGATGCCTTCGGATCGAGCAGGACGTTGTCGATGAGACGCGTCGTACCCACCCAGGCGGCGACCAGCAGGAGCGCCGGTCGTTCGACCCGCTCGACCTCCTCGAACGATTCCCGGTCGCTCACGCTGACGTATTCGAGGCGCACCGGGGTACGAGCGAGCGCGTCGCGCACGGTTCGCCGGAGCACCTCGGCAGCACGCTCACCGGTGCGGAACCGCTCGAGCGCGGCAAAGAGCGCTTGGGGCAAGGCTGCCGCTACTCGCCGTTCCTCCGGAGTGAGGTAGACGTTACGGCTGCTCATCGCCAGCCCGTCCGGCTCGCGCACGGTCGGCACTGGGACGATCTCGACCGGCAGCGCGAGATCGCTGACCAGACGCCGGACCACCAGCACCTGCTGGGCATCTTTCCAGCCGAAGTAGGCGCGGTGCGGTTGGACGAGATTGAGGAGCCGGGTCACCACGGTCGCGACACCGTGGAAGTGCCCCGGACGTGCTTCCCCCTCGAGCCGCTCGGCGACCGGCCCGCTCACGACGACAGTGGTGGCGAAACCCGGCGGGTACATTTCCTCGACGGATGGGGCGAAGACGAGGTCGACTCGTTCCGCTCGCAGCAGGGCGAGGTCACGCTCGAGATCGCGCGGATAGCGTTCGTAGTCTTCCTGGGGGCCGAACTGGAGGGGATTGACGAAGATGCTCACGACCACGCGCTCGTTCTCG
>Ga0207768_100602_pt1 | contig 14905 bp, 18 predicted proteins | sample CeladaPassaB1F01_FD_187478 | JGI IMG/M metagenome (GOLD analysis project Ga0207768, IMG submission 187478) | Cellulose-adapted microbial communities from the Joint BioEnergy Institute, USA - Passage B1F01 (SPAdes) (version 2) | ecosystem: Engineered > Bioreactor > Continuous culture >... | reverse complement strand
GGCGCGCCGTTCGAGCGTCGCGTTCTCGGCCTCCAGCGTGCCCGTGCCCTCGACCGGCGGCCGGAACCGGGCGGCCATGGAGTCCGTCGCCGCCGTCACGCCGTCGATCGCCGCCTTCCACGCATCGGCGGTTTGCAGCGCCACCATGGCGGCCTCTGTCTTGAGCTCCTCACCGGCCTGGCGCCAGGCGGCCTTGACGCTTTCGACCATGCCGGTCAGGCTGCGTCCCACGATTTCGGTGCCCGCTTCGATGGCTGCCGCCGCTTGGTCGACGAGCGTGTCTAGCCCGAGCTGTCGGGCGACCCAGGCGATGGCATCGCGAATTTTTCCAAATGCCCAAAGAACCCAGTCGATGACCGTGCTCAGGCTGTCGACGAGCCATTTCTTGGCCGACCGATAGATGTCGCCGAACGCATTGCCGATCATGCGCGCGGCCTGCTGCATCTCGGGCCAGAACGCCGCCACCGCGGCCGTCACGGCCGCGATGAGCGAGATCAACGCCGTCGCCGGTACACCAATGGCGCCGACGGCCGCCGCAAACCTTGATTGTCTGCCCCGCCTCAATCGCAACCTTGGCCCGAGCCTTCCGGATATCATCGACAGGACGACTGCGGAAGTGGAAGACGTGGTTTATGCCCTGCGCCATGTCCATCCGGCGCCAGCGGGTGCGGCAGCAGACGCGCGTGAATGAAGGCCTTGGGCTGGCGCTTCTTCGACCCGACGCGCCCGACCCCGTTCCGGTGGAGCGTTCGTGTTTCAAGATCGAACCAGCCACCGTCTGCCGAGGGTACCCAGCGTAAGTTGAGGATCGCTCCTGGACGCGCCTCGTGTAGACGCCGATCAGCAGTATTCGGGCAATATGTTGCAGCATCGGATCCTTTGCGTGCGACACGAATGCGATCTGCAACCTGTTTGCGCGTGAGCCAGTAGTCCAAGCGCGGCGGCGGGGCGTCCGGTACGGTCACGACTGGCACGGCGGGTAGTGGACCGTACTCCTTGTGGTAGTAATTGATGGCGGAGCGCAGGGTCTTGAGTTCGTGCCGTGCCGTCGATGTCTTGACGCCCTGGCTGATGCGCCACTTGAGCTACTGGGCACACGTTGACTTCTTGATGTCAGCTAGAGTTTTGTTCCCCGACCGTTCGGCATGGGAAAACTGGTCGATACGAAATACCGGGAAGCCACGCTTCTCCAATGAACTCGCGAGGATCGACATCCCTGCGAGGCTATGTCCAACTATAAGGAGAGCGGTGCGCTTGCGGGGTGAGCAATGAAGTACAAACGAGGAACAGGATCAGAGGGGTCTGGAACGCTCTTTCCGATGCATCTTACAGCGAATGACGCCCAGAACGTGCCCAGGCGAAACGCGACACTGGGAAAACGCCGCCGTGCTGTTTCTAGGTGAAGCTCAGAGTTGTCTATGCCTAGCACTCGGGTGGCACCAAGCTGCTAGACAGCGCCACAAAAGTAGCCGTCATTGCAGCCAAGATTTAAACCAGACATGCCTGACAACGGTCGCCTTGTCCTTGCCAAGGCGGGCTAATTTTAGCGCTTTGAGTTTTAGGGCTGAATCTGAGTTTCCCTCAATACCTAGAAAGGGCCCATGCTGCTTCATTGGCTTTTCTACTGCGCGTTCAGCCATGCCCATATCCTTCTCTTGTGAGCGATCGAGGTTGACCGTATCCTCTCGTCCTACCAGCCGTCCAAATTGCGAGAGCTTCGTAATCAGTTTGCGAGGGGAGCTGTGGTGCTCGAGAAATGTTATCCGTATTCGGCTCATAGGTTCGCCCGTTGATGTTAAGGTCCATTCTGAACTGGGTTAGATATTTGTGCGGGTGAGGGTTTGCGTGAATTATGGGGGTACTGAAGAGCTTAGTCGACCTTCCACTTTGCGAAGATATCGCAGACTTGCCGGTAGCTAGCCTATAGCGCTCATCGAGTCGCTTTGTCCCTGAATCGCCGGGTAAAGCTTTTGCCGGAGCGTCTGGCATCACGCGATGTAGTACCTTGACTGCCGTGCCTCCTGCCAGCACAAATTGGCTGGACTTCATGTCACCTGTCGGGATGCGGAGATCGGTATCTACTCGCGTCTTGGCGCAGTTTCCCAATCCCAAGTGCTGAGGCTGTTGCAAGGGGCGCTCAAGCAAATCACCACGACGCATCGCCCATCCGGAGGACCTTCGTCGGTACTCGTCAGCCAAGGCCCGCGTATAGAGCCAATTCGTAGTCTCTGACACAGTCTAGGAGGCCGCGCGTGAGGGAAGGCGCCCTCTCAGGTGACTCCGACGGAACGTCGAGCACAATCTCGGCTGCCGACATGCTTAGCGGATAACCGAGCTAACGTTCTGGCGGCCGCGACGGTAGGGCATCTACGCGGCGCTAGGCATCGCGTGATAGCTTATCCGACTCTTCGATTAACCGCTTGTGCGTCGCCCTAGCCGCCTGCGATCTTCCCCCGCCGGCGCAACGCCATGCGCTTTGGTCCCCCAGCGCATCAATACAAGAAAAATGCGAGGTTAAACCTCCAGCAATGCTCGAATGAAGCCTCGGTATTTTGCCTTGCGGATAGTCGCGTTTCGGCAAGCGGCGATTGCCCATTTGAAACAGCAGGTGAAGAACCTCTTCGTTCGATTGAACTCGACCCTATGCTTCGCCGTGGCGTATAAAGTGCTCCTCATGAGATGATATGCTTTGAATTCCTGCAACTCAGGTGTCGGGTCAGAGGAGAATCCCCCAATGTGCTCCACTATAGCATCACCCACATAGCCGAGTTTCCAACCGGCTTGCCTCAATCTCACGGCGAGATCATCGTCCTCGAAATACATGAAAATTTTCTCGTCAAACCCCCCGAGTTCTTCGAAAACCACACGTCTTACAAGAAGTGCAGCGCCGGAAATCATTACGACCTCCTGGCGCCCTCGCGGCGGCTGTCTCAGGCGTTCATTGGCATCGGGAGGGAGGAGGAGTGACCTTCGACGGTAGTAATGATCGCCTCGACTCGTGACTAGCTTCGGATTCACTGCCGCCCATTCGGGATGCTCTGTCGCGGCCTCCACGAGACGGCGGAGGGCTCCTGGCCGCAGGCGCGCATCGGGGTTCAGAAAGAGTATGAAGGGTGTAGTTAAGGCGCGAGCACCGATGTTGCAAGCCTTACCAAAGCCGACGTTTGTCTCAAGGCGGATAACTTGTGCACCATGCGCTATGGCGCGGGCCACCGATTCGTCTGAGCTACAGTTGTCAACAACAATACAGTCGACATCCTCGTCTATACTTTGCAAGGCGTCGCCGACAACAGCGGCGCTATTGAACGTGACAACAACCACGCCAAGTTCTTGCTTCACAGGCACCCCCCTTTTCTCGACAAAGGAGATTACCTGAGATGGAGATCTGTTTGAAGGGGTGTGGAGGCTACCAAGGCCGGGTTCGGCTTGGCGATCCCAATACCAAGGCAATTGCTCTCCAAGGGTTTGTAGGCTAACCAACCCGTCGAATAGAACTCATTGCAGATGAATAGACCGGGAATGGAAAAATCGGAGTCTATCGTAAGCGGTAGCCACTCGGCCCACCGGCTATCCATAGATGGGCCGTTACTGGTCCGCAGCCGCCGGTTTGACGACGAGCGAGGCTTTTTCGCCGAGACATACAACGCGCGTGATTTTGCAGCGATCGGCATCCCTGATCATTTCGTCCAGGACAATCACTCATATTCGGCGGCCAAGGGCACCATCCGTGGCCTACACTTTCAGTTGCCGCCGCGCGCGCAAGCAAAACTCGTACGTGTGGTGCGCGGAGCGATTCTCGACATTGTGGTTGACATCCGCCGCTCCTCACCCACCTTTGGCCGACACGTGGCTGTAGAGCTCAGTGCTGCCAACGGCCTCCAGCTTTATGTGCCGGTCGGTTTCGCTCATGGTTTTTGTACGTTGGAGCCGGACACGGAGGTCGCTTACAAGGTGACGGAGTTCTACGATCCGGAGCTCGACCGCAGCATCGCTTGGGATGATCCGGATCTTGGTTTGCCATGGCCGGTTGAATCGGGCACAGCGGTGCTCTCCGAGAAGGACCGCCGCGCGCCGAGACTGCGGGATGTGATGGCGTTTTGAAAGCATCCTTCCGGACCTTCGCCACAGTTTGGCGGTTTCGAGCTACAGAGTGGCGCGCACAGCTTTCTGATCGCGATCAGACCCTAGTGCCTTCGTTCTCGATCATTCACATGGGCGGTTCGTTCTCCGTCAATAGGTTTAGGACGAAGAAGAGCGAGAGCGAGACGTAGACAGAGGGAGTTCCGCGAGTGTGCCAGGAAGGAGTGCCGAGAGCGGAAAGCTAAGCGCCTGGGCAGGAGCGGTGCGATTAGGGTTGGAAGACCAACGTTCGTGGCGCATATCTTGCGGAGATTTGCTTAGGTTGAATTCTGTAGAGCTTAATGGTTAGTGACCGCAGCTGACTATCGAAGGCGTTGCTCGGGTGAGCTTGCCACAGACTCAGTGGGTCTGGTGCCTCAGACTGCCAAACCGTTTTTGATAGGAGCGCCGCAGCCGCCGTGCCATCCGGGTTAGAGCGTTCCCTTCTTTATGCGGCGGCCGTGGAGGAGCCCAATTCGGCCGCGCTGGGGTGAAGTGTGGACCATCAATCTGCAGCTCGCCATCGGAAGTAGGTGAGACCAGAGACCAGCCGAAACCGCTGTGAACCGCAGAGATGAAAACCAGCCGTTCAATTGCGTGAGCAATAGTTTGGCCCGTTCTTAGCGGCTCGACTGGGAAATCTTCGTAACGCAAACCAAGTTCGAGGATCGGTTTGATCGCGCCAGGTCTGGCCCAAAACATGGAGCCGGCTGGGAATTCGATCTTGTCGGGGAGTTCAACGCCCATGCGCTCCAACAGGGTTGCGGCGATGGTTTCGTTGCCATCCCATTGAATCCAAGGGGCGACTGGCGGGTAGTGATTCGGCGCAATCACTCCCAGCCGTAGATCGTGCTCGAAGGCGTTCAAGATTGTTGCGACGATCTTAGGTGAGCCGATCAGATGCTCGAAAAGGTGGCGACGCCAAGCCGCCGAGCTGGCTTTCGTGTGCAGATGGAGGACGTAGTCATACCCGTCGTGAATGCGAGCGAAAGTGACGAACTTCGGCGCAATGTCACGGCCACGGTTCGGCACAACCTCAACGACAGCGCGTGGAAACATCTCACGCAGCTTCGATCTGTTCTCCTCCGTTGAGGTCGAGAAATACAGATCCGCGGGAACTGGAATGTTGGCTAGGTATCTCGCGACCTCAGAAAACAAGTCCGCGTGGAACATATGACAAAAGACAGCAATCCGCGGAGGCATGCAATATAGCCCTAAACAAAGACACAAATATCAACACAATCATACAATGCTCAAAAGATGTGGGAGTCTCTTTTTTTTTTTTTAAAATGTTCGTTGAAGCCCAGCGTGCGAGTTGGCAATCGACCTGCCTAAGAACCTCCTCCTGGTTGTAACCAGTATCCATGTCAAGTACGGTGAAATACTGACGAGCAGTATTGTCCGGCGCGCGCGGTTCGGCTTATGATAGTGCAACCAGACGGTTTTCGGCGTCAACCGTCTGGAATCACACCCCTCCCGTACGTGCACGCGTGATGCGTGTCATACCAGACCAAAGAAGTCAATAGCCGACTTATTGTCGGGTGTCAGTTCCGTATTCTAGCCGCTGCCTCACAGGCGCTACCCACGCGATCCGGTACCGCGCCATGATCTCATATGCGCGTCTGGCCCTACTGTCCTCTCAGTCTTGATCTTATGACGTCGAGCGGTCCTGTCGAGCGCTGAGGTCGGCCGAACCAAGTGCCGCGAGGGCCGGTGCTTTCGACACCGGCGTTGTGGTGCACGTCCTAGCGGGGTCGGGCCTCACAACTGCTAGCTTCCGGAGAGGTGCGCTCCTTTGATCTCCCAAGGAGCCAATAGCAGAAGGAACGCTACAGGTTGATCCTGGAAGGATGCGCGTACTCGTAACAGGGCCGACCGGCGGCGGGGCAAGAGACTCTCAGTTTCTCCCGAGGGGTGGAGCGATCAATCATCTCCGTGCTTTCTTCGCCGTTCAGTCGCCACTGTTCAATCAAAGTATCGACCGACTCCGAAGTAAATAAAGCATACTAACCACCTTTTCAAGGTCGGTAAAGACAGGCCGCAGCTTGTCATCGAACCGTGAGAACGACGTGGAATTCGAATGAGTCCTGCAGAGTATCATGGATTTGCTGCAGAGCCAATCTGATATAGCCAAGTTCGTTTAAGCAAACGATGATCTCACGGAAAGTGTCTGGTGTGAACTGCCAAGCGTGTACGTCGATATAGCGGCCGTTCGAAGATCGCCATTCATCAATTGCTGCGTGGATCTTCACTGGTTCGAGTTCCAATTTTCCATGATCACCTCGCCAGTGGCGAGCAGGCTCATTGTGTGTAATCAATGCCCTGTGTTCAATTATGCTGCGCAAGGTATGCAATCTCCGCCCTTCATAGTGGGCAGAGATTACTTCGGCGATGTTTGACGGAGGAAGGAAGTAATCGAAGCAATATCGGCAATCGGGGACAATCATAGCGTACTGCCCACCGTCCATTAGCAGGCGCTCGACGGCCTTAAGATGCCCGATCAGGTCCGGCTGATGTTCGATACAATGGCTTGAGAACACGAGCCGGAACTTCTCAGGTATTATTGTGAGATCTCCCGTTGGTGACACATAGTCGATTTCGGGTACATTTCCCGGATCTAGGCCGTGTTCTTCCGCGCGTTTGCGTAAACCATTACTGTCCAGAACATCGAAGTAGCGAACGCTCGAGCCACGAAGAGCTGGGGTTTGCAAAGGGGCCGATTTCGAGCGCTGGCTCAATGCCCGCCAGCGATGCCAAGAATCCTGAGCGAGTGGCGAGAGACCAGTGACCCCCGAACGGGGTCCGCAACCTGCGCATCAATTTAAGAGGAGCTGGCCAGAACGATGCACTCATTCGTAATTCCCCACTTCATAGATAACTAGCTTAGGCAACTTAGAAACTGCGTAGACACTTCGAGCAGGTTTGCCATCACCAAAAAAAGGAGCATAGCCCACATCACAGACGAATGATAATAGGCAAGTGTATAAGGTTCAAGATTTGCATCGATCCCTTGGTTCTGGGTTGCGCGCTCTTTACTTGGCATTTTTGTTAGGTCACCCAAACAAATTATCGGCTTCATATCAGACTCCTGCGGCAAGCACTTGGATTTTGATGCTTAGTGCCGCCTTCGGTGTATGGTAGGCAGTTGCTGGCATCCACGAGGGGAATCGTATAGGCGTCGACAGATTCACTCAATCGACCGATCGAGTCGCTTCTTTATGCTTCGGATCAGTTTGCCTTGTCGCTTTTCCCAGCAGGATCGAGTGAAATTCTTACATTTGAATTGACCTAACGGTAGCTCCCAAATTCGCAGTTTCGATCGAGCTAACTGGTTAGGGGTCACGTGTTCAGGATGGATTCTGGAACCGAGCAACTGATCAACCACGGTCACATTGAATCCGTGCTTTTCTAGGAACTCTCGCCAGCCCGTGCGGTCTACCCCAGGCAGCTCGTCTCTAAGAACCTGCACTTTGATGAATGGAAAACCTTCCTCAATCAAATGTTTCCACCTGTACAGAGTGGGATTACGCGGTAAATTCGATGGGAATAGTGCTTCAGCCCGGTATCCAGCATTCCGCATCTTCGTCGCAAAAGTTACCTCATATCTGTCAATCACCATCTCTTTCGTAGTCTCCGAAACGATCTCGTTCATAAAACTACGAAAGGTTGACGAAAGTGACGCTGTTCGTTTAACAGTTAGAAAATAGCTCTGAAGATGCCATCCCTTTTCATAATTGTCAGTCATTCCGTAGATAGCCGAAGTACCGGTTCTGATACGTTCAAGTAGATCGTGGAATGTTTGACGGTTGTTTGGACCTATCACGCTGTCATTAAGTAGATAGAGTACTTCGACATGATACATCAGCGGCTGGACTCGGAGAATGTGTGACCATGCGGCAAAATCAAATCTCACATTTTGGCGAACGTAGAGTCCAGACAGAAAGTCAAGCCCCCTAAAGTGACTGCTTGACAATTTGCAGTCTGTGGCGACGATGAGATAGACGTCGATGCCATTCTCGGCCAAGGCACTCAGATAGGTAGGCACATGAGGCCTTAAATGTCCATCTGGAGAATGCGTCACAAACAGCGCCGCCTCGCGACTAGGTGGTAGGAAGCGGAAGCATTCCAATCGTGCCTCCGTAACCGGAGCCCGGTGTCCTGATTGGCCGCGACCACTTTGTTTGTATTTCTTCAGATTAAACAAAGCCATATGAGCTCACGAAGGATTAAACGACACACTTGGTAGCTGATCCAGACAGTTGCAGCCCATCGACTGAGTCCCGAGTTTTGAGCCAGCAACTCCGCTCTCGCTTATCCAAAGGGCAGTCTGCCCAGCGCGTGTGGGGCTCACTCGAAGGCAAAAAAGCGTGCATATCAATCGGTAGGTTATTAATCTGATGACGGAGTGGCCTGATGGTGCCGATTTCCCCCTCCGCTAATAACACCTGCTGCTCCAAGTCTCTAGCAATCGCTCCGAAGTTGGATTCGGCGATATGGCGGGTTCCAATCAAAGATCGTATCAAATATCTCCTCCAGCCAGCATACAGGGCTCCAGTATGGGCGGACTTCTTGGAGCGCAGGTGGAGAAATGCGGGATATCTCTGACACACGTCGGGAAATTCAATGAGCAAAGTTTAAGCGTATAGTCTATAGTTTTGATTTTGCCTACGGCGGTCAAGTGGTGGCGATTGCAACTTTTATGCAAGTTCTCTTGGGCAACCTCCGAAACAACTAACTCGGCAGTAGATCAAGGTCTGGGAATTCTGGCTCGTTAGGTTCGCGAAATGATCATCTACTCAGAGCCAGTTGGTGGGAGTGTGCAGCCCATATCTATTGAGTACGGCGTTCAATCCGATAATGTTGGCGCTCTTCGTGAACTCACGGGGGAGCAGATGCCAGATTTCGATGACCGAGTCGAGAAATGGAAGCACTAAGCTTGCGAAAAGGGGCAGTTAAGCGCCACGACATGGATGAAGTGATTCGGGCTATTTGCTGCTGGACCTCAACTAACTCAGTGCTTAGTCGATGAAGTTCGAACTCCTGAGCTATAGCTGCTCCCAAATAGCTATAGATTTCTCTTACTTCAGCGGCACGTTGCGGATCGGATACATCGTCAAAAAAGGCACTCAGTTGAGCGGTTTGGTCCGGTCCAAATGCTAACACGCCGAGGCCATGTCCGTGCAGGAACTCGAAGGCCTTATAATTTTGGCTAATCTCTTCCCAAAACTGAAAAACCCCGAAACCCCTTTCACGAACATTCGTGTCGTGCAATAATACAATTGCGCGATTGGAAAGTTTTTTGGTCCACGAAGTGAAGTCATGCTTGACGTCCTCATAAAAGTGGCGGCCGTCTATATGAAGGAGGTCGATGGACGCGTCGGCGAACTGAGATAGTGCTTCGTCGAAAGTGGTTCGAAGAAGGCACGAGAAGGTCCTATAGCGACTATGATAACTTGCTAGCTGCTCGTATACTTCCTCACCGTAGAATCCGGCATGCTCATCTCCGGACCAAGTATCTATTGCGAAAGCCTTGGTTTCTAATCCGAGACGGTCGATGGCCTGACAGAAGCAGCAGTATGAGAAACCATGGTGGGTGCCAAGCTCGACAAACGTGCGCGGCCGATGCATTTCAATCAGCCAGAATGCGAACGGGGCGTGTTCGTGCCAAGCAGAGTCAACCATGTATTCGGGTTTCCAAAAGCTGCTCTCAGACAAGAAGTCCATTTGTGCACCGATTACTAAACGTTATAGGTTGGGCTATCAGGTGTGAGCGAGAGCGTTTCCAGATACTTTCCATACGCCGAATTCTTGAGTGCTCTCGCCAACGCGCGCAAGTCCTCGCCTTCGATGAATCCCATGCGGAAAGCAATCTCCTCGGGACACGCAATCCGGAAACCTTGCCGCTTCTCAAGGGCGCGGACGAAATCTGCGGCCTCGAGCAGCGAATCCGGGGTGCCGGTGTCGAGCCAAGCATATCCGCGTCCAAGTTTCTCGACGTGGAGTGCACCCATCTCAAGATAGATGCGATTCACATCCGTTATCTCGAGCTCCCCGCGTGCCGATGGTTTGAGGCTGGCCGCAATGTCCACCACGCGATGATCGTAGAAATAAAGCCCCGTAACTGCCCACCGCGAGCGTGGGGCCTTTGGCTTCTCTTCAATGGAGAGAGCGCGACCGTTGGCGTCGAGCTCTACCACACCGTACCGTTCGGGATCGTCAACGGCGTATGCAAAGACGGTAGCTCCGGCTCTGCGGTTTGCAGCCCGCTGCAGCACATCGGTAAGGCCATGACCAAAGAAAATGTTATCACCGAGGATGAGAGCCGAGTGATCTTGACCGACGAACTCGCGGCCGATGATGTAGGCTTGGGCGAGGCCCTCTGGTCGCGGCTGCTCGGCGTAGCTAAAGCGCATGCCCCATTGGGCGCCGCTGCCCAGAAGACGGCGGAATAGGGGAAGATCCTCAGGCGTAGAGATCACAAGAATTTCACGTATGCCCGCCAGCATCAAAGTGGTCAGCGGGTAATAGATCATCGGCTTGTCGTAGACCGGTAGGAGCTGCTTCGAAACAACAAGCGTGGATGGGTAGAGCCGAGTTCCTTTGCCCCCCGCGAGAATAATCCCCTTCAAGCAATCCCCCGAGCTAATACTTCATCAACAATTAGCTTACTATTTTAGCCCGCACCACAAAGCTGTGCGACGCAGCGCCGAACGCCATCAGTCCAGGGAGGAAGCTTCAGGCCAAACACGGCTGCGAGCTTGCTGCAGTCGAGCCGTGAGTCTGCCGGTCGCCGTGCCGGCGTCGGATATTCCGACGAAGTAACGGCGCGGACTGGCACAGATCGCCAACCATACTGGGCAGCTGTTCGGATAGCAAACTCGGCAAGCTTGTGCCAACTCGTGGCTTCCCCCCCGGCAGCGTGGTAGAGGCCCCAAGGTTGGAGTTGCTCATCACCCTGCAACAGCTGACGAACGATTGCGAGAATCGCAGATGCGAGATCAGGTGCATACGTTGGGTTGCCATATTGATCTGCGACAACCCTAAGTTCAAAACGTTCGCCGGCGAGACGAAGTATTGTCTTGATGAAGTTGTGCCCATACGGGCTGTACAACCAGGAGGTTCGCAGGATGATGTGCTGCGGATTGGCAACCGCCACCCGCACTTCGCCTGCCAACTTCGAGCGGCCATAGACGGTCTGCGGATTTGGCGGATCGTCTTCCGAATAGGCGCCATCCTTGGTGCCGTCGAAGACGTAGTCTGTCGAGATTTGAATTAGGGGAAGGTTACGTTGAGCTGTAAGCTCAGCTACGGCTCCCGCACCGTCACAATTTACGGCAAATGCTATTTCAGGCTCGGCCTCGGCCCGATCGACAGCAGTGTAGGCAGCCGAATTAATTACGATAGCAGGATTGATCACATCAATAGCGCGGGCGAGAGCGTCCCGGTTTAGTAAGTCCAGCTCTGGTCTGCCTAGCGCCACTAGATCGATGTCCTCATCATGCGCAGCCACGGTCACCAGCGAGCGCGCAAGTTGGCCCTTGGCTCCGACCACGAGGATCTTCATCGCGTTCATGGACTTCAGCTGGCTGCAGCCGCCGGGATCAGCCCAAGCCGCTCACCACGGTAGACACGCTGACGTAGCGGCTGCCACCAATGCCGATTATCGAGGTACCAGCGCACTGTCTTGGCAAGTCCGCTCTCAAAGCTTTCCTGGGGCTGCCAACCGAGTTCTTGCTCGAGTTTGGAGGCATCAATGGCGTATCGCTGATCGTGACCAGGGCGATCGGGGACGAAGGTGATGAGGCGGCGGCGGCTAGTGGCTGCTGGAACAAGCTCATCGAGCATATCGCAAATACGTTGGACCACCTCCAAGTTCGTACGCTCGCTGCGCCCGCCAATGTTATATTTCTCGCCCGGCCGCCCTTTCTCGACGATCAGCTCCAGCGCCCTGATATGGTCTTCCACGTAGAGCCAGTCGCGGACGTTGGAGCCGTTGCCGTATACAGGCAGCGGCTTCTCCTCGAGCCCATTGAGGATCATGAGAGGGATGAGCTTTTCGGGAAATTGATAAGGTCCGAAATTATTGGAGCAATTCGTTATGATGACCGGCAGACCAAAGGTGCGGAACCATGCGTTGGCGAGGTGGTCGGCAGCAGCCTTGCTCGCCGAATAGGGAGACGATGGATCGTAGCGGGTCGTCTCAGTGAACAGACCGGTTGGCCCAAGTGAGCCGTACACCTCGTCCGTCGAGACGTGCACAAATCGGAAAGTATTCCGACGCGCGGAAGGGAGGGCCATCCAATAGGCACGGGCAGCCTGGAGTAGAACGTGGGTTCCGACAACATTGGTGCGTATGAAGGCATCGGAGCCATTGATGGAACGGTCGACATGGCTCTCTGCGGCAAAGTGCAGCACCGCGTCGGGTTCCACCTTACGGAAGATGCTGTTCATCGCTGACGCATCGCAGATGTCCGCCTTGATGAAGGTATACCGCGGGTCGGCGGCCACCGGATCAAGCGACGCGAGGTTGGCAGCGTAAGTCAGCTTGTCCACGTTGACAAGGCGCTGGACCCGCGCATCCGGGTGATTGAGAAAATAACGGCATGCTGCAGAACCAATGAAGCCGGCTCCACCCGTCACGAGAAGCCTCATGCCAGTACCCCCACAGTTTGCACGATAATCCAACCCAGCTCCTCAGTCAAAATTGCTCAGCCTTCCGCATTTCATCGCTCCACACGTGTAAGCTCAGGAAGTGATAGCCACTAGTCTCAATCTGCTACGCACTTCCTGAAGAATGATAAGTCAATTTGTCAAGTGAATGATGGGGGCGTCTTCCGTGGGTAGAGCACTCGTGTCGGGCGGGAGCCGAGCTGGCGAGAAGCAAGGAGCAGTGAAATGTGGTGGATTGACCATCTGTCTTTCCCTCGCTGGCCGACAAGAAGACCAGGTGTTGCGATTATTTCCTCACGATATCGGTTCCACGAAGGCGGTCAATTCAGGTTGAGACGAGCTGCGGCTAGCTCCAGTCACTAGGTAGACTTCCGATCACAGCCAGCAAAGGCATCATTACTCCATAAAGTAGTCAATCCCAAACATATGCGTCTTGTGGTTGTTTCTCGCGGTCGAATCCTTAGGCGCTCCAGCTGGAGGTGCAAGTTGAGTTTGCCACGAGGTCATCAAAGCCTGCCCAGAGGGATTTAAATATGTCATTTCTAAAAAGCGCAGATAGTGGAGAAGTGTCGAAAACATAAATCATGCTGCGCCCCGGAAAAACCTTTCTTGTAAAGGCGCGATATGTTTAGGCTTTATGTTTAAGTAATCTGCGAGTTGTTCTTCGGTAATTTGCTCTGGTGGTACTTACTGAGCGCTAAGCTGACATAAGGTCGTCCCAAATAAGCGAGCTGATTATTATAGTAATCGCCACCTCGATCACGAGGTTGCCGTCTCTCTTCTGCCAAGGCGCGTTGATGCGCCTCTTCGTACATCCCTCGTGAGATTCTATTAGTGTCGCGCAGCCGTCGCCAAATTACTAGCTGACTTACTTTAAATTGCCGAGAAAGTTCAGCAACGCTAGTAGGTGTTATTCGGATTCCGCGTAGCGCTTCGGCAAGCGCTTCTCTAGGTACCAAAAACTCACCTGCAAAGCGATTACAGAGCACCTCAATTCGGCGAGAGTTGCCGACTAAACTTTCAATATAATCATCTTGTTCGACATCAATGCCACTTGTGTGGAATAAGAGATGAGCAAGTTCGTGAAAAAGAGTGAAGATTTGCCGAGTCTTTGCCGATGTGTTGTTAACATATATGATCGGGAATTCTTCATCCGTAAGGCAAAATCCAGCAAAGTCTGCAATTCTAAATTGATCTTTAAACACGTATACCCCAACATCAGCAAATCTCTGACGCCAAGCTTCTAATGCAACTTCGGTTGTTGTCCAGCTTGTTTGCTCTTCTACGGAGACACCGAGGTAACTACGAACTTCGGTGGCCATCACCTCTATCTCGACCGTTGGACTGAAGCGCAGGTCGCGCGTAATAAGGCGGGCGGCCGGGTTGGTGCCATCATTGAGTTCGAAAAGCGCCAACTGCAAAGCTTTCGCTTTGCGGAGCAAAAGCTTTATACGGGGGGGAAGAAGGTCAAATGCCGCCTCGGGGAGCGTGCGAAATGTCTCCTCGATGCGTGGCACCTTTGGTGGCTCGGGGAAAAAGAAAACTGCCACTGGAACCTTGAAAGCTGCAGCCAAGGCTTCGAGTTGAGCATACGTTGGCGCAACAACTCCATTTTCCCATTCCTGGATTTTGGGAAATCGGCGGGCCGCTTCTTCCAAGTTGAAGCCAGCTCGTTCGCGCGCCCATCTAACTAAGGCGGGTGTAACTGGCAGTCGTTCGCCCATTCGTTCAACAAAGGATTGAGTTGCAGAATCGATGAAAGGATACCTGTTGGTGCTGGAGAGGCAACTTGTTGGTCAACGGAACAATCGTTACTCTCTCACTCCGCCGCCCTCGGCACGTCGATGACATTGCCCTCCTCATCCACCTTCGGCCGGAAGATCGTGAACAGCGTTTCCGGCGTCACCACTGAGTAATCCATGTAGCCCAGGCGCGCGATGGGGCGCATGGCGGCGGTGTCGACGAGGCCGTCCTTGATGAAGCGATCGTCGATGTAGATGCCGACCACGCGGCCGAAAACCACGAAATGGCCGGAGCCGCTGCCGTCCTCATGGGGCAGCTCGATCGTCTTCCAATATTTGCACTCGAGCGCGACGGGGCTCTCCTTAACGCGCGG
>Ga0207768_100581_pt1 | contig 15775 bp, 11 predicted proteins | sample CeladaPassaB1F01_FD_187478 | JGI IMG/M metagenome (GOLD analysis project Ga0207768, IMG submission 187478) | Cellulose-adapted microbial communities from the Joint BioEnergy Institute, USA - Passage B1F01 (SPAdes) (version 2) | ecosystem: Engineered > Bioreactor > Continuous culture >... | reverse complement strand
GTCCAAAGCAGCTTCAGCGTAACACAAATTTCGCGCCAGGCCAAGTCACCTGACCGGTGACTTGGTACATTCAAAAAGTGACATTTTCACAGACGAGTTAAGGTGACATTTTCACAGACGATTGACACCGGGGGCAAAGTTTTCGCTGGAAAACCGCTCCCGCTTGTGTTACGATCAACGCTGTGCGGACGGGGAGCAGTCCGGCTGTTTTTTCGACCGAAATTGAAAACGCTTAAGGAGAGACATCCATGGACTATCGCAGCATGACCCTCGACGAACTGAGGGACGACCTGATCCGCGGCGCCCGCAACGGCTATCCCGTCTTCCTCGCCGGCGCGCTGTACTGGCTGGTGATGGGGGCGCTCGGCCTGTTCATCGGGGGGCAGACGCTGGCGCTGTGCTATCTGTTCGGGGTCGGGGGGATTTTTCCGCTCGGGCTGCTGCTCGGCAAACTGCTCAAGGCCGACATGATCTCGCGCAACCCGCTCGGCGCGCTGAGCGGCATCGTCGGCGGCATCCAGGCGTTCTTCCTGCCGATGTGGATCGTGATCTACATCGAGCATTACGAGCTGATCCCGTTCGCGATCGGACTGCTCGCGGGCTCGCATTTCCTCCCTTATGTATGGATCTACCGGAGCCGGACATACCTGTTCCTCACGCTCGCGATGGCGGCCGCCTCGTTCTTCCTGGGCTATATCTTCGACGGGCTGGCGTTCACGGCGCTGCCCTGGGCGCTCGCCGTCATCTACCTGGCCACCGCCGCCGGACTGGCCGCGGAGTCCCGCCGCGCAGGCTGAGACACGGACATGCGAAGACCCGCGCCCTTCAAAGCGCGGGTCTTCTGCGTTGTCGCGGAATGTGCTGCAACGCTCAGCATCTGATGCCACGGCTCAGGGTCCGGGCCCAGCCATCCCGATTTGAAAGCTTCCCTGAGCGCCGATTTGGGCGATGCGGTCTCGATCCCCTCATCCCTCAGCCACGCTTTCAGCGTCTTCCAGGCCATCTCGAATTTATCACATTATCCAACTTCCATCAGCATGAAACGCCGGCTGCTTTATTCCTTCGTCAGCTTGTGTTTCAGCACCAGATTCTTGAGCCCGTTGCGCTCGAACTCGCGCTCATATTCTTCCTCGAGCTCGGACAACCGCTCCCGATGCTTGTCCGTCAAACGGGCGACGGGGCCGGTCTCCCGCAACAGATCCCGCCGGGCCAGCTTGTAAGGCAACTTCTCCCAGAACACATCTTCGTCGTATTCTTCTACGTAAGCATACAATTCATCTTCCATTTTTCGGGTCGGGCAACAGGCGCCGAACTTCTCGACGCACTCGACGAGATCAAAGCCCGGAAGTTCACTCGAACGGGAATAGACCAATGGCTCGACCTCTTCCATCTCCGGGTCCTTGTCGCCAACTTTCGTGGCGTGCGCGATCCAGTCGCCCAGCCAGACCATCTTCACCAGTGTCCGATACCGGGCCTCGTCCAGCTCAATCACAATCTTCTTCATCGAACCTGTCCCCTTCCGCAAAAAGATCCGCCGCCCGCTTCTCGTACAGGTTGGCGCTCCAGCCGTCGTCAACATGCCTTCTGACAAACGCATACCCCGCGTCCAGATAATACCGGTTGAGCCGCTTGTTGTCGGCCATGCAATCGAGCCGGATGAGCCGCTTGCCGCGCCCGGCGATTTGCCGCTCGGCATGCCGCAGCAGCCGGAGCCCGAGCCCCATGCCCTTGAGGTCTCTTCGGACCGCGAGGCGATGAATGTACCCGGATTCGGCGTTGTCGAGTTCTTTCCATATATATGGATCCGACCAGGCGAGCAGATACGTCCCCACAACCTCACCGCCCGACTCCGCAAGATACACCTCCGACTCGCGAACGGCGGCTTCGGCGCCCTCCGGCGTAAACCGCTCCGGATTCCACTGGTCGATGCCCCGGGCCTGCAGCCATTCGGCAGCGTTCAGCCAGATCGCCAGCACGTCCCGCACGTCATCGGGGGTTGCGCGCCTGACCCGGAGCATCCGGACATCCATCGGTTCCGGCTTCACGATGCGAATCCCCCTTCCGTTCCCTGCATGCTCCATGTTTCCCCATCATACCACCCAAGCCGCCGATTGCCATCGTTCCGTCCGGAAAACGTTTGATTCGCCACCATTCGACTTGTTCAGATATTGTTCAGCAGCGGGAGGTACAATTGACTTTCAGAACATCAACCGCGGGCCTCTTGGCCTTCCGTCTGCAGGATCTTACGGGTTGTCCATCCGGTAATGGTAAATTGTAACCAATCTTAACGTCCTATTAATGAAGTATAATGAGCATATATTTGGGCAAAAAGGTGGACGTCCTGATGGATCAGCGCCGAGCAGTCATGTACCTTCTTGTGGCCTCCACCCTCCTGGTGGCGGCAGCGGTGTTGATCATGCGCGATCAGTCCGACCAGAATCATCGCTACCGCCTGCAGGGGAACGAAAGTCCCCTGCTTCGTTTCGTCGTGGAGCACTTGATGGATCCGTCCGGCGGCATCTATACGAATCTTCGCGACGATCTTGCACTCATGCCCGACATGGCGGGCAACCACCAGATGCTGTCCGAGTCGACCGGCCTGATGATGGAGTATGCGCTCCGGACGAACCGGCAAGCGTTGTTCGACACGCAGGTTGATTTTCTCCGGAAGCGGCTGATGACCCGCGAAGGCGGGATCCGATGGGTGTATGAGAAGGACGGCCCCTACGGCGACGTCCATGTGAACGCCGCGATCGACGATCTGAAGATCATCGCGGCGCTGCTGGACGCGTCGGAGCGCTGGGAAGACGGCGGGTACGGCAGGCTCGCCGACCGTCTGGCCCGCGTCCTGTTCGAACGGGGCACGGCGGGCGACCTGCTGCCGGACTATTACGACTGGCGTTACGGCGAGCAGGCCGATGAGATCACGTCCTCCTATCTGGATCTCGGCGCGCTGGGCAAGCTGGCCGACCGGTATCCGGAGTGGCGGCCGATCCTCGACCGCGCCCGGTCCCTGCTGGAGTCGGCGCGGGGTCCCGGCGGTCTGTTCCTGAAGACGTACCGGATCTCCGAAGGGCGATGGATCGACCAGGATTCGTTCAACATGATCGACGTGCTCTATGTCGCCCATCATCTGGCGGCCGACGGCGCCGACATCTCGGACACCGCGGACATGATCGAGCGCAAATGGCGGGAAGACGGTCTTCTGGCCGCGGCGTACGACCGCGATTGGCGGACCGTCGACGAGGGGATATCACCCGCGGTCTACGCGCTGGCGTACCGGCTGCTGGCGGAAGACGGACGCGCGGACACGGCGGCGGCGATTCTCGCGGCCATGCGCGAACTGTCCGTGCGGGACGAAGGCTCGCCCTGGTACGGCGGCTTCGTCGACCCAAACACGCTGGAGGCCTATTCCTTCGACCATCTTCAAGGTCTGCTGGCGGAATCAGCAATGAAATCGGAGCGGTGAATCAATGGCTCAATCCCATAACCATAACATCTCCAGCCGCAAAGAACGCATCAAAGAGACGAAGAAACAGAAGGCGACGGATTCCCGGAAAGTCTCGGGCGAGCTCCGGAAAGCGCGCTCCGAGCTGTACCTGTTTATCCTGCTGCAATTCATCATGCTCGTCATCGTGTTCATGTACCTGGCGTTCACGATCACGATCCACCCCCTCAACTACATCTGGGTCGTCATCTTCCTGATGGTCACGATCATCGGCTTCGTCCGCGGACTCATGATGGCCCTGATCAGCGCGATGTTCGCGATTTTCGGCTACGGGTCGTTCATCCTGTACGACCTGTATATCGCGCAGACGATCGCGGCGATGAACGTGAACGACATCGTCTGGCTGGTGTTCTTCCCGTTCGGCGCCCTCGCCTCCGGCATGCTCGGCCGGCGGGTCGACGAGCTGCTCAAGGCCTACCAGTATCACCGCAAGTTGACGGAGGAACTGGTGACGGTCGAGAGCGTGACGGGCTTCCCGAACGAGCGGCAGTTCCGCACGGATCTGAACATCGAGATCTCCCGGTCGCTGCGCTACAAGCATTCGATGACCGTGCTGCTCATGGAGATCGCCTATTTCCCGGAGCTCGTCCGGGCCTACGGCAAGCCGGCGGCCGACCATCTGCTGCAGCAGGTCAGCGCCCAGATCGAAGCCGTCCTCCGCGACGTGGACAAGAAGGCCTACCTCGAAAACGGCCTGTTCGGCTTCGTCCTGCCGGAGACGGGCATCGAGAATGCGGACATCGTCATCAAGCGGCTGCATGAGCGCGTCAAGACGTGCAAGATCGAATCCGGCAAGGGCGAGAAGCAGATCGAGATCCAGCTTCGCTACGGCTATTCCGGATGCCCGCAGAAATACCAGACCGCCCACGAGCTTCTGGAAGACGCGAACAGGATGTTGAGCCTCTATGCGAGCTGAGATGCTGCGTTTCCCGAAGCCGCTGGTTCCGGCCGCGATCGCGCTCGCCATCTGCTGCTCGCTGCTCGCGCCGGCCGCGGCGGGCGCCGCCTCCCGCGCGGCGGCCGACGACGGGGGCCCGGGCAATCGGCCGCCCCGGGTGCTCATCCTGCACAATTCGCCCGAACCGTCGCCCGATGCCGCGGTCCTCGACGATCTGCTGACGCACTTCCGCGTCGCGACGGAGACGGCGCATTCGTCGGAACTGGACGGGCTCGCCCGCGGCGACGCGGATTACATCATCCACATCGATTCGATCGGCGATTCCGGACGGGAGCTGGAGGCGGCCGCCGACCTTGCCCGCAAGTGGAACATTCCCTACATGGCGTTCCGGGCGGGCGAGGCGGACCATGCGCTCATCGGCATCCTCCTCCGTTACCGGGGCGAGGAATACGCGACGACGGCCATCCCCGCCGTTTCGCTCGAGCCCGGACCGGAAGGCGAGACGATCGCCCGGCTGTCGGACGGCCGGAGCGAACGCCCGCTGATCGTCCGCGAAGGGGACCGGTGGCAGGTCGCGGCCGGCCTCGCGAACGGCATGGTCGTCTGGCTCGCCGCGGACGTGCTGCACGATTTTCTCGGCGAGCACCATTCCGAAGGCGCAACCGGGCTGATCGTCATCGAGAACGTCGGCCCGCTCTCCGATCCGGCGCATCTGCGCAGGCTGGCGGATCTGCTGCGCGAATACCGCATGCCGTTCACGGCCGCCGTCCAGCCCGCCCGCCGCTCGTCCGTGCCGTCGGAGCGGGCCGTGATCTCCGACAACCCGGAGCTGGCGGACGCCCTCCGGTACATGACGGAGGCCGGCGGCACGATCGTCCTGGACGGCAGCCGGCTTGACCCGGCCAAGCCGGACGAATCCGCCGGGCTGATCGCCCGGGACATCGCGCTGCTCCAGGAGGTCGGCGGGTACCCCGTCGCGCTGTACGCGTCGCGCGCGCTCGCGGAGAGCCTCGCGTACGCGTCCGACCGGGCGTACTTCTCGAATATCATCGAGTTCACGGAATACCGGGCGGACCGGACCCGCTACTCCGACATCCCGTACACGCGCATCCGCGGCGCGGACGGGACGGCGTTCCCCGAATCGGTCGGCGCCGCTTCCGGCGACGCGGAGGCCACGCTGCTGGCCTCCCGCATGAGCCGGCTCGAGCTCGTGCGCGACGCGCTGTCCGTCGTCGGGCTGGACGCCTCCCTGCCGTACGGGACGATCGCCGCGCAGCTGGAACAGATCGCGCGGGAAGCCGTCATGTGGCGGGACATCCGGTACAGCGCCTACCGGGTCGAGACCGGCTTCATCCGCCTGTCCGGCCGCGGCGACGGCACGATGGACGCGGTCATCCTCAACCGCGACCGGATGGTCGAGCTGCAGAAGCTCGAGAAGCAGTCGGTCCGTTACGAATCGATCACCTACTATTCGTCCTGGACGCTGGTTTTGGTCGTGGCCGTTTTCGTCGTCATGTTCATGCTGTTCATCGTGATCATGCAGATGCGGCGTAACCGTCGGCTGTTCATGGAGAGGGAGCTGGGGTAGTTGTCCGGGAACTTTCTTTTTCTCGTGTCGCTCGGAAGCATCTGGGTCATGCTGCTCTACCACATGTTCCTGATGCTGGGCGGCTATCTGTACGCGGAGCGGATGGAGAAGCTCAAGGCGCAGCCGCGGCGGCAACGGCCGGACGACGAGTGGCCGACGGTGTCGGTGCTCATCCCCGCCCACAACGAGGACATCGTCATCCGCTACACGCTGGACGCGATGCTCCGGCTCGATTACCCGCGCGACAAAATCGAGATCATCGTGATCGACGACAACTCGCACGACGCAACCGGGGAGATCGTGGACGAGTACTGCGCGCGGGATTCCCGCGTCCGCTGCCTGCACCTGAAGCCGCCGCACGCCGCGAAGGGCAAGTCGAACGCCCTGAACCAGGGGCTCCGGATCGCGAAGGGCGAGTTCATCGTCGTCTACGACGCCGACAACACGCCGAACAGCGCGGCCGTGAAGTATCTCGTCGAGGCGGCGCTCGAGGACCCGACGATCGGCGCCGTCACGGGCAAGTTCCGGGTCATCAACGCGAAGAAGAATCTGCTGACCCGCTTCATCAACATCGAGACAATCAGCTTCCAGTGGATGGCCCAGGCGGGCCGCTGGTACTGGTTCGGCATCAGCACGATTCCCGGCACCAACTTCCTCATCCGCAAGTCGCTGCTCGAGGAGATGGGCGGATGGGACGTCAAGGCGCTCACCGAAGACACCGAGATGAGCATCCGGCTGTACGAGAAGGGCTACAAGATCCGCTTCTTCCCGCTCGCGATCACCTGGGAGCAGGAGCCCGAGACCTGGAAGGTGTGGTTCAAGCAGCGCACCCGCTGGGTCAGGGGCAACCAGTACGTCATCGTGAAGAACCTGCCCCGCATCCTGCGCCGGAAGCAGGGGCGGATCGTGTTCGACCTCGTCTATTTCTTCTTCACCTATTTCGTGTTCCTGGGCGGGGTCGTCCTGTCCCACCTGATGATGCTGCTCAACCTGCTCGGCATCGTCAACATCACGCTGCCCGGACCGTTCCTGCTGATCTGGCTGCTCGCGTACATCCTGTTCATCGTCGAAATGATGGTGGCGCTCGCGATCGAGAAGACCGAGCTCACGACCCGGAACTTCTTCACGCTGTCGCTCATGTATGTCACGTACTCGCAGCTCTGGCTGTATCTGATCTTCCGTTCCACCTGGCTGCAGCTTCGCGCGGCGATCATCCGCGAAGAATGGAAATGGGACAAGACCCAGCGTTTCCAGCCGCCCGCAGCCCGGAAGTGAACAACAGGCAAAGGAATGGAGTTGCCCATGCGTAAACCCTATGCAGTCATGCTGGCCGTCCTGCTGCTCGCAACCGGCCTCCTCCCCGCCGGTCCGGTTTACGGCGAAGAGGCTGCCGTTCCTTCCGATCCGTCCGCTGCGGCGGGGGTGGAAGGGGAAGCCTCGGTCATTGTCCTCGAAGCGGAGGAGCCGGACAGCCGGATCGAGAACCGGTTCCTCTTCCAGGACGATCTCGTCATCCAGGGCGTCACGAACCGCCAGGACTACTATTTCGAGATTCCGAAGTCGCGGAAAGTGGCGGCCGACTCCTACATCGAGCTGCGGTTCGGCCATTCGCCGGCGCTCATCCAGGACCGCTCGACGATCACCGTCCTGCTCGACGACCGGCCGCTCGGCAGCCAGTTTCTGACCGCCGCCAACCAGAAGGACGCGAAGTGGCGGCTCGATCTGGACGGCATGGAGCTGTCGGCCGGCTTCCACAAGTTCTCGCTCATCGTCCACATGGAGGCGACGGACAACCTGTGCATGGACCAGAACAATCCGGCCAACTGGTTCGTGCTGCACAAGGAGAGCGTCATCCATCTGCGATACGGGGAAGGCACGGTGGAGAGCGACCTGTCGTGGTACCCGATTCCGTTCCTCGAGAAGGGGAGCCTGACGCCGTACAACACGATCTTCGTGGTGCCGGACGAACCGGCGGAGCAGGATCTGCTCGGCCTCGCGAAGCTGGCGCGCCACTTCACGGGCATCGTCCCGAATCTGGCGCATCGCGTCTTCCTGGAATCGGAGCTGACGGCGGACGCGCTCAAGTCCGGCCACCTGATCTGGATCGGCTCGGCCGGCTCCTGGAAGGGGCCCGGCGCGGAGCTGGAGCGGGAGGCGGGCCGGGCCTCCGGCGGCGCCGATCTCGCGGAAGGCGCGGCCTGGGTCCGGCCGTCCCGGTGGAACGACGAATACCGGACGCTGCTGATCACCGGCCGGGACGACGGGCTGGCCCGCGCCGTCGCGATGATGACCGACCCGACGCTGTACGGGCAGCTTTCCGGCAGCTTCGCCAGCGCGGCCGGCGTGCAAGCGGCGGCGTCCTCCGCACCGGCGGGTGAATCGGGCGCGGCGCACACGGTGACGCTGGAGTCGCTCCAGTACGGCGACCTCGTCGTCGAGGGGCTGATGGTCGGCAGCGCCCTGATCTCCTACAACGTGCCCGCCGAATACGACATCTCCCGGGGCGGCAAGCTGCACATCATGTTCCGGCATTCGAAATCGCTGAACTTCGCGCAGTCGCAGGCCGTCATCCGGATCAACGGCATTCCCGCGGCGAGCACTTACCTGAGCAAGGAGACGAGCGACTTCGGCGTCCTCGAGGCGGAGATTCCGGAAGTCGCGCTGCGGGGCAGCTACATCAACGCGGAGATCATGTTCCAGTTCGGTTCGGCCGGCGAAGCCTGCTCCGGCGGCGCGTTCATCGGCAACTGGGCGGTGATCGACAACGCTTCGTATTTCAGCTTCTCGAGCCTGCCGAACCGGGATCTGAAGCTGGCCAATCTGCCGTACCCGTTCGTCGCGGAAGCGGCGTGGAACCCGGTGACGATCCTGCTGCCGGAGAAGCCCACGTCCGCGGAGCTGACGCTGTACGCGATCGTCAACGGGCAATACGGCGGCGATCCGGCCTCGTACGGCAACGTCCGGCTGGTCGCCATGCCGGACGACGTGACGGGAGACGAGCCGTGGCTATCGGACCATCTGATCGTGATCTGCGCGGCCGACCGGCTGCCCTCGTGGCTCGCCGGCATCGGGGGAATGCCGGTCGTCCATACGGAAGCCGTCTGGGAGCCGGCCGTCGAGGCGGTGCGGATGGCGGACAACATTCGGAACGATTCGGGAATTATCCAGTTGTTTCCGTCGACTTTCCGGGAAGGAAAAGATATCCTGATGTTGTCCGCCTCTACCGATGAGAGGCTTGAAGCGATCGGGGCGACGCTCCTGAAGCCGCAGACCCGCGACCGGATGGACGGCCAGGTGATCGTCATCGACCGGCTGGACCGGATGCACGTCTTCGACACCGGCCAGTACGAGCCGGTGCGGTCCATCTGGTGGGACGTTACGGAATATCTCCGGACCGACAATCTTCCGGTGCTCCAGCGCCTGCTGTACATCGGCGCCATCGCCGTCGCGCTGGTCCTGTTCGCCGTGATCGTGTGGCTCATCTCGAACCGGCGCAGGCGCAATTCGAATTGATTCGATAACCGGGAGGAGGATATGAACGCGGATTTGACCATGTGGATGAAGAGGAAGACGGGCTGGATTATTGCCTTTCTGACCTTCGCCGCCGTCTGGCTGGCGGGGGTTCCGGGGTCCGCCGCTTCGGCCGCCGAAGCGTCGACCCCCGTCCGCGACATCGATGGCCATCCCGCGCAAGGCATCATCGAGATCTGGCTGTCAGAGGGATTGGCCAAAGGATTCGAGGACGGGACGTTCCGGCCGGACGCGCCGGTCACGCGGGCGGAATTCGTCGCGCTCGCGGGCCGCGTGCTGGACTTGTCGCAACGTTCCAACGTTGTCTATTCGGACACGCCGCGGAACGCCTGGTACTTGCCCGACTTGCAGCGCCTGCACGCGGCGGGCGCGATCCAGGGGTTCCCCGACGGCACGTTCCGGCCGAACCAGCTGATTACCCGGCAGGAAGCCGCCCAGATGCTGTACCGGCTCGTGACGGCGGATCCGGTCGAAGGAACGGTTCGCGCCGATGTCGGCATTCCGGATCTGGCGAACGCCGGCGCCTGGAGCCGGGAGGCGATCACCGGGCTGGCCCGGGCCGGCTATATCGACCCGTACGGCCGGTTCCGTCCCTCGGAGCCGATCACCCGGGCCGAATGGATCGTCTGGCTGGACCGCTACATAACGGAAAGAAAACGGGTTCGGCATTCGGAAGTGAAGCCGCTGCTTGTCGAGGAATTCGGGGACAAGACGCTCGCGGGCCGGCAGGTGACCGACGCGCAGGGCCGCGCCGTCTGGCGCATCAACGAGACGCCGGAGCAGACCTACGCGATCGCGGGCGGCGCGCTCGAGCTCGGCGGCGCGCAGCACATGCAGCTCGCGTCGCTGCAGACGTTCGACACGGCGAAGATGGACAGCTACGCGCTCGAGTTCACGATCAACGTGCAGCGGATGAGCAACGAAGGGCATACCGGGCGGCCGATGGCGGTCATCATCCCGCGCACGAAGGACGCGAATTACAGCCAATACTACGGCGTCTACTATTACATGGAGACGACCTACATGGGCAACATCGTGGCCAACCTGTTCAAGACGAAATGGGCCATCGTCAACACCGCCGCGCCTTCGGGCACGAAACCGCTCGCGGTCGGCTACTACATGCTGCGGGAGAACGTCGACTACACCGCCCGGCTCGTGATCGAGAACCAGCCGGACGGCGCGGTGGACATCGCGTTCTACATCGACGGGCCGACCGATCCGGGCGACGCCTACACCCCGGTCGTCTCCTACACGGACCGGTCGCCGCACAAGATCACGCGCTCGGCCGCCGGCCCCGCGTTCGGCATGACCGGCCGGGCGAACGATTTCTGGGGACCGCCGCCGACGCTGCGGTATGACGACGTGCGGATTCTGGACATCGGCGAATACCGCGATTACGAGCGCTGGCTGCGCCGGAATTTCGCCGCGCGGGCTACGGACATCGAGGATCATCCGCTGCGGAACGAGCTGAAATATCTCGTCAACCGCGGGCTGCTCGACGTGCAGGCGGGGGACAAGCTGTATCCGGACCAGCGCGTCCGGGAATCGGAGTTCGCGGACATGCTCAAGGCGTGGAGCGGCAAGACGCCGACAGGTTCCGACGACCGGCTGCTGACGAAAGAGCGGGCCGCCGGGATGCTCTACGAGGCGCTCGGCAAGCCGAACACCGATTTTCGGTACCAGAAAATCTTGCAGGAGCGCGACGTCGCAAATCCCGGCGCGGCCGTGCACTACCTGTTCGAGACCGGGATCATGGGGCTGGAGAAAAGCGGCCGGTTCGAAGCGGGCCGCATCCTGACCCGCGCCGAAGCCGCGCTGCTCCTCCTGCGCGCGATGGACGACGGATACCGGCTGCCGCACGGCGCGATCCGGCTGCCGTCGATCCTGTCGTCGGGCATGGTGCTGCAGCGCGACAAGCCGGTCACGATCTGGGGCACCGGCACGAGCGGCGACACGATCACGGTGAAGTTCAAGGATCAGACGAAGCAGACGGTCGTGCGGGACGGACGCTGGGAAGTCGTGCTCGATCCGGAGCCGCACGGCGGGCCCTACACGCTGACCGTCGCCGGCACGGCCGAGCAGGTCACGCTCCAGGACATCCTCGTCGGCGAAGTGTTCATCGTGGCGGGTCAGTCGAACGCCGAGATGTCGATCGACGAAGTGAACGACACGGCGGACATTTTCGCGAAGTACGCGAACCGTTCGAATTTGCGGTATTATTTTGCCGATCAGGTGATGGCCGTGAAGCCGCGCTTCGACGACGGCGGGGAGTGGACGATCGCCGAGCCGTGGGCGATCGGGTATTCGTCGGCGATCGGGACGTTCTTCGCGAACAAGCTGCTGGAGCTGAACAAGGATCTGCAGGACGTGCCGATCGGCATCATCCGGGTCACGTACGGCGGCTCGACGATCGAGGTGTTCCTGCCGGACACGTTCTTCGCGTCGATCGGCTACAAGCAGCAGCATGAAGACCCGATCATGTCGGGGTACTGGAACGGCTTCATCCATACCGTCGCGCCCTTCGCGGCGAAGGCCGTCCTGTACTACCAGGGCGAGAACAGCACCCAGCTCGGGTACGCGTACGAGTCGCTGCTGCGCGCGTTCATCGCGGCGATCCGCGACGAGTTCCGCGATCCCAACCTGCCGTTCTTCCTCGTGCAGCTCGCCGGCTACGGGGAGAACTATTACGAGACCGACATCGACAGCTGGCCGGTCATCCGCGAGATCCAGATGCGGGTGGCGAACACGGTGCCGAACGTCGCGGTCGTGACGGCGGTCGACCTCGGGGATCGCGATCCGCTGGAGATCCACCCGAAGGACAAGCGGCCGATCGGCGAGCGGGCGGCGTACCGGGCATTGGAGCGGCTGTACGGCGACAGCTCGTACCGCGAGGTCCGCAGCCCGGAAATGCGCGAGTGGACGCTGTCGGCCGGCGGCGAATACACGATCCGCTTCGACTACGTCACCGGCGGGCTCGTGCTGAAGCAGGTTCCGAATCTCACCTATAAGGGCGAGAGCGGCTTTGAAGTGCTGGACGCTTCGGGCCGCTGGAGACCCGCCCAGGCCCGGGTGACCGACGACCGGACGAGCGTCGTCGTCTGGCTGCCGGGCGAATCCCGGCCGCAGGGCGTGCGCTACGCATGGCGCAACTATCCGGCGGTGACGCTGTTCGACGTCACGGGCTTCCCGGCGCTGCCGTTCAATTCGACGAAGGATGTGAAGCGCGTGCCGCCCGTGATCGGGACGGACGGGAACCATATCCGCGTCAACCACCATCTGCTGAAAAGCTACGACGGCATCGTCAACCTGACGCGCGGCGGCCAGTTCCGGATGATCGAGGCGGTGGACGGCTACACGCTGTGGCATGAGTATGCGATCCCCGGCCAGTCGCCGGGCGACGAGATCCTGCTGCTCGCGCGGCTCGACAACGCCGTGGCCGGGCAGGGCACGAACGCGACGGTGATCCGGCTCGCCGGCCACGGCCTGAAGGCGGGCGACTGGATCCGCAACAACTCGCGCGGGTGGATCGCCGCCCGGGTGGCGCGCGTCATCGACGCGAACACATTCGAGATCGAGACGCCGATCGCCGGCCAGTCCGCGGGCGACGAGCTCGAGCGGTACGCGCAGAAGCGCGTCGTGAAGGCGCTCGGCGAGAAGGACATCACGAACTGAGCGGAAGAAGGCAAGCCCCTGGAGCCTGCATGGTTCCAGGGGCTTGCCTGGCTTGGGCATGGGGTTGGGCGCGGGTGTGCCGGTTCGGTTGTGCCGGTTCGGTTGTGCCAGTTCGGTTGTGCCGGTGCTTGTGTTCCGGTGCGGGTGCGCCAGTTCGGTTGTGCCGGTGCGGGTGTGTCGGCACTTTTGCGGGCCGGTGTGACCGTCGGATGGGATCAGGGCTGCGCCTCCGCGTCCGGGTTTTCCTTGTGTCCGACATGCAAGGCGTGATCTTTCAACGGTTTGCTGTACACCATGTTTCCTTCCGCATCCCATCCTTCGACCACGTAATCGCTATGGTACGGCTGCTCCGGCGTGCGCGCATACCAGAGCGTCACGCCCCTGGCATCCGGGAACAGCTTCGCTTCATGAACATCGTCCCGATGGTCCGTCACGCGAATGCGGACGATGTCCGGATCGAGCAGGAAGCCCATGAAAATTTCGATGGCGCTCTCCTTCGGCCCGAATCCCATCCAGCTGGCGATCACGCGCTTATCCGAATTCCTCAGACTGCCGGATTCGAATTCCAGCGACCCGCTCCACTGCCAGCCGTCCAATTCCCAGGCCATTTCGTCCACCATGAGCCTGCCGCGCAGCTCGTCGCCCTTTTCCGTCATGACCCGGGACACAATCAGCCAGCGCCGGTCGTCGACGAAATCCTCGAAGATGACTTCGTATTGACGATTCGGATGGGTCAAGTCGACCAGCAGCTGCCAATCTTCCCGGTTCGGCTCCTTGACCATCAGCCTCGGATATTTGGACCCGACCGGATATCGAATCCGGCTGTCGTCGGGGGCGGCGCGGGCGGCGTCGTCCGTCTTGCCGGCTTCGTCGGCAGCATCGGGGTTGGACGTTGCGTCAGGTTCGACAGCTCCGGGATCGGCCGCTTCGGCGGGCTGCCCGGGTTCGGCGGGTTGTCCGGCGCCGTCGCTCCCCGCGGATGCCGATTCCTTCGGTGTTGCGCCGTCTTCGCCCGTCTCCGACCGCGCCTCCGATCCGGTTGCCATTCCGGTTATTGCCGCGTCCTGCCCCCCGCCGGCCGCGGATACCGGCTCGCCCGGTTGCACGGACGAGTCGCCGACGACGATCTGTTCGAGCAACGTCACCCGGTCCTGCTGCAGCGCGAGCAGCAGGATGACCGCGAGGCAACTCGCCGCGGCGCCGATGTACAGCGCGCGTCTCGTCGATGCGTTCATTGTCCGCGCGCTGCGGGCGGACTCCGCCTCCGCCTGCACGCGAATCCGGGCGGCCAGTTCGGGGGTGAACATCTTGACCCGCAGCGGTTCCCCGCTGAGGTCGGCGTGCCAATCGGGTTCAGGTCGGTTCATGCAGCAATCCCTCCTCGCTCAGCATGGCGGACAGTCGTCTGCGCGCCGCGTACAGCCGCGATTTCACGGTTCCCTCCGGGATGTCGAGGATCTTCGCGATCTCCGCGACGCCCAGCTCGTATCTCGCCTGCAGCACCAGCACTTCGCGGTATTTCGCGGGCAGCCGGAACACCTGCCGCCACAGCTCGCTCGCCGCCTCCCGGTCGATGAACTCCTGCTCCGCCGAAGCGCCCGTTCCGCGGCCGCGGATCCGGTCGACGAGCAGCGCCCGCCGGAAGAACGAGGAACGGAGATAGTTCATGCTGACGTTGTGCGTGATCCGCAACAGCCAGGTCTTGACCGACGCCTCGCCCCGGAACTCCCCGAACCGGCGATACGCCTTCAGGAACACATCCTGCGTGATGTCGTCGGCCATGGCGCGGTGCTTCACGAGCAGGAACGCGTAGTTCCACACCGCCTGCCCGTACTCGGCCATGAGCTGATCCAGCGTGTGCGTGTCCAGTCGCGCCAGGTGCCGCCAATGTTCGTCCGCCATGGTTCTCACCTCTGACATATAGACAACGGTGGAGGGGGGGGGTTCGATATTCAATACCAATATTCTGAGAAAAATAGAATAACAGGGGTTGTGATGCGGAATGCTGCTCCCTCATGGATTTTTCTCAAGCGTAACCAGGAAACTTTTGCCCAGACCGCCAAGCCTCATGGGTCGGCACTTCCGGCTTGAGCAGCATGTGAAATATTTCTCGGTGATAGTGGAAGATTTGATGTTTTGGAGAAGCAGGGGCTCCGCACAATTCGTATCTGGTAGATACGATCATAACGATGGAGTCCTTCTCGTCAGGTACGGATAATGCTCATGAGTTTCAATTCCTCATAGGTACGATCAAAACCGCTTCGGGATTGGTGTACCTGTGCTTGTGAGCTTCACCGTTTCAACTCCTCATAGGTACGATCAAAACAATAGGCGTATACCCCAAAGCTACGGAATTCGATGTAGTTTCAACTCCTCATAGGTACGATCAAAACTGAAAGAAAAAATCCTGAACGATCTGAAGTTTATAATGGACTACGAAAACTAGACAACAAAAAAGGAGTTTCTTAGTTGATGACAACCATCCGCAGAACGTTTACACCGGAACAAAAAGCCCAAATCGTGCTGGAAATTCTGAAGGAGGAAAGGTCGATTTCACAGCTTGCTTCCGAGCATGGCA
>Ga0207768_100574_pt1 | contig 16473 bp, 19 predicted proteins | sample CeladaPassaB1F01_FD_187478 | JGI IMG/M metagenome (GOLD analysis project Ga0207768, IMG submission 187478) | Cellulose-adapted microbial communities from the Joint BioEnergy Institute, USA - Passage B1F01 (SPAdes) (version 2) | ecosystem: Engineered > Bioreactor > Continuous culture >... | reverse complement strand
CCTGGGGCAGTTCGGGCAGCGGACGGCCTTGGGGGTGCACCGCTTTCTGGTGCTCTCCCTTCTGGCCTACCTGCTGGCCCACTGGGTGGGGGTGGAGGGGAAGGGGAGCTGGCGGGAGGCCAGGGAGGGGGCAGCTCGGGTTCTCTTGCCCGAGCTGGTGGTGCAGGTCATCCTGCGGGAGCTCCACGCCCTGGGTCTGGGGCCGCCCGGGGGAGGGAGTGAAGGTTTATGCGGGGTATGCGGGAGGTGCAAGTTTTGAGAGAAGGCCACCACGGAGGGCTTCTCCCACATGCGCCCGAGGGCGTAGAACATGGCGTAGAACCCGGCGGCGGAGACCATGAGCATGCCGTAGAGCATGAGGTCGCGCACCGCCTCGCTAGTCATGGGCCCCCACCCCCTTGGCCTCCGCGGCCCGCCCCCGGCCGATGGTGGCGAGGTCCCAAAGGAGGACCAGGTAGCTTACAAAGAAGAAGACGCCAAACACAAACCGCCAGACCATGCCGTTCTGGAACCAGGGGTGGGTCTGGGCCTCGATGTAGGCCTGCCAGGTGCTTCCTCCGATGGCCCGCTCCACCATGGTCTGGGTGAAGCCCGCCACCGTCATGGCCGCGGACATGCCGAAGATGCCCACCACCATCAGGACGAAGGCCCACTTCCAGAGCCTGGAGTCAAACCGGGGAAGATCGGGCCTGCGCACCTGGTGCAAGGCCATGTAGATGACGGTGAGGATGGCGGTCACGTAGGCCCCGAAGAAGGCCAGGTGCCCGTGGGCCGGGGCGAGCTGGGTGCCGTGGGAGTAGAGGTTGATCTGGGGCAGGGTCTGCATGAAGCCCCACACCCCCGCCCCGATGAAGTTGCCGAAGGCCTGGGCGATGGCCCAGAAGAGGGCGGGCTGGTTCACGGTCTGCATGCGGTGGACCCCGGCGTCGTAGACGGCGTGGACCACCATGGCCACGAGGGGGATGGGCTCGAGGGCGCTGAAGAAACCGCCGAGGCCGAGCCAGTACTCCGGGGTGCCGATCCAGAAATAGTGGTGGCCGAGGCCCAGGATCCCCGTGCCGAAGACCAGGGCGACCTCGAGGTAAAGCCAGGTCTCCACGATGCGCCTCGGCGTCCCCAAAAGGTGCATGAGGGCCATGGCCATGATGGCCCCGGTGAGGACCTCCCAAGTGGCCTCCACCCAGAGGTGCACCACCCACCACCAGAAGTACTGGTCCATGGAGATGTTGGGGGTGTAGTGCATCCCCGCCGTGTAGAGCCCCGCCAGGGCCACGAGGTCAAACATGAGCACGGCCACCACCCCGGTGATCCGCTGCGCCTTCAGGGCGGTGGCCACCACGTTGTAGAGGAAGATGGCCATCACCGCCACGATGCCGATGTCCGCCCAGCGGGGAGCCTCGATGTACTCCCTTCCCTCGGTGATGAACCAAAGGGTGAAGGCGTTGCCGGGGCCGTACTGGACCAGGAGGTAGACCAGGACCACCACCGCCACGGCGCCCACCAGGGTGAAGAAGGCGGCCTTGGCGAGCCGGATGCCCACCACCTCGCGCCCGAGCTCCATGGGCAGGAACCAGTAGACCCCACCCATGAAGCCCAAAAGGAGCCAGACGATCATGGCGTTCACGTGGAGCATCCGGTTGGTCATGAAGTTGAGCTTGCCGTAGAGGAAGCCAGGGTCCAGGTACTGCCAGGCGGCCAGAAGGCCGAAGAGGACCTGCGCCCCGAAGAGGGCGAGGGCCACCCAGAAGTACCAGAGGGCGAGCTTCTGGGACTCGTAAAGCTTTCCCTGCGGTAAAGCCTGGGTCATGCTTCACCTCCTACTCCGCCGCCGCAAAGCGGTCGGGGAAGCCGTTCGTGTCTATGGCCGACATCCACTTCAGGAAGGCCACCAGGGCCTTGGCCTCCTCCTCCGTGAGGCGGAGGTTGGGCATGCGCCGAGCGAAGGTGGGGTAGCGGTCCGGGTGCTGCAGCCACTCGGCCATGGCCTCCTCCCGGGTGGCCTTCCCGGTCATGGGCATGACCATGGCCTCCCACTTGGGGTCAAGCCAGGCCCGGGTGAGGTCCGGAGCGAAGTAAGCCCCGTTGCCGAGGAGGGTGTGGCAGTCCATGCAGTTGCGGCTCTGCAGGGTCATCTTGCCCTTGTTGACCAGGGCGTAGGCCTCCGCCTCGCTCCAGACCTTGCCGAAGAAGCCCACCTCCTCGCCGATCACGGGAACGTCCCGGCGCTTCTCGTAGTCCCGCTTGAGGCCGATCTCGTGGTTGATGACCGTGTAGGCAGGCACCCGCGCCGAGCCCTCGCGGATCTGGTTCACGGAGTCCACCGTCAGGTAGACGAGGATGCCCGACATGATGAGGGAGCTCACCACCGCGGCGTTCCGCCAGAAGCGGGGCTCCAGCCAGCCCGACCCTCGGGAGAGCCACAGGGTGAGGACCACGGTGGCGAAGAGGGCCCCGATGGTGGTTTCTATCCAGCCGATCTCCATACCCTTACCCTCCTTTCACCTCCGGCTCATAAACTCCGACCCTTCCCTCCCTTTTTCCATGACCTAGGTCAAGGGCGAACGTCCCTTGGGCCTCCGCGGACCTTCTACGCCTGGGGTTAGCATGGGGCCATGGCCCTTCGGAGCCTTCTAAAGCGGGAGGAGTCCTACGCCCTTCACGCCCTTCTCCTCTTGGCCGAGGAGCCCGGCCTTTCCGCCTTGGAGATCGCCGAGAGGCTCAAGGCCCCGCCCGCCTTCATGGCCAAGGTGCTCCAGAAGCTCGCCAAGGCGGGCCTTGTGGAAAGCCGCGTGGGGCGGAAAGGAGGGGTGTGGCCTAAGCTTCCCCCGGGAGAGATCTCCCTCCTCAAGGTGATGGAAGCCCTCTCCGGCCCCGTGGTCCTGGACCTCTGCGCCACGCTGAAGCGTTGCCCCACGGAAGAGAGGCGGGGGTTTTGCTACCTGAAACCGAACCTGGTGTGCGTGAACCAGGAGATCCGCAAGGTCCTGGCGAGCCTCACCCTCAAGGACCTGCTCCCGGAAAGCCCCCCCGCTTGACCCAGGTCATGGCGCCCCGCCCTTCTGAGGCCGAGGCTAGAGGGGGTATGGAAGGCCTCACCCTAAGGACCACGGTCAACGAGATCCTGAGGCACTACCCGGAAGCGGTGGAGCTCCTCACCGGGCTCGGCCTGGACACCTGCTGCGGCGGGGCCGAGCCCCTGGAGGAGGCGGCCAAGGCCGCAGGGCAGGAGCCCGAGGCGGTGCTTCGCGCCCTGGAGGCCTTCCTGGAGGGAAGAACATGAACCTCTTGGAAAAGGCCCGCTACGGGGCGGTGCGGGGGGTGGAGCTCCTCGCCGACCACCCCGAGGTGCGCCTGGTCCTCTTCAGCCTCCAAGAAGGCCAGGAGGTGCGGGGGAAGGGGGAGCCGAGGGTGCACCTGCTTTGCCTCGAGGGGGAAGGCCTCCTCTGGGCGGGGAGCGAGGAGGTGGCCGCCACCCCCGGCACCCTCCTCGCCTGCGAGCCCGGGGAGCCTCACGGGGCCAAGGCCGGGGAAGGGCGGTTTTTGGTCCTCGGCATCATCACCCCGAGGCCATGATCCCCGCAAGCCGCCTGGCCCTCACCACAGCCCTCCTCTGGTTCGTGGCGGCGAACCTGGTGGGGCTTCTTCTAGGCGTGGGGGCCCTCCCCTACTCCTGGCGCCCCGCCCACGCCCACATGCAGCTTTTGGGTTTCGTGGCCCTCATGATCTACGGCGTGGCCTACCACGCCCTGCCCCGCTTCCGGGGCGTGGTCTTCCGCAGGCCTGGGCTTGCCCTCTTCCAGGTGGGCCTCGCCAACCTAGGGCTTTCCGGCATGGCCCTGGCCTGGGGCCTCAACCTAGGCCCCGGCGTCTGGGGCCTCTTCGCCGGGGTCTCCTTCCTGGCGGGGGCCCTCTTCGCCCTCTTGATGCTGGAGGTGCTGTGGGCCTGAGGGACTTCCGTCCCGGGCCCCCTCCCCTACCCTGGAGCAAGGCATGCGCGCGGCAAGCGTCCCCCTCAAGTCGGTGGCCCTCCCCACGGAGCACGGGGGCTGGGGGTTCACCCTCGAGCCCCTTCTCTTAGGCCTCCTCCTCTCCCCCGGCCTCCCCACCCTGGGGCTTTTCCTTCTCGGCCTCTTCGGCTTCCTCGCCCGGCACCCCCTGAAGCTCCTCTACCAGGACCTCAGGCGGGGCAAGCGCTACCCCAGGACGGACCTCGCCCTGAAGGTGGCGGGGGTCTACCTGGTCCTGGCCCTCCTTGGGTTCCTCCTCGCCGCCTTCACCGCCCGGGGGCCCTTCCTCCTGCCCCTCCTCCTCGCCCTGCCCTTGGGGGCCTACATGGCCTGGGCCGACGCCCAAAACCGCGCCCGGGAGCTCTTCCCCGAGATCGGGGCCGCCCTCTTCATGGCCGCCTTCGCCCCCGCCGGGGTCCTCGCCGGAGGGCTTCCCCAGGTGGTGGCCCTGGGGAGCTTCCTCGCCCTGGCCCTGCGGGACGTGGCCGCCCTCTACTACGCCCGCACCCAGGTCCTTCGGGCGCGGGGCCTTAAGCCCAAGCGCCACCCCGCCCTTCTCGCCCTCTGGGGGAGCGCCCTCCTGGCCTTCCTCCTCGCCCAAGGCCGCCTCCTCCCCTACCCCGTCTTCCTCGCCCTCCTCCTCCTCGCCCTCTACGGGAGCCTCACCCTTTTCCGCCCCCCGGTGCCCGCCCGGGTGGTGGGCTGGACCCAGATGGGCTTCGGCCTCCTTGTGGTCCTGTCCGCCGCCCTGGGCTACACCCTCCAGGGCCTCCCCACGGCCCTCCTCGGGGTGCCCGCCGTGCACCGGCTTTTGGGGTTCGCCCTCGTGGCCCTCGCCTTCCTCGCCGGCGTCTACCTCCTCGTAAAGCGGCAGGTGCCGCGCTTTGCCCGGGCCCTCCTCGGCCTCTATGACCTCAACGCCCTCCTTGGCCTCCTCTACCTGGCCTTTGCGGGGAAGGTCCTCCCCCACCCCCTCCTCGCCCTCTTCGGCGTGGCCCTTCTCCACGCCCTGATCAAGCGGCCTCACCCCTGGCCCGGGATCGGTTTTCTCCTCCTCGGCCTCCTCCTCCTCTGGCACTAGGGGGAGAAGGCCCGGCGGAAAACCTCCTCGTAGGCGGGAAGGACGTCCTTGATCGCCTGCTCCGCCCAGCGGGGCCGGGTCCAGGGGTAGAAGAGGAGGCCGGAAAAGGCCCCGACGCCGCGCAGAGCCTCCACCGCGCCCCACACCCAGCCGGGGTCGGGCAGCGGAACCCCGTCCCCGGCCCAAACGGCCACCATGGGCACCACCTCGAGGCCCGCCCGTTCGGCGCGGGCCCTCCTGGCCAAGGCGGCCTGCCCCTCAACGTACCCCGGCTCCTGCCGCATCTTTTTCGCCGTCACCGTGAAGAGGGCCACGTCGGCCACCGGGGCGCCGCCGCTTTCCCGCCGCATCCGCTCCAGGCACTCCAGGCGCCCGAAGTTGACCACAAGCCGCAACGCGGGCCGGAAGGCGTGGAAGACCTGGTGAAGCCGCGCCAGGTCGCGCCCCGTCCCGGAAAACTTCCCCTCGTGGCAGGGCTCGTCCACCCAGTAGACGCCGAGAATCCCCCCCTCCTCGGCCCAGGCCCGTCTCCAGGAGGCGGGCCACGGCCTGGGGATCCACCTCTCCCCCAGGGGCCAGGAAGGCGCTCCGCCCGGGGCCCCGCAGGAGAAGGTCCAGGCCGAGCCCGCGGGCCCGGCGGTAGGCCTCGTCCAGCCCCTGGGGCGGCCAGCCCGCCCGGTACTCCACCGTGCGCGCGCCGAGGCTCCGGACCAGGGGGAAGTCCTCCACGGGGACGCCGAGAAACCCTAGCCACGCCCCCTGGGAGGCCGCCAGGCCCATGGCCCCCAAGGGGAGAAAAAGAAGGCCCAAAAGGCCTCTCCGCACCCTCGCCCCCCAAAGCCCCTTCAGGCCGAGCGCTCCTCCAGCGCCCGGGCCCTCTGGGCGAGCCCCAGGAGCTCGCGGGCCACGGCCTCCAGGGCCCCCGGCCTCAGGCGGTAGTACGTCCACCGCCCCACCCGCACCCCCTCCACCAGGCCCGCCTCGCGGAGGATGCGGAGGTGGTGGCTCACCGTGGGGGCGGAGAGGCCGGTCTTCTCCTTGAGGTGGCAGAAGCAGACGCCGTAGGCCGTGCCGCAACGGGGGTCCTTGGCCGTCTCCTCGTCGGGAAGCGCGGCGAGGAGCTGCACGATCCTCACCCGGGCCGGGTGGGCCAGGGCCTCGAGGCGGTGAAGGGAAGTCGTCACAAGCCCCAGTATAGCGGTGGCCTTTCCCGGCCAGGCTCCCCTTGACGAATGTCCCTACCGTTTGATAGTCTTCAAAAGAAACAAAAGGGAGGTAAATATGACGCAGACCCTGACCCGTAGGCGTTTCGTGCAGCTCACCGCCGCGGCCACCGCCCTTTTCACCGCAGGCGGCAAGGCCCAGCTCTGGTACGCCCCGAGCCTCACCTATCCGGCGGTGAAGGTGGCCAACCTCTCCCAGGTCAAGACCGGGGAGCCCATCTTCTTCAACTACCCCGACGCCTCCTCCCCGGCCGTCCTGGTCAAGCTCGGCCGGCCCGCCATCGGGGGGGTGGGGCGGGAGCGGGACATCGTGGCCTTCTCCGCCCTCTGCACCCACATGGGCTGCCCCGTCCAGTACGAGGGGGGCCGCTTCATCTGCCGCTGCCACTACTCCATGTTTGACCCCGCCAAGGCGGGCCAGACCTACCAGGGCCTGGCCAGCTCCTGGCTCCCCCAGATCCCCTTGCGCATTGACGGCAAGGGCGACATCTACGCCGTGGCCGTGGCGGGCCTCATCTGGGGCCGCGTGAAGAACGTGTGAGGAGGTAAGGTATGGCACTCATTCCCCGTAGGGACCGGCTTCCCATTCCGCCTAAGAACGCGAAGGTCTACAACCAGGTCTGCCAGTACTGCAACGTGGGGTGCGGCTACAAGGTCTACGTGTGGCCCGTGGGCGAAGAGGGGGGCGTGAAACCCGAGCAGAACGCCTTCGGCCTGGACCTCTCCACGCCCCAGCCCCCCCTGGCCGGCCAGAGCTACACGGAGACCATGCACGCCGTCACCGTGGGCAGGGACGGGCGGCAGTACCACGTGGTCATCGTCCCCGCCAAGGACAGCCCCATCAACCGGGGCAACTACTCCATCCGGGGCGGCACCAACGCCCTCACCGTTTGGAGCCTGGACCGGGGCACCCAGGACCGGCTCACCTACCCCCTCCTCAGGGTGGGCGACCAGTTCCAGGCCATCACCTGGCAGGACGCCCTCATCCTCATGGGCCTCCTCATCAAGGGCATCCGGGACCGGGACGGCAACGACGACAACATCGCCGTGAAGTGCTACGACCACGGGGGCTCGGGCCAGGGCTTTGAGGACAACTACGCCGCCGGGAAGCTCTTCTTCGCCGCCCTCTCCGTGAAGCACATCGCCATCCACAACCGCCCCGCCTACAACTCCGAGGTCTGGGGAAGCCGGGAGAGGGGCGTCCACGAGCTGAACTACACCTACGAGGACGCCCGCCTCGCCGACACCATCGTCCTCTGGGGAGCGAACACCTACGAGACGGCCACGGTGTTCTACGTGGAGCACATGCTCCCCAACATCCAGGGGGCCACGGTGGCGGAGAAGCAGCAGGCTTTTGACCCGGGCGAGCCCGCCGAGCCCGGCTACCTCATCGTCATTGACCCCAGGAAGACCAGCTCCTACACCGTGGCGGCCCAGGTGGCCCCGGACCGGGTGATGCTCCTCCGGCCCAACCTGGGCACGGACTACATCCTGGCCAACGCCATCGCCCGGGCGGTCTGGGAGAAGGGCTACTACGACATGGCCTACCTCCAGGCCCGCACGGACATGACCCTCTTTGAGGAGTACAAGGCGAAAAGCCTCAAGCTCTCCGTGCCCTACGACGAGTTCATGGCCCAGGCGGAGCGCATCACCGGGGTTTCCCGGGCGGAGATTGAGAAGGCCGCCGACTGGATCGCCAAGCCCAAGGCGGGCCGGTTCAAGCGCCGCACCCTCACCATCTACGAGAAGGGCATCATCTGGAACATGAAGAACTACGACCAGGTGGCGGCCATCGTCCAGCTCGCCGTCCTCACCCACAACATCGGCCGGCCCGGCACGGGCTGCGGCCGCCAGGGCGGGCACCAGGAGGGTTACGTCCGCCCCCCCGCCCCCACCCCCGGCTCCATCTACCGGGGCGGCCCCCCCGTCAACGTGGACAAGTTCCTCATTGAAGGCAAGGGCAAGTTCTACTGGGTCATCGCCAACGACCCCTACCTCTCCACCCCCAACAACCAGGTCTTCCGCAAGCGCATCCACGAGCGCACGACGAAGCTCACCGAGGCCCTCGGCGCCGGGGGCGAGCCCGGGACCATACAGGAGCGGGCCCAAAAGATCCTGGACATCCTCTACCAGGACCCCGACGCCCTCTTCCTGGTGGTCCAGGACATCTACATGACCGAGACCGCCCGGGACGCCCACCTCATCCTCCCCGCCGCCGGCTGGGGCGAGGCCAACGACACCTCCATCAACTGCAACAGCCGCCTCCTCCGCCTCTACGAGAAGTTCATGGACCCGCCCGGGGAGGCCAAGCCCGACTGGGAGATCTTCAAGTGGGTGGGCCTGCGCATCGCCGAGCTTTACCGGGCCGAGGGCAAGTTTGAGGAGGCGAAGAAGTTTGAGTTCGGCAAGAACTGGAAGACGGACGAGGACGTCTTCCTCGCCGGGGCCGAGGAGTTCCGGGACAACACCGTCTCGGAGGAGGACGAGGCGGTCCTCGAGGCCGAGAACTACAAGGGGGTCACCTACAAGCTCCTGAAGGAGCTGGGCCAGAAGGGCATCCAGACCCCGGTGCGCCGCGACCCCAAGACGGGGAAGCTTGTGGGCACGGTCCGCCGCTACACCTACCGCTTCGGCACCGAGGACGGCAAGTTCAAGTGGTACGGCACCGACGCCTGGGAGGGCTACCCCGCGGAGGTGGCCAAGTACCTGGAGCCCGGGATGGCGGAGAAGTACCCCTTCTGGGTCACCACCGGCCGGGCCCAGACCATCTGGCAGACCGCCTACCACGACCGCCACCTTCCCGAAAAGGCCCTGGCCCTTCCCCTCCCCTACGTGGAGGTGAACCCCGAGGACGCCAAGCGCCTCGGTCTTAAGTCCGGGGACCTGGTGGAGGTCTACAACGAGGAGGGGAACGGCACCTTCCTCGTCTACGTCACGGACGCGGTGAAGCCGGGCACCCTCTTCCTGGTGATGTACCACTGGCGGGGCACCTCCAACTCCCTGGTCACCGGCTACACCGACCCCAAGACCACCATCCCCTGGTACAAGGGGACGAGGGCCAACCTCCGCAAGGTGGCCGGGGCCATCCCCTCCGTGCAGCAGACGGCGAGCTTCTTGCAGCAGAACAAGTTTGACTAAGCCCTCCCCTTCCGGGCGCCCCCGAACCGAGGGGGCGCCCCGGCTTTTGCCGGGTAAAATGGCCTGCAGATGGCCCGCAAGCGCAAGCAGGACGCCACCCCGCCCCTCTTTGAGCTGGAGCTCGCCAAGGAGCCCCGGCACTTTGACGAGGCCAACGTGGCCCGGCTCGGCCTCATCTCCATCCAGGAAAGGATCCCCGAGGGGTACGCCTCCTGGGAGGAAGAGTTTGAGGTCCTGGGCAAACCGGTAAAGCTCGCCTGCTACGCCAACCCGAACGTGGGGGGCGTGCCCCACGGCCTGGACAACGAGGTCTCCCTGGCCCTCATCGCCCTCTACCTCAACGCGGGAAGCCCCCCCGACGGCACCTTCACCACCACGGCCTACCAGATCCTCAAACTCATGGGCTTTGACACCTCGGGGTACTACTACCGGGCCCTAAAAGAGAGCCTCCTCCGCCTCACCACCGCCACCTACGTCCTCTCCGAGGCCTGGCGGGCCGACGGACGCTGGCAGAGCGTCTCCTTCCGCTACATCGACAAGCTGGAGTTCACGAGCGGCAAGGAAGGGAGCCTGGACCGCTCCAGCGTCATCCGCATCACCCTGGCCAAGGAGATCGTCCGCTCCCTGCAGAACCGCTACACCAAACCCATAGACATTGAGTTCATGGCGAGCCTCAAGCGCCCCTTGAGCCGGGCCCTCTACCGCCTCCTGGACGCCCAGCGCCTCTCCCCCGAGCGGGAGGAGCCCCTGGCCCGGCTGGAGGTGGGCCTCATGGAGTGGGCCGCCGCCTGCAAGATCGTCCACAAGCGGCCCGACAAGGTGCGCCGCACCCTCGAGCCCGCCCACAGGGAACTCATAGAGCGCCGCTACCTTCGCTCCGTGGAGTACGTGGGCCGGGGGAAGAACCAGACCATCGTCTACGTCTTCGGCGAGGAGGCGGGCGGGATCCCCGACGCCGAGGCGGTGAACCTCCTCATGGCCGAGGGGCTCTCCTTCACCTCCGCCTACTCCCTGGCGCGGCGCTACTCCCTGGGGCACATCAAGGAGCGGCTGGAGCGCTACCGGGCCATCCTCGAGGCCGGCTACCGGCCCAAGAACCGCCTGGGCCTCCTGGTGGACGTGATCCGGGACGAGACCGGGAAGTACGAGCGCCCCACCCGGACAAGGCGCCCGGCCAAGCGGCAAGCGGCCCAGGAGGAGGCGGAGGCCCGGAGGCTGGAAGAGGAGGCGGCCAGGGAGTGGGCGGAGATGCCCCGGGAGGCCCAGATCCGCCGGGCCCTCCAGGTGGCCCAGCTCGTCCTCCGCTCCCGCATCTCCGTGGGCGAGCTGGAGGACCTGAGCCGCCTCATGGAGTCCGGAGCCCTCGAGCCCAGACAGGTGGTGGAGGAGCTGAAGGAGGCTTTGGCCCAGGACCGACTGGAAGGTTGGCTGGAACGCTTCCGCAAGATGCTCCCCGGCTAAGGAGGGGGGCCTATCGGAAGACTTGGGGAGGCGCGAAGGGGAAGCGCCGAGTTTCGCCCTCCCCAAGCGGTTTTCTTTGCGGGCGGGCGGTATCGGAAGACTTGGGGTGTTGGCCCCCTCCCCTATCGGAAGACTTGGGGAGAAAGTATCGGAAGACTTGGGGCGTCGGGGGGTGCGGGGTATCGGAAGACTTGGGGAAAAGGTATCGGAAGACTTGGGGTGTTGGCCCCCTCCCCTATCGGAAGACTTGGGGAGAAAGTATCGGAAGACTTGGGGAGAAAGGGGGCGGAGACTCGGAAGACTTGGGGCGTTTTGCGGCCGGAAAGCCCTTCCCCATCGCGTACCGCCTCTGCCCTGTTGTTGATCATTCATTATTAGTCAATCAGTAAAGGGTTGTAGGTATATTTGATGATTTCATCAGCAAAACGGAACTGATACAAGTTACTGGCTCCGCCGGGGGGCCGGGGTGACGTGGGGGATACTTGGCAAACGCCAAATCTTGGGATAGTCTAGGCCCATGAAGCAGGGCGAGCTGGTTCCCGTGAGCGAGATGGCCCGGAGGCTCGGGGTGACGCGGGAACGGGTGCGGCAGATGATCCTCGAGGGCAAGCTGGAGGGCGTTCGCCTCGGCCGCTACTGGTACGTGCGGGAACGGGAGGGCGGGCGGCTCCGCCGCGTCTACACCTTCTTCACCCACGCCGGCGGGGCGGGCAAGACCTCCCTCGCCCGCGACCTCGGCTTTGAGCTGGCGCGCCGGGGCTTCCGCGTCCTTTTGGTGGACACGGACCCCCAGGCGAACCTCACCTCCTGGCTCGGGGTGCGGGAGGTCGCCCCAGAGGAGACCCTCCTTCACCTGGTGGACACGGGCCAGCTGCCCACGCCGAGGCACCTTTCCGAGTGGGGCCTGGACCTCATCCCCGCGAGCCTGGACCTCGCCCGGGTGGAGGTGCGCCTCATGCAGCGCCCCCTCTCTACCCTGCTCCTGCGCACGGCCCTGCGGAAGACGGAGGGCTACGACTTCGTCCTCATTGACTCCCTCCCCTCCCTGGGGCACCTGGCGGCCCTTGGGGCCTTGGCGGGGGACGGGCTCCTCGTCCCCGTGGAGACCAGCGTGAAGGGCGTGGAGGCCCTGGTGGGGGTGATGGAGGCGGCCCAGGAGTACCGGGAGGCCCTGGAGCAGGTGGATCCCAGGGTCCCCCGGTCCTTCGTGCGCCTCTTCATCCCCACCAAGTTTGACGCCAGGACCCTCGGGGACAACCGGGTGCTGGAGAAGATCGCGGGCCTCGAGGACCTCGCCCCCGTGGCCTCCCCCATCGCCTACCGCCCGGGGCCCCACAGGAGGGCCACGGAGCGGGCTGTTCCCCTTCAGCTCGTGGGGGACCGGCAGGCCCGGGAGGAGGTGGAGCGGCTGGCGGAGGAGTTCCTCCAGCGCGTGGTGGCCCAGGACGCCGTGCGGGAAGGGGTCCTGGAGGAGGTGGCGGAATGAGCCGGCTGGACGAGGTTCTGGGAACGGCGATCCTCAAGGGCAAGAAAGCCTTGGGGAAGGAGGCTTCGGAGGTGCTTCGCCTTCCCCTGGACCTCCTCCGGGTGCGGGGGCAGCCGAGGCGGCGCTTTGAAAACCTCGAGGCCCTCGCCGAGAGCATCCGGGAGAAGGGGGTCCTCCAGCCCCTCCTGGTGCGGCGGGTCGGGGAGGCCTACGAGGTGGTGGCCGGGGAAAGGCGCCTCCGGGCGGCGGCGATGGCCGGCCTTAAGGAGGTTCCGGCGCGGGTCCTGGAGCTCTCGGACAAGGAGGCGAGGCTTTTCGCCCTCGTGGAGAACCTCCAGCGGGAGGACCTGAACCCCTACGAGGAGACCCTAGGGGTCCTCGCCCTGCTATCGGAAGACTTGGGGAGGCCCGTGGAGGAGGTGGTGGCCCTCCTCCACCGGATGCAGAACGAGAGGAGGGGTAAAGCTACCCAAAACGTTTTGGGTAGCCCCGAGGCCCGGAGGGTGGAGGAAGTCTTCAAGGCTTTGGGCCGCATGAACTGGGAGAGCTTCGTCCAGGCCCGTCTTCCCCTCCTCTCCCTCCCCGAGGACCTGAAGGCGGCTCTGGAGGAGGGGGCGATCCCCTACACCGCCGCCCTGGAGCTCAAGAAGGTGAAAGACGCGTCCTTGCGGAAGGCCCTCCTGGAGGAGGCGAGGGCGGGCCTCTCCTTACGAGAGCTGAAGGCCCGGGTGCGGGGGGTCTTGCGGAAGGAAAAGGCCCCCAGGCCCTGGCCTAAGGAGGTGGCGGCGAAGCTTGTCCGGCTGGACCTCGAGGCCCTCCCTCCTGAGCGGCGGGCGAGGGTGGAAGAGCTCCTTGCGGAGCTGGAGCGGGTCCTAGGGAAATAACGCCCTTTCGCTGGCTTCTCAGGAAGCTTCCTGGGGGCCTGCTTCGCGCAGTCCGAATGCTTTTGGGAGCCGGCGAGGAGATCACTCCTCTTTGGACCTCTCCTCCCCCCGGGAACTACCGGGCCCTGGTCTTCGCCGCGTCGGTGGACCTGACCCAGCTTCGCCGTCCGGGCCAGGCCGCCCAGCTGGACCCCCAGTTCAACATCTCTTCGGCTTGGAGCCAGCAAACCGTCCAGGTGCAGTCGGTTGGCACCTTGAGGGTCGTGCCCGCGCCCGACACCGCGCCCGTCCTTCCTCCCGAGCCGGATGTGGTAGGGGGGGCATCCCAGTAGGGCGAAGAGATCGGGGACCGGCTCTCAGGTCCCATGACCACCCCGGGAAGCCGGGGTGGTTTTCTTTCCGAAGCCTCGTGCCCTGCTTGCCTTTGACGTAGGCAGGCGCGCGTGCGGCTTAGGAGTCCTTACCACAGCCAAACGACCCTTGAGGCTCTAGGCTTTGGTCCTCTCCCAGGTAGGGCCGAAAGGAGAGGGCGGCCTTCCCCGAGGTCCTGGTGATCCACGGGTAGGGCTACCGAAGCGCTTTGATGGGAGGCGCGGCCTCTCGCCCTCGCGGAGAACCTCCAGCGGGAGGACCTGAACCCCTACGAGGAGACCCTAGGGGCCCTCGCCCTGCTATCGGAAGACTTGGGGAGGTCCGTGGAGGAGGTGGTGGGGCTCCTCCGCAAGATGAAAAACGCAAAGGAGGGACGAGTTAGGGACAACGTTGTTCCTACTGCTGAGGCCCGGCGGGTGGAAGAGCTCTTCAAGGCCCTCGGCCGGATGTCCTGGGAGTCCTTCGTGCAGCACCGCCTCCCCGAGGACCTCAAGGGGAGCCTTGGGGGAGTGGAAGGTCCGGGCGGGGGAGTCTAGAAGCGGGGAAAAACTTCTCGTCATGGCCCGGGATTGTTGGGGGGAAGCGCGGAGGCTTCTGGCCTGCCTGGGGGTTCCTCGGGGTATCGGAAGACTTGGGGAGAGGTTCCCCTTACCGAATGCGGGATGAGGCGAGGGGGGTTCCCCATAACGTTATGGGGAGCCTCGAGGCCCGTGAGGCGGAGCCGGCGTTCCGGCCCGATGGCCTGAGAAGTCCTGTGGGGGCCTTTCTCTGCGTTTTTGAACCGGGCATAATGCCTTTCAACGGAGGCGCTAATGGAGTGGATCTCGTACGCCTACGGCAAGAACCACTACGAGGCGGACCCGGAGCTTAGAGACCTCCTCCGCCACTTCTGGCCCGGGGCGGGGGAGAGGGAGGCGGAGCTCCTCGCCTGGGGCGCCTACATGGGGCGGGAGGTCTACGAGGCCGCCTACCACATTGACCAGGACGCGGGTCCCGAGCTCGTCATGCACGACCTGGACGGGAACCGGGTGGACCGGGTGCGCCTGTTGCCCGTCCAGCGGGAAGTGCTCAAGCGCCTGCGCCCGATCGTCCGCCCGCCCTACGAGGGAGGGAGCTGGCACCACCACTTCGCCCTGGGCTACCTCCTGGCCAACGGCGGGCTCTACTGCATCCTCACCATCACCCACCAGGTGGCCTACCCCATCCACAAGTACGCCCCCGGGCTCGCCTCTTGGAAGGAGCGGGTCCTCTACGGGGAGGCCTTTGGGGCCACCTGGATGACGGAGATCCAGGGGGGAAGCGACCTCGGGGCGAACCGCACCGTGGCCCGCAGGGAAGGGGAGGTCTGGCGCCTTTACGGGGGGGACAAGTACTTCGCCTCGGGGGCGGGGCTTGCCGATGTGGCCCTGGTGACGGCGCGGCCCGAGGGGGCGCCCCCTGGCCCCAAGGGGCTGGCCCTCTTCCTCCTGCCCAGGCTGGACCGCGAGGGGCGCCTGAACTACCGGGTGCGCCGCCTCAAGCGGAAAAGCGGCACCCGGGCCGTGCCCTCGGGGGAGGTGGAGCTGGAGGGGAGCGAGGCCTACCTCATCGGCCGGGCGGAGGAGGGAATCTACTACACCCTGGAGACCCTCACCGTCTCCCGCCTGGCCAACGCCATCGCCGCCATGGGAATTTCCGCCAAGGCCCTCTTGGAGACGCGGGAGCGGGTGCGGCGGCGGCAGAGCTTCGGGAGGTTCCTCGCGGACCATCCCCTGGTGCGCTACGACCTCCTGGACCTCGCCGTGCGCCAGGCAGGGGGGCTGGCCTTGGCCCTGGCGGCGGTGGAGGCCTTTGACCGGGCCTGGCACGAGAGGCCCCCTTACGGCGAGGCCTACCACCTGGCCCGCTTCCTCTCCCACTTAGCGAAGAACCGCACCGCCGAGCACAGCGCCGAGATCACCCGCCTGGCCATGGAGCTCTTCGGGGGGCTGGGCTTCCTGGAGGAGTACGCCGTGGCCCGCTGGCACCGGGAGTCCCTGATCACCCCCATCTGGGAGGGGCCGAGCAACATCCAGGCCCTGGACCTCCTGGAGGCCATGCAGAAGAAGGGGGCCCATAGGCCCTTTCTCGCCTGGCTGGAGGCGCGCCTGAAGGGGCGGGGCGAGGAGGCCGAGGGGGCCTTGGCGGCTGCCCGCAAGACCCTGGACCGCCTCGCCGCCCTCGAGCCCGAGGCCGCCCAGTTCTCGGCCAAGACGGCCCTGAGGCGCCTGGCGGACGCCGCGGCGGTGGCGGGCCTCCTCGAGGCGAGCGCCACCGCCGGGCCCCGCTACCGGGAGCTCGCCGGGCTTTACGCCCGCCGCTTCCTCCTCGGGGAGGACTACCCGCCCGAGGCCCTGGGCGCGCGGGCGTTGTACCTGCCCGAGGGCGGGGCGTGAGGCCGCTTCCCTTCGCCCTCGCCTGGGGCCTCGGCCTCGGCGGGGTCCTCTTCCTGCCGCCCATCCCCGAGGGGTGGGGGATGTCCCGCCTCGAGGCCCTGGCCGCCCTCCCCTGGGTTCTGGCGCGGCGCCTGCCCTGAGGGCCTTGGTAGCTTGGGGATATGGACGGCTTGGCCCTGGAGAGGCTTCGCATCCGGATAGGGGAGAGGGGTCCCCGCGTGGGGCCTCGAGGCCAGGCCGGGTGGGGTACCCTGGGCGGCAGGGAGGGAGGATGAGGCTGAGCCTAGGGGAACTGGAGGTTTTCCTCACGGCGGAGGGCCTGGAGGAGGCCCCGGGGGGAGTGCGCCTTTGGGGCAGGGAGGTGCGGGTCTTTCCCCCTTTCCCCGCCAAGGGGTTCTTCCGCCACG